>Ga0187819_10000153_pt1 | contig 31677 bp, 24 predicted proteins | sample NC_wetland_sal_i_15_FD_132411 | JGI IMG/M metagenome (GOLD analysis project Ga0187819, IMG submission 132411) | Wetland sediment microbial communities from Neuse River Estuary, North Carolina, USA - SO4_4 | ecosystem: Environmental > Aquatic > Freshwater > Wetlands > Sediment | place: USA... | reverse complement strand
TGTGACCGTGAGCGGCATCCCCCGCTCGGCGCGAACTTCCAGGCACTCCCTAATGGCTTCGCGAACGTTTTTCATAGCCTCTTCTTCGGTCTTGCCTTGGCTAACGCAGCCGGGAATCGAGGGACATTCGGCCACAAAGACGCCGTCTTCATCTTGAAAGAGGGTGACTAACAGCTTCAAGGGCATTTCTCCCTGGGCTCCAGTGTTTCACATCCCGCCCAACGCATCAACCACTGCGCCAATGCCGTTGGTGATGGCTTCGACGGGATGACGCGGAAACGCATTAAACTATGCATCCCTTGTCTCTCCTCCGTTCCCGTGCGACTCGTGATAGCATCGATTCTCGGTTTTTTGCGAGGCCAAAAGGATTGAGCGATCCATCCGTTCTGGCAATTCCCCTGGGCGGGCTCGGCGAGTTCGGCATGAACATGCTGGCTTTCCGCTCGGGCGACGACATCATTGTGATAGACGCCGGGCTGATGTTCCCCGAGTCCGAGCTGCTCGGCGTGGACGTGGTGCTCCCGGACATCACCTACCTGAAGCAGAACCGCGAGCACGTCCGCGCGATCCTGCTGACCCACGGCCACGAAGACCACATCGGCTCCCTACCCTACCTGATCGCGGACCTGGACGTTCCCGTCTACGGCAGCCGCTTTACGCTGGCGCTACTGCGAAAAAAGCTCGACGAGAGCGGCCACCTGGAAACCGCGGTTCTGCGGGACATGCAGGCCGGCGTCTCCTTTACGCTCGGCCCGTTCGAGATCGAGCCGATTCAGGTGACGCACAGCACCATCGATTGCCTGGCGCTGGCCATCCGCACTCCCGCCGGCATCATTCTGCACACCGGGGACTTCAAGATGGACCCGACGCCGATTGACAACCGGCCGTTCGACCTGCACGCGTTTGCGCGATACGGGCAGGAAGGCGTGCTGGCGCTATTCAGCGACAGCACGAATGCCGAACGCGCGGGCTACACGCCCTCCGAGCGCGCCGTACGCCCGCTGCTCGAATCGCTGGTGCGGGGCGCGCCGCGCCGCGTGGTGGTCTCCTGCTTCGCTTCGTCCATACACCGTATACAGGTGGTGATTGACATCGCCCAGAGCCTGGGTCGCAAGGTGGGGTTCGTGGGCCGCAGCATGGTGAACAACGTCGAAATCGCGCATTCCCTGGGCCAGCTCCACATCCCGGACGGGCTGGTGGTGCGCCCGCAGGACCTGCGCGGGTTCGACCGCGAAAAGCTGGTGGTGCTGGCGAGCGGCAGCCAGGCCGAGGCCATGTCCTCGCTTTCGCGCATGGCCGTGGACAATCACCGCTATATCAGCATTGAGGAAAACGACTCGGTGATCCTTTCCGCGCGCATCATTCCCGGGAACGAGCGGGCCATCTCGCGCATGATCGACCATTTGTTCCGGCGGCGTGCGCTGGTCTATTACGAATCGTCGGCGGCGGGGGGAGCGGGGCCGGTGCACGTCTCTGGCCACGCCAGCCAGGAGGAATTGAAGCTGCTCGTCAATCTCGTGCGCCCGCGCTACTTTATTCCCGTCCACGGCGAATATCGGCAGCTTTTCCGCCACGCCGCGCTGGCTCATCAGGTGGGCACGGTTTCCGGGGATATCCTACTGTTGGAAGACGGGCAGACGCTGGAATTTACGAAGACAACGGCGGTGCGGCGCGAGCCGGTACCGGCCGGGCGCGTGTGCGTGGATTCCGGGTCGCTCGAGGAAATCGAGGAGATCGTGATTCGCGACCGGAAACACCTTTCCGAAGACGGCATTGTGGTGCCCATCATCGCCATCGACAAACATTCGGGCCGCGCCGAGGGACTGCCGGAAATCGTGAGCCGCGGCTTCCTCTCCTCAGAAGACGGCCAGGGAGTGCTGGACGGCGCACGCGAAGTGGTTCGGCGCACGATTGAGGGTTCCAATCCCGAGGAAAAAACGGACTGGAGCGTCATTAAAGAAAAGATCCGCGTGGACCTGAAGCGCTATTTGAACAAACAGACGTCCAAACGTCCGCTAATTCTCCCCGTGATCCTCGAAGTGTAATGCCTCTGAACATCCGTCCGTACGACCCCGCGGATTTCAACGCGCTTTGCCGCATGGATGCCGAGTGCTACGCGCCGGAGATCGCCTATTCCTGGCGGACCATGCGCGCCTTCCTTCGCCTGCCCGGCGCGGAATGCCTGGTGGCGGAGGAGGGCGGCGCCGTACTGGGGTTCATCCTCACCGATCGCGACGGTCCAGCCGGGCACGTGATTACTCTGGATGTGGCGCCGGAGGCTCGCCGCCGCGGCGTCGGAACGCAATTGCTCGAGGCCGCTCACGGCTCGCTCGCCACGCATGGCGTTCGCGAGGTGGAGTTGGAAACGTCGACCACAAATCAGGCCGCCGTAGCCTTCTGGAAACACCACGGGTACCGAGCCTGCGGCCTTCTTCCGAATTATTACGAGAACGGCGAAGACGCTTATTGGATGTCCCGGACGCTCTGACATTCGGGCTCGTGCCGGCAGGCCTCAGTAGCCCAATCGATGCAAATAACCGACAATCGCGGAAGCAACGAGACAGTACACGCCGAAGTAATACCAGCGGCCGCTCTCCAGCCACTTGCTAAGCCACTTCAGCGCGAGAAGGCCGGCAAGAAATGCCAAGACCGCGCCCAGCAGGCTCGGGAAAGCCGCCGACGCCAACGCAGCGCTGCCCACGATGCGTTGGGCACGAACCAGGCGCATGAGTTCGCGGAACACCACCGGGGGAGTCAGAACCACTGCCAATGCGAAGCTGAACGCTTCCGCGCGTGACTTTGCCACGCCCGCCAGCATACCCGCGGAGATCGTCGCACCGGATCGGGAAAATCCTCGAAACGGGAGGCACAGACCCTGCACGGCCCCGATGATGCCGGCTTGCCTGGCGTTCAGTTCATCGCTCTCGGGAAGGCCGGCGGCCGGCTGTCGCTTCTCCAGAATCCCTGCGGCCAGAATCAATATCCCCGCGGCAGCCAATGCCGGAGCAATCAGCTCCAGGTGGCTGAACAGGTTCTCAATCTCCGCATGCGGTGCGCCGCGAAAAGCGGTCTTTTCGATGGTGAGAATGATCGCTTCGCCGATCATACCGGTGAGCGCAGTGGCCCAAATGACGCGCCAGGCGAACTCCTTGAAGGCGGAAACACTGTGGAAGTAAGTGGCGCGCCAGGGCCGCCAAAAGTAGAGGATGACGGCAAACATCGTGCCGGTGTGGAGCATGACCAGCAGCAGCGTCATGGGCGGCGACGAGGGGTCGAGGCCGAGCAACTTCTCCGCGATGATCACGTGGGCGGAGCTGGACACGGGGAGAAGCTCAGCGAGCCCCTGCACGATGGCGAGGATAACGACCTGTAAGAGCGGCACGGAGGAATTATAGGGGAATTCGACGGCACGGAGGAAAACGAGATTCGAGAGTTTGCGATAGCCGGGACGCTGAGACTGGAGGGCAATGGCATTTCGCCGGGTTACTCGCACACACGAACGCTGAAACTTTTGGTTGTCTGCGGGGGCGCATCTGGTATGTTTGGTTTGCTGCTCGCGTTCCTCCATTTTCACGCCGCGCGCCAGCGCCCGCGCGGTTTTCGACGAGAGCAGCCTTCCTTCCTCACGAAAGGGAGTTCCCTGTGCGCTTGTTTACGCCTACCGGCAACCGCCGGATGAACGAACTGGTGGGCTTCGTGTGTCTGGCCGCCAGCGCCATTCTGCTGCTGAGCCTGCTCTCCTACAGCCCGCTCGACGATTCCTTTAACGTCGCCGGGCCTGCCGTGGCCCGCGCGGGCTCGACGGCGCGCAATTGGATTGGACCGTTTGGCGCCCACGTTTCCGACATGCTGTTTCAGGGATTCGGGTTCGCGGCCTTCCTGCTGCCGATGGGACTGGCTATGTTGGGGGTGCGCTGGTTCCGCAGCCGGCCGATCCCCGCTCCGGTGGTGAAAGCCTTCGGCTTCTTGCTGCTTTTGCTCTCCGTGGCTGCGCTGTGCGCGCTTACGGGGGTGCCCGGGGTGCGCGGCCTGCTCGCGCCAGGAGGCCTTGCGGGCACGGTGCTGGCCAACCTGCTGCGTGGCGCTTTGAACCCGCTGGGGGCCAGCCTGGTGGCAATTTCCGCGGTGTTCGTGGCGTTGTTCCTGACCACACGCTTTTCGTTTTCGAGCGCCGCGGCGTGGATCGGGAGCCCAGTTGCCGGCTGGCAACCATTCGCCCCGCTGACCGCCAAATGGGCAGCCTGGCGCGCCGCCCGGGAAGAGGCTCGGCAGCGGCGCCGCCTGGCGCAGATCCGCGTGAATGGCCGCCCGCCCATCGTGGCAAAATCCTCGGAGAAACCAGCGGCAGCCTCTGCGCCGGCGGCTCTCCCGACAGAAGACCGCCCGGGGCCGAATCAAATCGTTTTACGCGAGGAAAAACAAAGAGCCGCGGCCGCGCAGGGGCTGGCCGCCGCTGCATCCGCAACGGCCTCCGCGATTGGGGCCAGACTTCCGGCAGCAGTGCGCTCCATCGAGCGCTCTGCCGGCCCGTTGGTGGTTCCACCGATTCTGCCTCCGTCGGCGCCTGCGCCGGTGGAGAAACCTGCGCCGCAACCCCGCATTGCGAAATCGGCCGCGGGTTACCGCCTGCCTTCCGCCGAGCTGCTCCGCAAACCCACGCGCTCCGAGCAGATGGACGAGGGCGAACTGAAGGAGCGCGCCCGCGCGATCGAAGCGAAGTGCCGTGAATTCGACGTGGGCGGCCACATCACGCAGATCAACCCGGGCCCGGTGGTCACCACGTTCGAATTCAAGCCCGAGGCCGGAATCAAATACTCGCGCATCACCGGGCTCGCCGACGACCTGTGCCTCGCGCTGCAGGCCGAATCCATTCTGATCGAGCGCATTCCCGGCAAATCCACTGTGGGCATCGAGGCGCCGAACCCGCATCGCGAAACCATCGCCCTGCGCGAAGTGATCGAATGCCCCGACTTCGTCAATTCGCCCTCGAAGCTAACTCTCTCGATGGGCAAAGACCTGATCGGGCGGCTGCGCGTGTCGAACCTGGCGGAAATGCCCCACCTGCTGATCGCCGGCTCGACGGGCACGGGGAAAAGCGTGTTCCTGAACTCGCTGATCGTCTCCATGCTCTACAAAGCCACGCCGGAGGAACTGAAATTGGTCCTGGTGGACCCGAAACGCCTGGAACTCGGCCTGTATGAGGAAATCCCGCATCTGCTCGCGCCGGTGGTGACCGACCCGAAGGTGGCTTCCAATGTCTTGCGCAACGCCACGCGCGAGATGGAACGCCGGCTCAAATTGCTGGCGCAGCGCGGCGTGCGCAACATCGACCAGTACAACCGCCAGTTCCAGAAGCAGGAATCGCTCTCGCTGTTCGACGACCTGGACGGCGAAGAGCATAAACCGCTCCCCTACATCGTCATCGTGATTGACGAGCTGGCCGACCTGATGATGGTGGACACGAACAACGTGGAAGAAGCCATCACGCGCCTGGCCCAGATGGCGCGCGCCGTGGGCATCCACCTGATCCTGGCCACCCAGCGGCCGTCAGTGGACGTGATTACCGGCCTCATTAAAGCGAATTTCCCCGCGCGCATTTCCTTCCGCGTGGCCAGCAAAGTGGACTCGCGGACCATTCTCGACGCGAACGGTGCGGAGGCCCTGCTGGGCCGCGGCGACATGCTCTATCTGCCCGCGGGCTCTTCCCGCCTGCACCGCATGCACGGGCCGCTGGTGACCGAAGACGAAATCAGCTCGCTATGCGACTTCTGGCGCGAGCAGGCCAAAGCGGTCTACAACGAAGAACTACTGCGCCCGCCGAAGGAAGAGGACGAACAGGGGGAGGCGGAATCCGCGTCCGACGTGGAGGGCGGCGAAACGGGTGGCGAGGACGACGTGGACGACGACCTGTACCAGGACGCCGTGCGCGTGGTGCTGGAAGCCGGGCGCGCCTCCACTTCCACGCTCCAGCGCCGTCTGCGCATCGGGTACGGCCGCGCCGCGCGGCTGATTGACCTGATGGAAAAAGACGGCATCGTCGGCCCCGCCGACGGCACACGGCCTCGCGAAGTCCTGAAGAAGAAGGACTGGATGCGCGAGTTCGACGAGTCCATGCACTGAGGGTGTGGCAGCGCCGCACCCCAACTGTCCCGCCGCAGGAGGGAGCCGGCCTTCAGAACGAGCCCACGGTCAGAAAACCACTGACCGTGGCTACCAGCCCGCAACGGGGACGCGTGGTTCTTCAGCATCTTTCGTTGACGCGACGCGGGCACGCCGTGATAATGATTACTCCACTTGTGCCGGGGTAGCTCAGTGGTAGAGCGCAGCCCTGAAAAGGCTGGCGTGGGCGGTTCGATTCCGTCCCCCGGCACCATTCCTTCGAGGCAGGATTTCCGGGATGCCCATCCGCTGGCCTGCCGAGTTTGATCCCGCCGGATCGCGCGGAGATTCGTTAGACACGAAACGCAAGCGACATGGTGACGGTTTTCAGCCGCATCGTGTCCATCATGTTTTTCGCGACTGCGTTTTGGGCGCTGCTCCCAACCGTGGCGCACGCACTGCGCAGCGGCGGATTAGCTCGCCATACATGCCAACAAAACCCTGGCGCCCCGGCGCGTTTCGGCCAAATCTCTCCGAAACGCCGAGATCAGGAGAAGCACACGCGTGTTCCTCGGAGCACCTCTGGTCCGCACACTGGGTCCGATTTCTGTTCGCTCACTCGCGCCTGACATTCGTCAGTCCTTCCAACAGAACAATGTCGGAATCGCCCTCGGCCACAGCGGCTAGGATAGAGCGCCCGTCGCACGACCAGGACACGCGGCGGGCGATGAACGTCGCGCGTTCGCCGAAATCAGTAATCTGACGCCATTCACCGGTCGTTGTCGAGAGCGCCCAGACGTTGGTGGGAAACCCATCGGTAAGTGCTTGCGCCAGCCATTTCCCGTCGGGCGACAGCGCGGGATTGACGATCTGCCAGATTGGCACCCGCGAGGCTGGAATGCGTGCGAGCACACGAAACGGCGCATCCTCGGGAGTGGCGGTCCGGATGTCGAATTCCGGCGTACCGTCGACGAGCGACCGCTCGAAGAGGTAGTACAGAGTGGCGCCGTGTAACCCGATCACGTTGCGCAGCGGCTCGGTCCTCACGGTGACGGCGGGCCCTCCGTCAGCAGGCACTTTCTTCAGCACCACAGCGGTGGCTCCCGCGCCGCCCCGCGTCGAGTAATACACCCAGCGGCCGTCCGGCGACCAGGCAGTGCCGAGACCGGGGTTCGCGACGTTGCGCAGGTTGCTTCCATCTGAATCCACGAGCCAGACTCCAAACGTCAACCCCTGGTTGCCGCGTGATGAGACGAAAGCGAGGGTGTGGCCATCGGGCGACCACTCCGGAACGCCCACGGCCACGTGCGGATCGCGCTCGTGGGTGATCTGGCGCAGATCGCCAGTCTCCATGTTCACCGCCCACAGGTTTGCATGACCGCCGCTATCGGATAGATACGCGACCTCTTTGCCGTCCGGGCTGGCCGTGGGGGTGAGGACCTGCCCGGTCTGTCGCGTCACACGAACAGCGCGGCGCACATTCTCGGCGGGCAGACCGTTGACCGGGAACTTCCAGATGTCCGTCTGCAGCTTCATGCGGCTGACCAATACTGCGCCACTCTTGGAGATATCCGGACTCATGTACGACACCTCGCCCGATGTTACCCGTCGGACCCTTTCATCACTCAATGTCACCTGCCATAGGTCTAACGTCGGCAAATAAGGCATCGTGCTGTCGCGGCTTGAGCTGTAGACGATGCCCGTGCTGTCGGGCAGCCAGGCAAAACCGCCCATCATATTGTTGTCATGCGTTAACTGGTGCGGTTCCCCTCCCGTTGCCGACGCGACGAAAATGTCGAACCTGATGCTGTCTCCCCGCTGAAAGGCAATCCATCTGCCGTCCGGCGACCAGCGGGGGTACAAGTAGTAGGTGACTGGCGCGAACTCGGCGACCACATCGAATCTGGAACCGTCCGTTGGTGCGGTTACCAGCTGGATACCCTTCCTGGCCAGCCGGAAGAGCGCAAGCCGTCCATTCGTCGGACTGACGTCGGCACTTCCCATGCTGTTGACGACCCGCCGTGGCACGCCGCCAAGCGCCGGGATCTCCCAGATGCTCCCCTGGACGGTTCCTGGTACCGCCGGCGAAAAGTACAGGATCGAGCTCGAGTCGGGCGACCAGCGAGGGCCCTCGTGATCGACTGTATCGCGCGTGAGTTGCAGCGGCGTGCCGCCGGCAATGAGCAGCACGAAGACCTGTCGTTTGCCGCCCACGTCGGCGGTGAATGCCACGGACCTTCCGTCTGGCGAAATGGCCGGAGACTCCTCGAGGCCGGGAAGATCCGTGAGACGTATGACACGAGTCTCCAGCGGCGATAGCTGTGCCGCCGGCCTTCCGAACCTGCCGCGCGCCGCCCAGAGGAAGACGAGGGCTGTCGCGAACCCGATCGACAGCGCCGAGAGTACCAGCCAGGACCACCGTCGTGGCGTCGGCGCTGGAGCCGTTACGGCAGGTGTGGCCATCGTGTCTTCGAGCTCGATCCGCGCGTCTGCGATGTCGTGAAGCCGCCGCCTGGCATCTTTCTGGAGAGAACGCGTGAGCAAACGTCGGATGCTGTCCGGCGTGTTGGTCGGCAGCGAATTCCACTTTGGTTCAGCGCCGACGACGGCGGCGATCGTGTCCGCGAAGGTCTTGCGTACGAAAGCTGAAGAGCCCGTTAGCATTTCGAAGAGCACGCACCCGAAGGCCCAGATGTCGGTGCGCTTATCGACCGGCTGACCTCGCGCCTGCTCCGGGCTCATGTACGCGGCGGTGCCGAGAACCACACCGGCGATCGTCCCGCCCGCCGTCATGGTCGGGGAGTTCGACAGATCCAGACCGGACCCTTCGGCCGCGAGGGCTTTTGCGAGGCCGAAGTCGAGCACCTTGACCACCCCATCGGTCGTGATCTTGATGTTGGAAGGTTTGAGATCGCGATGGATAATTCCGGCCCTGTGGGCGGCATCGAGCGCGTCCGCGATCTGTTGCGCGACGGCCATAGCCTCCGAGAGAGGTAAGGGGCCCAGGCGCACGCGATCGGCCAACGTGTCGCCCTCGACCAACTCGAGCACCAGGGCCGGCACGTCGCCGGCGTTTTCGAAACCGTAGATTGCCCCAATGTGCGGATGATTTAGCGATGCGAGCAGTCGTGCTTCGCGTTCGAAGCGCCCCACGCGATTGGCGTCCGCGGCGAAAAGCGGCGGCAGGAGCTTCAGCGCGACGTCGCGCCCAAGCTTGGTATCGCGGGCGCGATACACCTCCCCCATACCGCCAGCGCCTAGCGGGGCGACGATCTCATACGGCCCGAGTTTCGTACCAGAGGTTAGCGCCATCCGTGCACGCAATTATAGTCTCAAGAATGCGCCCTTCACATTGACATCGAACGGCCTACGGGTATCTTTAATCGGGAATTCCCGTAGGGCTGGTGGAAGAATCAGTTCGTCTACCGTTGAAAGATACGGTCCCATATTGCTCCGCCAGGTTGGATGATTCCCGAGTAGTCGGCCACTCGGAAGCTATCCAGAAACGGGGGTTCTGGGAAATGTGGGGCTCTCCCGAGTTGGTGGACTTCTTCCAACCCACAACTCAACACTAAAACGGACGTCTTATATGACTTCCGCGTATTTTGGCTGTCCCCGCGGTGTTTTAAGTTGCAACCTGGTATTCGAACTCCCGCAACGTGCGCATCCTGGAAGGGCCGCAACCTGACCTGGCGCCCGGCACGCGCTTCCGCTGGTTGACCTTCGGCGTGAGGATTGAATCGGTGGTGCGCGAGTTTGAGCCCTGCGAACGCCTGGCCTGGGACGCTCGCGCGCCGGGCATTCGCGCCTATCATGCCTGGCTGCTCACCCGGACCGACTCCGGCTGCCACGTGCTCACGGAGGAGACGCAGCACGGGTTCCTCGCGCGCCTCGGAAAATTCTTCCTGCCCAATCGCATGTACCGCGGCCACCAATTGTGGCTGGATCGGCTTGAGCAGAAGGCTCGAGAGGGCCTGCCCTCGCAGTGAAGGCTCTCAGCAGGACGACAGCGCTCCCGTTTCGGCAGGATCGGGCTTCGCTTGCTCTTCCCCCTGACCTGCCGTCCAGGGAGCCAGAAAAGTACGTGGGTACTATTCTTCTCTCCCTCTTGGACTACTAACATCTGGGGCCGGCCAGAGAGGGAACGCACCCAACTGGGCGCGCGCCGCAGGCCAAATCCAATCATGGGATTGATGACTCTACGTGCCCTTGTGGCATCCGACCTTCCAGCCGTTTCCGCTCTTTTATCTCCCGAAGCAATGCTTCTCACCAGCGTAACCCTGGCCTGCCTGGGTTTGTCTGTCATGCTCCTTTCGCGGCGGCGCAGGGAGGCAATGGATCCGGAAAACGCGGTGCCTCGTGGCGAGGCATGTCTCGCGGCCGCCCTGGAACCAAAGCAGAAGCCGCCCCTCCGCGCACCCGAGCCGCAGGCTACCTTTGCCGTCGCGTTCGCGACCATGCCGCCCAAGCCGGCGGAGAGCGCTGCGCCTGTTGCCGCGCAGATGGCCGCCGCTGTAACGACTCTGCCGGAACGCCCCGAACTTGTTCACGCGAACAGGGCGGATGGCGCTCTCGATCCCGCCCAGCCTCGCGTTCAAGGCATTCCGGAAAACTCAGCCGACAGCCAGGTCGCTACGCCGCAGACTCCGGCACCCCCTCGCGGAGCCAGCGCGCTCATCGCCAAAGCTGCCCAGTTGTTGCCCCAAGTTTTCACCCCGCCGGCAGGACACGCCGCGCGGCCCAGAATCGCGCGAGGCCCGGGAGGATTCCAGCCCGGGGCGCGCTTCTCCCGCTCACAGCAGGCATTTCTGCGCGTTCCCGTGGTTCTCACGGGAAGCGACGAGTCCGGCGTTCCCTTCCGCGAAGAGAGCGGCACGCTGATCCTGCTCCCGCAGGGCGCCGTGATCCCGATGAAGCAGCGCGTGCGCCCGGGCGACAGGCTGGGCCTGTTCAACTCGTCCCGGCATATGGAAGTTCCCTGCACCGTGTTCGGCGCACTCCAGGGCAAGGACGGGAAAATGCTGGTCGAGATTGAATTTGCCGAACCGCAAAAGCATTTCTGGCCAGTGAGTTTTCCGGCCTGGGCGGGCAATTCTCCCGGAAACACCGCGGAAAGCACCGCATCGGGCCCCGCGTCTCCGCAGCGCACTCCAGCATTGGATAGCCCAGGAACGTGACGACTCGGGGACAATGCGCGTCCGGCCGGGTGGCATGCTGATGACACCGAAGCGCATCCAGTGTCGTTTCCGGCCCGTGCCACTTTCATTTCCGCAATCTGCCGCCGGCGGCGCGAGGCGCGCGAATGGCTGAAAGTATCGTTCCGCGCCGCCCCTGGCTCACGGGGCGTCGCACGCCGCCTTCGTTTGACGAGGCCTGCCGCCGAGCGCACGAACTTGCGTCCCGGCATCCGTTGCTGTACCGCTGGCGTGCCGGAGCCCTCGCGGCCGCGCTCCTGTTCCTTCCCTTCGCGACGCTTTTCTTCCAGGCCGCCGTGGCACTGGCATTTCCATGGGCATTCCGGCACAGCGAAATTTTAGGACCGATTTATTCGGTTCCATTGCTGCGCTGGGCCGTGTATGTGTTTATCTATTCGACGTGGATTCCGCTGGTAGCTGTCCAATTCGCCGCAATTATCCGCGGCCTGACGCTGCGACTCCCTCCGCCGGGCGGCGTAGCACTCACGGAAAAGGAAGCTCCGCGGCTCTTCCGCATGCTGGCGGAAATAAGCCGTAGCCTGGACGCGCCGGCGGTCGAGACAGTATTCGTCTCGCCGGACCGCCAATTAGAAATTCACCGCGTGCCCCGCAGTGCCGCCGGCTCCTTGGGCCACTGGGACAGCGTCCTGCTGGCAGGGTTGCCGATGCTCGAAGAACTATCTCCGCAGCATTTGCGCGCCCTTCTAGCACACGAAATGGCCCACCAGGCGACCTACAATCGCCGGTTCGGCGGACACCTGCTGGACCTGCAAACACGCCTGAACGCGCTGCGCGCGGCGGCAGAAGCGAGCGCACTCGAACGCAGCTATTGGTCCCGCCTGCCGGACGAAGCTTTGACAGAGATGCTGGACCGGCTCCTCCTGCGCCTGGCGCCGGCTGCGTTTCCCGCGGTGCGGCAACATGAATGCGAGGCCGATGCAATTGCCGCCTCCATCGCGGGCCGCGAATTCTCCGCCGCGGCGCTCCTCCGCCAGCGCATCACGGGCCACGCGCTCACGCAACAGTTCCGCGAGGACTGCCTGCGCCTGGCGGAAACCTCTCCGGAACCGCCGCCCGACCTGTTTGAACGCCGCGCCATGGCGGCCTGCGGCGCGATCAGCGAACACCAGATTCATGGCTGGCTGCGCGCAGAGCTGGAACACAAAGACAACCTTGCGGAATCGCACCCGCCGCTGTGGGACCGCATGAGGCTGCTGGGATACCGGCTCGAGGGCATGGACGATTTCCGCGCGCTACTCGAAAATCTCCAGCCACACCGGGAACTCGGTGAAACTGCGGCGCGCTTCTTCCTGGGAGAAGCCGTGGAAACGCTGCGCGCCTCCTTTTTCCGGGAATGGAGGCAAATTCAGGCTGGTGATTGGCGCAAGCGCTTCGAGACCTACGAAAGGCTGCGCAGCCTGGCGATGGCGTGGGAAACCGGCACCGCGGCGCAACTCGACGACCCCATAGCCCTGTGGCAAATAGCTGTGGCCATCGGAAATACGCGGAACTGGAGAGCGGCGCTGCCGGTGGCGCAACGCATCCTGGAGATCCAGCCAGGCCACGGCGACGCGAACCTGCTCGCCGGCCAGCTGCTGATTGAAGAGGGAAATCGTGCGGGATTGGAATCGCTCGAGCGTGCCATGGCGGCAGACCCCGAGGCAATCCCCGCCGCTTGCGCGCTGGCGGGGCGGTTCCTGGACGCCCGGGGAGAGCAGAAGGCCGCGCAAGGATATCGCAACCGGGCCGATGCGCGGCACAAAGCCGAGCTGGCCAACGCCGAGGAACGCAGCCACGTCCGCGCGACCGACACCTTTTCCGCCCCGGGTTGCCCGGGAGCACTGGCTGAAGCGCTCCGCCGCGCCGTCGAAACTCACGCCTCGCACGTTCGGGCCGCGTATCTGGTCCAAAAACGAGCGAAGGGTAGCGACCAGAAGCCGCTCTACGTCCTCGGAATCGAGCGCCGCACTTTTCTGCATGAAAACATCACCCTGGCGAATCGCCTGCTGCTGGAAAGAATCATGCGCACACACGCCGTGCCGGGCGACGTGCTGGTGTGCGTGGTGACGCGCGGGAACCGCCCGCTGCTGGAGAAATGGCGAAGTGTGCCGGATTCGCTGCTGTACCCGTTGGCGGCGTACTCCCGCCACGAGGCACTTGCGATGGAGGGCTTCATGCCGCAGATCGCTGGCCACGCGGCCGCGCATCTCGGAACTGCCGCAGAATCGGCGATCCACGGCGGGAGTTCGCCTGCTCCAGGGAAGTGAACAGCCCTCCTTGTTCCAAGTTCGGTTGCCGGTGACTGCTGACCTGGTGAAGTCAACTCGTAGCCGAAGGGGTCTGAACGAAACAGAAGGTGGGCGGCCGCTCTTCGTTCGGGATGCGGCCCGTAGCGCGTTTTGGATGCAGCGCTACAGATTCAGCGTTTCGTATTTCTGAGCGATCTGCTGAGAAAGCGCAGAGTCTCTGAGGGGCGTGCGGCCGCGTGGGTTTTCCCAGCGGCCGGGAATCGCGGTGCCGCAATCCGGGCAGGCGTCCTGCTTCAATCGGAACTCGTACACCTCGTGCCAGCCGCGGCGAATCAGGAGCGCATCGCAGTTCGGGCAACGCGTCTCGCCTGCCCCGTTGTGGATGTTTCCTTCGTAGACGTAGTGCAGACCTACATCTCGCGCGATTTTCCGAGCCATGTGCAGGGTGGCCGGAGGGGTGGGCGGCTTGTCCCGCAATTTGAAATCGGGATGGAACGCGGTGAAATGCAGGGGCACGTCGGGCCCCAGGTGCTCCAGCACCCATTCGCAGAGACGCCGGATTTCCTTCGGGTCGTCATTCAGAGTGGGAATCAGCAAAGTCGTGATTTCGAACCACACGTTTGTCTCGTGCTTGAGCCACTCCAGCGTCTCCAGCACCGGCGCCAGGTGCGAGAGCGTGATCTTGCCGTAGAAGTTCTCCGTAAAACCCTTCAGATCCACGTTGGCGGCGTCAATGTGGTCGTAAATGTCGTGGAAGGCTTCCCGCGTGATGTATCCGTTCGTTACCATCACTGTGTTTAGCCCCATCGCGCGCGCCGACTTACAGATGTCGATCACGTACTCGCCCCAGATCGTCGGCTCGTTGTAGGTGAAGGCGATCGAGGGGCAGCCATACTTCAACGCCAGGTGCGGCACGTCTTCCGGAGGCAGGTGCGTGGAATGCACCTGATCCGATTTCGACTTCGAAATGTCCCAGTTCTGGCAGAAGAAACAACCCATGTTGCAGCCTGCCGTGCCCATGGAAAACACACGGGTGCCGGGCAGAAAATGATTCAGCGGCTTCTTTTCGATGGGGTCCACCTGCAGCGCCGCGGGCGAGGCGTAGCCCAGGCTGTACAGCTTTCCACCCTGGTTCACCCGGATAAAGCAGAAACCGCTTTGGCCATCCCCGATGTGGCAGTGCCGCGGGCAGAGATAGCAATGCACGCGGTTGCCCGGCTCGGGCTCCCACCACCGCGCCTCATACAGCGTCTCGGTCTTCTGAAAGATTTTGAGGTCGTCCACGATAATCCTCCCGCAGGCTGCCCGCCTGCTTCGGAGGAAACTTCATTTTATTATACGCCTGCGCTGCTGGGAATGCTGAACCGCGCGGCGCTGGGCCACCCAGTCCAGATACGACCCCAGCCGCGCACGCTCCCGCCAGAGCAAACGGACGAATTTGGCGAAACCGAGGTCTGCGGCTTCCGGGCCGAGAAAAGTCTCCAGCCTCCAGCGGAGATAGGGGCTTTTCCACGGGCACAGCCGGTAACCCGCGGCGCCGATCCAGTACAGCCGCGCTGCCTCCCAGGCTCGCTTCATCCGCTCTGCCGGTGCAAGTGGTGCAGCCGCTCCGCGCTGCCATTTTTGTGCGTGCGAAGCAATCCGGAGCGCAGCCAAGAGCGGCTACGCCGCATCATGCCGTAAGCCGCCGGACCCAGATGCGGCTGGTGGCGGGCTTCCCCAGGTGGATGGGCCGCGAGGACCGTGCGGCAACTTCCAGCGTCATGGTTTCGTCGTATTCCCGCCGCCGCACGCGCACGCGGGTCCCCGGGCGCAATCCCAGCCCCGCGACAAAACTGAGAAACTGCGGCTCTCTTTCCTGCACGCGCAACACTTCCACGCTTTCTCCCGCCTCGGCATTCGAAAGCGGAAAAGCTCCGCGGCGTTTACGCAGGAGAAGCAGGCCGCCAATCAACGGAACGCCATGCGGGCAACTGCTGTCGCGCCCAAAGCGTTTCAGGAGCAGTTCGATCACGTCATCCGAGATCCCGTGTTCCAGGCGCTCCGCCTCCTCATGCGCCCTCGACCAGTCGAGGCCGATCACGTCGGTGAGCAGTTTTTCCGCCAGGCGATGGCGCAGGGCGAGACGTTCGGCGTGCGACCGGCCGCGCGCCGTGAGTTCGATGGTGCCGTCCCGGCGCACGCGCACTTGCCCATCGCGCGCCATGCGCTTGAGGGCAGCCGCAACTGCCGGGGGCGTCACCTGCAAATCTTCCGCCAGCCGCGCGCTGATCGGAGGAGTCTCCTCCTCCTCCACGATATTCCAAATGGCCTTGAGGTAGTCTTCCTGCGATACGCTGGTGCGCTGGCGCTGCAAGGGGATTCCTGCCGCCCGCTATGGTGCAGTCAGTCCAGGAGAAAAGCAAATGCGGAGGGCGCCGGCCCGCCGCGGCCATTCCTTGCCGGTCCGCGGGTGGGCGGGGCGATCCGATACCCTCAACTCCGGCTGCTCCTCTGCTGATCACTACGCAGCCGCGCGGCCAATTCCAGGATGCGGCCTTCGATCTCGTCGCACACGCGGCGATAGACGCCCAGATCGTCGCCGTAAGGATCCGTAACCTCCCAATCTTCCACCACCGCCCCCACGCGCTCCCGGAAAAGCGCCGGGCCGTGGATTCCGGTAAGGTTCACGATGAGTTCTGTCGCGGCGAGATCTGTTTCGCTCGTTCCTTTCGACCTCTGGCCGGGCATACGAATCCCTCGTTCGAGCAACACCTGGCGGGTCGCATCCGTGATGGTGCCGAGCGGCGAAATTCCCGCACTCGAAGGTTCGATGACGTCGGAGGCGTGATGCCGCGCCAGGGCCTCCGCCATCTGGCTGCGGCAAGAGTTGCCCACGCACACGAACAACACTCGTTTCGCCGTCATGGTCAGGCCGCCCGCACCCGCTCCTGAACCAGGTCCAGGAAATAATTGTGCACCGTGGAATCGTCCGTCAACTCGGGATGAAATGTGGCGGCGAGCACCCGACCCTGCCGCACGAGCACCGGCCGGCCGCCCTCTTCGGCCAGCACTTCCACGTCGCGTCCGCACCGCTCGATGATCGGCGCGCGAATGAACACCATTTCCAGGGGAGCCGTCTTCAGCGAGCAGTGCCCAAAGCGTACCTCGCTCTCCAATTGCCGGCCGTAACCGTTGCGCAGCACGGTGATATCGAGCAGTCCGAGCGATTCCTGGACGGGATTGAGCACCTCTCGCGCCAGAAGAATGGCTCCCGCGCAGGTGCCGAACACTGCTCCGCCCCGCTCCACGAAGGCTCGCAAGGCATCGCCCAGGCCCTCATCCTTCAAAAACTGGAGTTGTGTGGTGCTTTCCCCGCCCGGAAGCACCACGCCATCGAGATTTTCGAGGTCGGACACCCTGCGCACCTCGCGCGTTTCCACGCCCAGCTCATCGAGCATCCTTCGATGCGCCTCGAAATCCCCCTGCACTGCCAGCACGCCGACCATCATCCCGCGTCACCCCCGGCAGCGGCGCGCGCCGGCCTTCGCCAGATCGGCCCGCGCCTCTGATATTCCAGAGTGCTTTCCACCAGGCGCGCTACCTCGGCTCCGGCAAAGCGCTCCACCAGCCACAGTCCGAGATCCAGCCCCGAACTCACGCCGCCCGCGGTCAGGATTTCTCCGTCGTCCACCACGCGCGCCTCCACAATCTCGGCGCCCTGCGCCCGCAACTCTTCCAGTGCCTCATGGTGCGTTGTCGCGTGCCGTCCGCGGAGCAGGCCCGCGGCCGCGAGCAGCATCGCCCCGGTGCAAACGGCAGCCAGTATTACTCCGTCTTTGTGCAGTTGGCGGATTGCCGCCGGCGCTTCCGGACGCTGCGCTTCCGCCCACGCCCCCTGCCGGGAGCGCGCTCCCCAGCCTCCGCCGGGAACAACCACAAGGGCGGGCGCGCCATTCTCCGCCAGCCTTCCTTCCGCCCGCACCCACAAGCCGTTGGCGGCCCGGATTTCGCCCGCGCCCTCCAGGCTCACCATCCGGGTCTCGAATGCCGCCCCGCGCTTCCGCGCCTGCTGAAGCACCTCGAACGGCGCAATCGCGTCCAGCTCGTCAAATCCGGGATAAATCAGGATCTCGGCGCGCATCGCCCTACCAGCCCCGCGTCTGCAGGAGCTCTTTTTCGTCGAGCTGTCGCACGTCGATGCCGCGCATGGCTTCGCCCAGCTCCTCGGAGGCTTCCAGCACCGCCTTTGCGTCTTTGTAATGGGTGGTGGCCTTCACAAACGCGCGCGCGCGCACGTCCGGGTCCGACGACTTGAAAATTCCCGAGCCCACAAACACGGCTTCCGCGCCGAGCTGCATGACGAGCGAGGCGTCGGCCGGGGTCGCGATGCCCCCTGCGGAGAAATTCGGCACGGGCAGTTTGCCGTGCTTCGCCACATGCTCCACCAGGTCCAGCGGAGCGCCCAGGGTTTTGGCCGCATGCACGAGCTGTTCCTGGCCGAGCGTGGTCATGCGCTTCATCTCGTCCACGATGGCGCGCATGTGCCGCACCGCCTCCACGATGTTGCCCGAACCCGCTTCGCCCTTCGTGCGGACCATGGCCGCGCCTTCCGCAATGCGCCTTAGAGCCTCGCCCAGGTTCCGCGCGCCGCACACGAACGGCACCTTGAATCCGTGCTTCCACACGTGATGCTCCTCGTCCGCCGGGGTAAGCACCTCGCTTTCGTCGATAAAGTCCACCTCCAGCGCCTGTAGCACCTGGGCCTCCGCAAAATGCCCGATGCGCACCTTGGCCATCACCGGGATGGAGACGGCCGCCATGATTTCGCGGATGATTTTCGGCGCGGCCATGCGCGCTACACCTCCCTCCTTGCGGATGTCCGCCGGAACGCGTTCGAGCGCCATCACGGCGCAGGCCCCGGCCTTCTCCGCAATCTCGGCCTGCTGCGCCGTGGTGACGTCCATGATGACGCCGCCCTTCAGCATCTCCGCCAGGCCTACCTTCACCCGCCATGTGTTGTCGTTCAGCAGACTCATCGTTGCTTCTCCTTGGCGCGGAATCCTCTCTCTTCCCTTCTTGTCTTTCTCCCTCACTCCGGCCCCGAGCCCGCCACACGCGCAAACCTCTCTGCATCCACAACCACGAATCTCGCCCGGGCCCGAGCCAGCACCCTCCCTTTCGTGTCCCGGATCTCTCCTGCATAATACAAGTGACTTCCGTCGCTCCGCTCCTTGCGGGCCTCGAAGTGGATTTCTTGTCCCACGCGCACCGGCCTCAGGTACTCCACATTCAGCTCGGCGGTAACCGCGAGCACGCCGTAGAGCCGCGACACTTTGCTCAGCCCCTCATCGAGCACCAGGGCCACGATCCCTCCGTGAATGATTCCCGGCGCGCCCTGATAGCGTTCTCCCAGCGCAAATGTTCCCGTCACCTTGCGCTGTTCCTCATCCAGCGAAAACTCCAGGTGCATCCCCGCGGCGTTCGCCTGCCCGCAGCCGAAGCAATAATTCGGCAGCTTCGCCTGGGGTGCCGCAGCGTGCGGCTCTTGGCTCTCTTCTCTCATGGACCCGCTGTTCTTCTCCCCCGCTGACCCGCTTTGTCCCATCTCGCAACCGTGATCGGTTTTCGGCTTTCCGCTTCCTCACACCAGGGCCACGCGCGCCTCGACGCGTCTCCATCCTCCCCGCTGCCTCTTGCGCATTTCCTCCCGCAGGACGCTTCCGAGAATCTCGATCGCCCGGCTGATCTTCTTTTCGTCGATCCCCGCAAAGCCCAGCCGGAAAACATTGGGCCGCGGCATCTGTACGTAGAAATACCGTCCCGGGGCGAAGAGCACACCGCGTTCCCGGGCGTGGATCAGCAGTTCACTTGCGTCATAGCCTGCAGGGAGCGTCACCCACACGCACATTCCCCCCTCCGGCCGCGTCCATTCCACTCCGTCCGGCATATGCTTCTCGAGAGCGCGAAAGAGCGCTTCGCAACGATCCGTATACAATCGCCGCATTTTCTTCACGTGGCGTTCCAGGCCGCCGCGCCTCATGAACTCCGCCAGCGTGGCTTGCGCCAACTGGTCCGTGTGCAGGTCGGTGGCCTGCTTCACCAGGCGCAACCGTTCGATCACGTTTTCCGGAGCGATGCACCATCCCACGCGCAGCCCGGGGAAGGCAATTTTCGAAAAACTGTCGATCTGGATGACGATGCCGCTGCGGTCGAGCGCTCGCAGCGACGGCACCCGCTGCCCGGAAAAGCGCAGCCGCGAATAAATGCAGTCCTCCACGACCGCCACCTGGTGCCGCGCGGCAACGTCAAGCAGGCGGCGCCGCGACTCGATCGGCATCGAAGCTCCGGTGGGATTCTGGCAATCCGGCGTCACCAGGATAAACTTCACGCGGTTCTGCGCCAGTGCCGCTTCCACGCCTTCCAGATCAATTCCTCCGGGGGCCCCGGCCGCAGTCCGCACCGGCACACCCAGGCAGCGCACCCGCGCCGTGGAAAATACGGTCATCGAGCCAGGATAGGTGGGATCTTCCAGCACTACGGAGTCGCCCGGCCGCAGAAATGCCTTGCACAGGAGGTCCAGCGACTGCTGCACTCCTGCCGTGACCAGCAGTTGTTCGTTCTTCAGACGAAGGCCCTCCCGGTTGAGCTGCGCGAGCAATTCGCGTTTCAGCGGCTCGTAGCCATCCGACGACCCCAGTTGCAGGATGGCGCAGCCGGCTTCTTTCAGCGCCGCTTGCACGCAGGACCGCAACTCCTCGATCGGAAAGAATTCCTCCGCGGGACGCGCCGCAACCAGCGAGATCGCCCCGTTCGAAGCCTCGGGGTAGATTCGATTCAGCGCTTCCTCGCCGCGTTCGTCCGCAAACAGCGACTCCCAGCGCAGCGTCCCGTTGCCCAGGCTGGGCGGCGCCGGCGTAAACCCGCGCTGCCCGTTGCGCCCGCCGTTCCCCGTGCCCGCGGGCGCGTGGCCCGCTGCATCGTGGCGGATAAACGTTCCGCGGCCCACATGGCCCTCGATCAGCCCTTCCGATTCCAGTTCGGCGTAGGCGTTGGCCACCGTGGTCCGATGCACGCCGAGCGAATGGGCTAATTCCCGGCTGGCTGGGATGCGGTCGCCGGGGCGCAGTTCACCCGTGTGGACCATGGCCCGGAGTTGATCCCGGATTTGGACGTAGAGGGGCACGTGACTCTGGGCTTGCACTTGGAGCGGCAGCATTGTCTCCCCCGCCCGACCAATGTACACCCTTTTTCACCCCTGGGAAGAGCCATTATGTCTCCCGCGCGTTTCTCCCCTGTTGCTGCGCGGCGAAGGCCCCCGCGTTACACTCCTCCCATGCCGATCATCGAACGCCCTGCTCTGGGAAGTTTCTGCTGGGCCGAACTGGTCACCTCCCGCCAGCCGGAAGCTAAACGCTTCTACATGGAGTTGTTCGGCTGGACGGCGAATGATATGCCCATGGGGCCGAATGATATCTACACCATGTTCCAGCTCGAAGGGCGAGATGTGGGGGCCGTCTACACGCTCCGGCCGGAGATGGTGAAGCAGGGCGTCCCTGCTCACTGGGGGCTCCACGTGGCCGTGGCGAGTGCCGATGATTCGGCCGCGCGCGCGGCATCGCTAGGAGCCAAGGTGCTCGCGCCTGCTTTCGACGTTTACGACGATGGGCGAATGGCCGTCTTCGTGGATCCCACGGGCGCGACTCTTTCTCTATGGCAGGCCAAACGCAGTATCGGTTTCGGCGTCACGGGCGTGCCAGGCTCTTTCTGCTGGGCGGACCTGATGACCCCCAATCCCGAGGGCGCTGCGAAATTCTATTCCGGCCTGTTCGGATGGAAACTCGAAACCGGCCAGGGCGGCGATTACCTGCACATCAAGAACGGTGAGGAATTCATCGGCGGCATTCCTCCCGCCGGCTCAGCCGGGCCGGGCGTTCCCCCGCACTGGAGCCTTTACTTCCAGGTAAAAGATTGCGACGCATCCACAACGAAAGCAAAAGCTCTCGGCGCGGCCGTCCACATGCCACCGACGACGGCGGAGGGCGTCGGCCGCTGGGCCGTGCTGGGCGATCCCCAGGGCGCCATCTTTTCCGTTTTCCAACCCTTGCCCCGCCCCTGAGGTGAAGGCGCGCCCCGACGGGTCTGCGCAGGGCGTTCCGCCTGTGGCCGTTTCGTCTGGCCAAAATCTGTGAGGGGAATTCGCTGGGGCAACCAGCGCGAGGTAGTTCTGTTCCGTCTCGGTTCAAGCCGTCTTTTGGACTTCGCCCAGCTTCCTCATGCGCGCCTGAAGTTTGGTGCGCAGCGCCGCCGGCGTATTGCGATTGAACGCCACCAGGTACCACAGGGGCTGCGTGCGGTCTTTGCACAAATTGGTGAGTGTGCTTGCGTCGGCGTTGGGGTGCCGCGCCACGTTTTCGCGGATGGCCGCATAGGGATGCCGCGCCAGCCGCGCCAGCGTCTTCGCGGAGGTTTTAGGATGCTCGCTGATGAGCCGGAGTAGGTAAAAATCCTGGGGCGGGGCCTGCCGCGTCATCAAATCAAGCGCGTCGGGGCTGGTGGCCGCGTTCAGCACCACGCCCACCTTCATGTCCCATCCGGGATTGATGGCGTCGAGTTCCTTGGTCCGCGCGTGGATCAGGGATTCAATGGCCCGGCGCTCGGCCACCAGCCGGCCGGCCGGAAGCGTGCTCTTCTCCACCGAATCCAACACGCGCAGCAAATGCTGCCGTTCGCCGAAAACGATCTGCGACGTGCGCGGTGCCCTGCCGTCTTGCGGCATCCGAACGAGGTCTGCGCGCCTCATACTTTCCCCCTCATGAGCCCGGTGGGTAGGCCCAAGAACAACGCGCGCTAGGCGTGTATCGAAACCGATAGCATGCGGAACGAGCGCCACAGTGATTATGTGAGTGCCGCGACAGGGCGACAAGCACTCGAAAAGGAGTGAGTTCCATTCCTGCAACACGGCGGGGACCGGCGCTCATCCCGGCCGAGCCGACCAATGGATCACGCGCGAAACTCAAAAAGCCGCGGGCTCCGCCGCCCCGCGCTACAATACGCGCATGTCCGTCTTTGAAGATCACCGCGAGGAGCTGGAACATTACGAGCAGATGCTCGGCCGCGAACGCGGCCGGCTGGCCGTGGCCCTGGATCTGGTGACCAACGCGCTCGTCCTGGCCGGCCAGCACGCCGTCTACTGCCACACCAGCCGCGGTCCGGGAACGCCGAAACGCGACGTGGAGCTGCTAGGGGGAGAACTGGCCAAGGCAAAAGAACTGATTCAGAGCGTGATGGAAGACCTGCGCGCTGCGCGCGCCGCTCTACCCCCCAAGGACTGACCCGGGAGATGATTCTCAAGCCCGGCGCCTCTCAAGGCCGCAATTCCGATGTCCAATTCAAGACCACGGTGAGCGGAAGATTGCCCCGTGGCCCGAGGACGCAAAAGAGCAAACGGCGGCCATCTGGAGTGACGTCGTACCACGGCAACGCCAAGCGCGCCAGGTCCGGCTGAAACAGCAGCCTCGGCGGACCTATCTCCAGACCTTTTCCGACCTCCCTGATGTTCACAGCCATCATGCGGTTGTCCGCAGCCAGATAATAGAGTTCCCGGCCGTCCCTGCGCCACACGGGAAGGCTTCCCCCGGAGATGGAGACTTGCCGTTGGGTTTGGGCCGCGGGGAAGTCTGAGATAAACACCTGTCCCGTATCCCCTCCGAGGACGGAATAAGCCAGCCATTTTCCGTCGGACGAGAACCGGGGAGCCCAGACGTCGAGTGTGCTCTGAATAAATGGAAACGGCTTTCGGTCGCCAAAAAGAGGGAGGATCCAGGTATCCGTTTTCGTGCGTCCCTTGGGTTCCACATAGCTGTACTGGACATAGGCGATATAACGGCCATCGGGCGACCAGTCCGAGGGGCTCTTATGCGCCGGCGAGACCAGCAGCGGCTCCGGGTTTTCGCCGCCCTCCGCCGGGGCAACAAAGATGTCGCGCGCGTCTCCGCTGTCCATTCCGAACGCCACTCGGCTGCCGTCGGGTGACCACGCTGGGGAGACAACGCGCGCTGGGCCTCTCGAGACGCGAGTGCGCAGGCCGCGCTGTGCATCTAGAATCCAAATGGCTTCGTTCTGGGAGGAGGGGTCATTGACCTCCAAGGCCACCTTCGCCCCGTCCGGAGATAACCGGAAATCATTGAGCGGGAGTGCCTCGCCGAGAGTACCTACTTGCCTGCCCTCCCGGTCGTACCACACCAGTTGCGAACCGGGCTTTTCCGGCCCGGCCTGATAAACGAGCACGCCGTTGTCCGAGGCCGAAAAGACGGCCCGCCAGACCACCGCGTCGTACTCCACACCCTCGGCAACAGCCACGGGCTGCCCGAACAGCTCCAATCGGTGGACATCGAATCGCTGTGCGAGGAGATTTTCGTCGCGCCAGAAGAGCAGCCAGCCTGACGGGACGTAGACGGCATTGGACTCGCCCCGGAGGATAAATTTCTTCTCTGCCGAATCCAGCGAGCCCACGTAGATCCCGTTCTTCTCCGCTTCCGCCCCGCCTACCGTGGTGCGGCCGAAATAAAGGAAATGACGGCCGTCCGGGAGGAATTGCGGCCAGCGATGCGTTGTTTCACGCCGGGAAGCATCCAGCCGGGTGACGGGATCGGCCGTTCCGCCACCGGCAGAGACACGATAGAGAGGCCGATTGAAGTGCGGGGAGAAGAGGATGACGCCGTCCCTATTCCAGGTTCCCCCGCGCGAACCGGCGCTCTCGGAGGCTTCGCAAATCACCTGTACCGGTCCCCCCGCGATCGGAACTTTGCGAAGCTTGTAATTCGAGAAGAATGCGACCCAAAGCGAGTCCGGGGACCAGAAGGGGAACTGGCCGCCTTCTGTACCAGCCACCATTTGGGCCGCGGCCATGTCCAAACGACGGACCCAGAGATGCCACACGCCGTCGCCCGCCCGGGCGGCATAAACAATCGCGCGCCCGTCGGGCGAGACCGCCGGCGGCCCGGAATCATCTCCGGTGAAGTAGAAGGCCGCTTTCTCCGGTGGAGTGACTGAAAATCGAACGATCGGCAAAGCCTGCGGAGCGCGCAACCAGACCGCCAGTCCCCAACCAAGCCCGGCCAGGAGCGCTGCGCTGAGCGCAAGCCGGCCGAGCCACTTCCGCGACGGCGGCCTTCCCGGCAGTTGGTGCAAAGCTGTTTCCGGTTTGTGAACGACGCTCAAGGATGCGACCAGAATCGAGCCGGCGCTGGGGTGACGAGCCCCTACTTCGAGCCCGCCACTTCGATGGCCGGCTCTCGCCAGCCCTTCTCCGGGTCCCATAACCGCACGGCGATGCGCTTGCGCTCGGGGCAGTCGGCTGCGGCATGATCCAGACGCCCTTCCTTGCGGAGCTGGTCGTGCCGGACCCAATAAGCATCGCTGAAGCCCGCCTCGGTTAAATCGAAGCTGGAATTCAAGGAATAAACGGCGCGGTAGCCCACCGCGCCACTCTTGGGCAGTTCGTTGGTCATAACAAGAATCTGGCCGCCAGAGGGGTTGATGCTGTCCATCGGATTATACCCCTGGCTTTCCAGCCGGTTGATTTCGGAGCGGGGAAACAGGTAATACCGGAAGGGCCGGTCTTCCGAGCACTGATCGCACCAATACTGCGTCCCGGGGCTCTGCGGGGAAGCAGCAAAGGGCTGGTCGATGCGCAGGATGGCCAGGACGGCAGCGCCGTCGAATTCATTGTTCAGCGCTCCCGCGAGGATAAAGGAACCGAGTGCGTTCGTCACAGTCTCCAGGGCGGTAATGTGCCCGGAGTTGACGAAGCGCATTTCCGCCACGCCCTGCGCGTTGATGTGCACCAGAAACGACGGCCACCAGGTGTGGTGTGAGTAGGCCACCCATACCCCGCGGCGCTGCGGGTCCGGCGACGCCAGCACGTCGCGCACGACCCAGGGCCCTTTGTACTCGCGTCCGCCAAAACTCAGGCTCATTTGTGGCTGATAGCTCCACAGCAGCTCGCCGCGGGGCGAAAAGCAGGCGACGGTGTTAATGGGCGGATAGACTCCGCCCGCGCGTTGGAAGGCCACCACCACAACCATTTCCCGGCCGCCGTCGCCGGCGAGATCCGCAAACAGAACATTATGGTTCGACGTTTGCGGCGTCTCCACGGGCTCCTGAAACTCGTGGGACCAGGCCAGTTGGTTTTCTTCGTCCCAGGCTTGCAGCCTGCCGCCCGAATAGGTGACCCGCACAACTGCGCCCCGGCCCGCCTTCTGCAAGTGCAGAGGAGGTCGAGCCAGCAGCACCAGGACCGCTAGAGCGAGCACGGCGGTCCCCGCCGCTGCCCACCAGAACCCCACCCGGCGTGCCGGACGAACGGCAGTCGGAACCGCCGGGGGGCCCGTGACAACCGGCTCCGGCCCCTCGATGATTTCCTCTTCCTCCTGCACCGTGCGCTCGAGCTTCCTTCTCTCGAATGTAACCTGCGTGGATCCTGCGGGAACAGGGCGCGAAGGGACCCCAGCCGTCGCCCGCACGGGAGCCACAAAACGGTATCCCCGCCGCGGAATCGTCTCGATAAACGCAGACTCCTCCGTTGTGTCTCCCAATGCCTTCCGCAGCGCGGAGATGTTGACCTTCAGATTGCCCTCTTCCACAAAGGTGTCCGGCCAGACCTCCTGCATCAGCTCGTCTTTTTCGAGAATGTGCCCGGCATGGTGAAGCAGGCAGACCAGGATTTCGTAGGATTTCGGGGTGAGGGGGACTTCCGTGCCCTCACGGAGGAGCACACCCTCGGCAGGGTTCAGGCGATAGGGCCCGAACTCGTAAACCCGGTTTTCCGGGGCTTTCATGGGACTGGGACGCGACCTTTTACCGTTTCCCTACCGCTCCTTAACGACTTCCCGGGCGGGGACCTGTAGCCTCACCCAGCAATTCGGAGCATTCGTTGGCAGAGAATCGCAAATCCGACCAAGGATTCGGCCCATGGTACTGCGCCGTAGGGGCGCAAGCAAGGAGCCCCGAGCGGGAGTGGCGACTGCGTGGCACTACGCGCGGTCCGGCACCCGCCGCCATCGAGCAAGCCGAAGAAGGGGTTGGTGATTCATTCGTTGCGACCGCAGCCGCTAAGAAGATCCGCGCGCAGGAGAGTTCTGTCAGATCACTGAGTTTTCGAGGAGGAACCATGATTCGCTGGCGTGCTTTTCTTGCTTGGGCGCTAGTCCTGCTTTCTTGCGCCGTTCTGGATGGTTGCTGGGGAGGCGGCGCCGCGCCCATTCAGATCACCTTCCCGTCGGGCGCGGCCCAGATGGTGGACCAGGGGCAAAGCCTGAACTTCATGGTTACCCTGAAGAACGACACGACCATGCAGGGCGTAACCTGGAGTCTTAAGAGCCTGGGCACGCTCAGCAATATCACAAAGACTTCCGTGACTTACAACGCGCCGGCCGTGGTCAATGCTGCGGGCGTGGACCACCTAATAGCAACTTCTGTGCAGGACCCCACGAAGTCCGCCAGCATCGCGATCACCCTCGAGCCTCCGCCGGGGATCACCATCGCTTCTCTCCCTGACGGCATCAACGCCACGGCCTACAGCCAGCAGGTGCAGGCCAGCGGGGGAGTCGGCACGCTCTCCTTCACCGTGAGCGCAGGCACCCTGCCCGCAGGTCTGACGATGAGCGCGAGCGGCCTGATCACGGGCAAACCGACGGGCTCCAACGTCACCTCGAATTTCACCATCACGGTCAGCGACCAGGGCACGCCGCCGCTGACGAATATGAAGGCGCTGAGCATTCACATTGCGCCGCCGCCCGCGTTGACGATTACCTCCACCTCGCCGCTGCCCAACGGCACAACGAACGTGGCCTATAACAGCAGCGGAGCGGTCTCGGCCACCGGCGGAATCGCCCCAGTCACGTTTGCGATCACCGGCGGCACGCTGCCTCACGGCCTGTCTCTCAACACCAGCACCGGCTTGATCACGGGCACCCCGGACACGACGGCGAACAATTTTGGCGTCTTCAATTTCACCGTGCAGGTCTCCGATAGCGCCATCCCCCCGCAGACACCCAGCAAAGCGTTCAGCATGACGATCAATCCGCCCATGCTGGCTATTACCAACACAACGCTCCCCAATGGGCAAGTGGGCTTGAATTACAGCGGCACGGTGCAGGCCATGGGCGGATTCCCGCCGCTCGCATTCAGTGTCAGTGGCGGCACGTTACCGAACGGCCTGGCCCTGAACGCCGCAAACGGGGCAATTACAAGCATGCCGACCGTGGCAAACACCTTTATGTTCACGATTAAGGTGCAGGACGCAGCCGCGCAGATGGTCACGCAGGCGTATACCGTTACGATTGCGCCTCCCATCAGTGTGGCGCTGACCACGCCGCCGCCGGCTATGCTCCAGGCGGCCCTCACTGCGCAAGTCGCCGCCACCGTTTCCAATGATTCAGGGAGTCTCGGAGTGGATTGGAGCGTCACCTGCGGCAGCGCGAGCTGCGGCTCGTTCAATCCCTCGCACACGGCCAGCGGCGCGAACACAACGTACACCGCTCCGGCCGCGGTACCGACAGGCGGCACGGTCACCATCACCGCGGCCTCCACCGCCGACCCGACGAAAAAAGCCTCGGGCATGACAACGATTACGCCGCCGCCGATCATCGTGACGTTTGTGATGACGCAGCCCCCAACGTCGCTGCAAGTGAGCACCTCAGCGACGGTCACCGCGCACGTGGCCAACGACGCCACGAACGCCGGGGTGGATTGGAGCGTGACTTGCGGCAGTCCGAGCTGCGGGTCATTTTCCGCGACGCATACCGCGAGCGACACGGGAACGATGTTTACAGCGCCCGCGGCCGTACCGACGGGAAGCACCGTCATCATCAAGGCCGCCTCGACGGCGGACGGCACCAAGTTTGTCACCGCGACGATAACCATCACCACCGCTCCGCCCATCGCCGTCACGTTTGTGATGGCGCCGCCAACATCGCTTCAGGTGGACAATTCGGTGATGGTAAGCGCGCACGTTGCCAACGACGGCACGAACGCAGGCGTGGACTGGAGCGTCACCTGCGGGAGCGCCGGGGCATGCGGCTCGTTCACTGCGGCGCATACGGCCAGTGATACGGCCACTACCTTCATGGCTCCCGCGGCCGTGCCAACGGGCAACACCGTCACCATAAAGGCCGCTTCGACCGCGGACAACAGCAAGTTTGTCACCGCGGTCATAACCATCACCACGGCGCCTCCCATCATGATTGTCTTCACTAACGCCCTGCCGACCTCAGTGGCAACCTCCTCCATGACGGCGATGAGCGTCACGCTTACGAATGATTCGATGACCAAGGGCGCGGACTGGACGGTGACCTGCGGCAGCGCAGGGGCTTGCGGCTCGTTCACTTCCGCGCATACCGCCAGCGGCGTAAACACGAGCTACAGCGCGCCGTCGGCCGTGCCGACCGGCAATACCGTCACCATCAAAGCCACCTCGACTGCCGACGGCACCAAGTTCGTGACCGCCGTGGTAACCATCACCGCCGTGGTCATGAACAATTCCAAGCTGAATGGCGACTACGCGTTTCTCTTCAACGGCTTCGACGGCGGAGTTCCGGGAAGACCCGTAGCCATCGCCGGCCGCTTCCATGCCGACGGCAACGGCGGCATCAGCGGGTTCACCGGCGATGTCAATCGAAGCTCAGGGGTAAGCACCCTCGCGCCCGGGGCAGGCGACGGTTATTCGATTGGCTCGGACAACCGCGGCACGATCACCCTGGGCGGCATCAAGTTCAGCATTGTCATCAACGCCGCGGGCAACGCGCGAATCATCGAATTCGACGACTCCACCGGAACGGGCACGCGCGGCTCAGGGGTGGTCAAGAAGCAGGATCTCACCGCTGCGAATCTCACTTCGTTCAGCGGCGATTTTGCGTTCGGATCCTACGGCGAGCTGCCCAACGCGGCTCTCACCGATGGCTTCCGATTCGCCATGCTCGGGAGGTTCACGGCGGCATCCGGAACGGGCCTGATGAGCAAGAGCACGGTCGACGTCAGCGTGCCCAATTTTTCCTTCAATTCGCCCCTGACCGGACAGCTCAACGCGATCACCGCAACGTCCGGCCGCGGCACGGCTCAGGCGAAGATCACTACCATCCCGTCCCCCCCGTCGCCGTTCAGCAGCCTTACCATGAATTTCGCTCTCTACGTTGTCTCCGCGACCGAGGCCTACTGGGTCGAAACCGACGTGCGTGGCTCGACCCAGACCATGGTCAGCGGCACCGTACTCAAGCAAAGCTCCAGCAGCTTCACGCTTGCTGCGATGCAGGGCTCCAGCGTCTTATATTCGATCGGCGTGGTGAGTGGAGCCTCCAATCCTTCGGCGAGCGTGTCCGTGGGCGAGGTCACGCTTGACGGTACGGGAACAGTCACCCTGGGCGTCTTCGATCAGAACGAAGGAGGCACCATTAACTCCATGGTTCCGATCGGCGGAACTCTGGTCCTCGATTCCACGTTCAACGGCCGCTCCATTTTCAATTTCTGCCCGGGTGCGGGATGCAATCCCTCGAACGCAAAACCGCAGGTACTGTACATCGTGGGTCAAAATAAGGGCTTCCTCCTGGAAGGCACGGCTGCCAGCCCGGGCGACGAAGTCACAATCGGCTTCCTTGAGCAACAGTCGGCTGGGCCGTTCACCGAAGCCTCCATCGCCGGAGTCTACGCTTCCGGAACGATTACCCCGGCCGTCAGCGCGGACACAAGCGAGTGCGGCGAGGTGACCGTGACCAGCGGCGCACCCAGCAGCTTTATGGGAACCGAAGATTTCAGCAACGCCATATCGCCCGAGCTGCAACCCGGTCTCACCCTTGCGGGCACTTACATGCTCAACAATGTTCTCGGAAGCAGCGGAAGATTCACCGCAACCACAACGCAGCCATCACAGATCAATGGAGCGCCGTTTGTGGTGTACGCCATCTCGCAGACAAAATTCTTGATCATCAGCGTGGTGCCGAACGACAAGACCAGTCAGATCTCAGTCTTCGAGCAGTAGGGGAAACAATCGCCAAGAACGGAGGGCCGGGTGCGTGACCACCGCTTTCATCGGGCTGGCACGCGACAGCTGCAGTGCACCGAGCTTGTTTCGCGTCCCGGCGCCCGGTTGGCGGCCAGAGTTGGGGCGGAGGTGAACGGCGCGCCTTCCGGCGAGGAGGGTTGATGCGCAGAATCCGCAGAACGCGCACCACGGTCGAAACTCGCGAGGTGGTCATTCTGCGTTCTTCCCGGACAGGCGTGGAACTGCACTGCCCCGAGTGCGGCCGCGTAGTCCGGATGCTGCCACCTGAAGAAGCTGCGGCTCTCGCGGGCGTCTCGGTTCGCACTCTTTTCCGCCGGATGGAGAGCGGTCAAGTGCATTTTACTGAGTCGCAGGGGGGACAAATCTACGTTTGTGCGGGTTCCGTTTCACATACCTAAAAGGTGCCGGTACCGCCGGACGCGGAGGCGGCGCTGGCTCCGCATTGACGAGTTACCTGCGGGCGCGAGCTGCCCGCAAAAGGAGAAGAAGGATGAATACGCGAATCTTGCTCGTCTGTATGAGCTGCCTGGTCATGACGCTCGCGCTTGGGGCGGCACAGGCCCAGAAGCCGCTCACCAATGATGATGTGATTCAGATGGTCAAAGCCGGATTCGATGAACAAACCATCTTGAAGGCGATCGAGAGCGGTACCCCCGATTTTGACACTTCCGTGCCGGGAATGATTGCACTCAAGCAAGCCGGGATAAGCGAAAAGGTCATTGCCGGGATGCTGGCGGCAACGAAAGCGAACGCGGACAAGAAAGAGGCGGAGGCCAAAGCGGCGGAAGCGCGCGCTGCCGAGGAGAAGGCAGCAGAAGCCCGTGCTGCGGAGGCGAAAGCGGCGGAAGCACGCGCTGCCGAGGCCAAAGCCGCAGCCGAAAAGGCTGCTCTGGAGAAAGCCGCCGCGGATAAGGCCGCCGCCGAGAAGAACAAAGATGTCCCGGACGACGTCGGCGTCTATGCGAAGGTCAAAGGCGACCTGACCGAGGTGTATGCCGAAGTCGTGAACTGGAAGAGCGGCGGCGTGGGCGAGCGCATGCTCACTATGGGTGCGACCAAGGGACACGTGAACGGTTACGTGAGTCACCCGAAAAGC
>Ga0187819_10000152_pt1 | contig 31688 bp, 31 predicted proteins | sample NC_wetland_sal_i_15_FD_132411 | JGI IMG/M metagenome (GOLD analysis project Ga0187819, IMG submission 132411) | Wetland sediment microbial communities from Neuse River Estuary, North Carolina, USA - SO4_4 | ecosystem: Environmental > Aquatic > Freshwater > Wetlands > Sediment | place: USA... | reverse complement strand
GTCGCTTTGATCAGGGCCGCAGCGACAACGTGACGATCACGATCGAGGTTTCGTCGGGATCGGGAGCGATGTGAAAGCCGAGCTGCCGGCACATTTGTAGCATCGTCCTGTTCTCCTGCAGCACCTGGCCGCGAATCGACTGCAGACCTTCGGCGCGCGCATATTCGATCATCAGCTCCATCAACAGCCAGCCGAGGCCGTGCCCCTTCAGATCGGAGCGCACCAGAATGGCGTATTCGGCGGTGCGATATTCGGAATCGGCATGGACGCGCACCACGCCGAGCATCTGCCCGGTCGCCTCTTCGATGGCGATGAACGCCATGGCGCGGGCGTAATCGATCTGCGTAAACCGCGCGATGAAGCCGTGACTGAATTCCTTCACCGGCGCGAAGAAGCGAAGGCGCAAATCGTCGGCCGTCACCGCGGTCAGGAACGCCGGATAGAGCGTCTCGTCCTCGGGCCGGATCGGACGCACGAAAATCTTGCTGCCGTCCGGCAGCGCCAGGTGGCGCTCCCAGGCTTTCGGATAAGGCCGGATGGCAAAGCGCGGATTGCCTGATAACGGCCCGGCCCATCGCGGCTCAAACCGCGCGACCGCAATGCGAGCATCCACCGCGATCACGCCGGTCTCGTCGGCGAGCACCGGATTGAGGTCGATCTCACGAATTTCCGGAAAATCGGCGGCGAGTTGCGACAGCTTGACCAGAACGAGCGCGATTGCCGTCTCATCGGCGGCCGGCACGTTGCGATAGGCCCTGAGGATCCGCGATACGCGGGTGCGCGCGATCAGGCCGCGCGCGAGCGCGAGATCGAGCGGCGGCAGCGCCAGCGCCTTGTCATCAATCGCTTCCACCGCCGTGCCGCCCTGGCCGAACACCATGACCGGGCCGAAAGTCGGATCGTCGGCGATGCCGATGATGAGTTCGCGCGCCTTGGGCCGCACCACCATCGGAAAAACCGTCACGCCGGCAATGCGCGCGTCGGGCTTGGCGGCGCGCGCGCGGCGTAAAATATCGTCCGCCGCTTGGCGCACCGCCGCCTTGGTCGTCAGGTTCAGCCGCACGCCGCCGACTTCGGATTTGTGCACGATATCCGGCGACTGGATTTTCAGGACCACCGCGTCGCCTTTGGCGAGATGCGGTCGTGCCGCCGCTGCGGCCTCGTCCGGATCGCGGGCGAGGTTTGCCGCGGTAATCGCGATGCCGTAGGCGGACAGCACTTTGCCGATCGTGATTGGGTCGAGCCAGGTGTAGCCACCTTGGCCGTGTTCGCGCAGCGCCGCCTCGACGAGCGGCCGCACCGCGCGGTCATCCGGCGCAAAATCCTGCGGCAGGCTCGGCGGCACCGCCATCAGCTGCCGGCGCGATTGACGGTATTGCACCAAATGCATGAAGCCGGCGACGGCATCGGTTTCGGTCGCGTAATCGGGAATGCCGGCGCGATCGAAGACCTCGGAAGCACGCTCGCCGCCGCCGACCCAGACCGCGAATACCGGTTTCGGCGGAACGATTTTCCGGCGGTGCCGCTCGGTCGCGGCGACGACGGCGTGCGCGGCGTCGGCGGCGGAAGCAAGCGCGGTCGGAACGTTCATGATCAGCACGGCATCATTCGCGTCATCCTCGAACAAATGCTCGAGCGCAACGGCATAGCGCTCCGCGTCCGCGTCGCCGGCGATATCGACCGGGTTGGCGCGCGACCAGATCGGCGGCAGCGCCGCATCGAGCTTCTTCATCGCAGCGGGCGAAATTTCGGCCAGCGTGCCGTCGAGATCGGCAAGCCGATCGACGGCAAGGACGCCGATGCCGCCGCCATTGGTCAGAATCGCGAGGCGATTGCCGGCAACCAAGCTGATATCCGAGCTGACATTCGAACTGACATGGCCCAGCGTCTCGGCGGCGGCAAACAGCTCGTCGAGATCGAGCGCGCGGATGAAGCCGGCGCGGCGGAAGGCGGCGCCGTAGACAGCGTCGGAACCGGCGAGCGCGCCGGTATGGGTCATTGCCGCCTTGGCGCCGGCGGCATGGCGTCCGGATTTGACGACCAGCACCGGCTTGGCCCGTGCCGCGGCGCGCGCCGCCGACATGAATTTGCGCGCGTCCTTGACCGACTCAATGTAGAGCAGGATCGCGCGCGTGCCGCGGTCGAGGGCAAAATGATCGAGCAGGTCGGCAAAATCGACGTCGAGGCTGTCGCCGATCGAGACGATCGCGGAAAAGCCGATGCCGCGCAGCGCCGCCCATTCCACGAGCCCGGTTGCGATCGCGCCCGACTGCGAGATGACGCAGAGGTCGCCAGGTTGTGCCGTCGAAGCGGCGAAGCTGGCATTGAGGTTTACTCGCGGCGCCAGCACGCCGAGACAATTGGGGCCGACGATACGCATGCCGGTGGCGCGCGCCGCCCGCTCGCATTCGTCGGCAATCGAGCCGGCGCCATGCCCGAGCCCGGCGGTCAGAATTATCGCGGCGGCGGTTCCCTTGACGGCTGCGGCGCGAACCACCGCCGCGACGGCGGCCGGCGGCACGCCGATGACCGCGACATCCGGCGTCGTGGCCAGCGCCTCATAGGATTTGACCGCAGCGATCCCCTCGATGCTGTCGTAGTGCGGATTGACGAGATGAATTGCGCCGGCAAATCCACCGCCGCGCAGGTTTTTCAGGACCGCGCGGCCGGGCGATGTGTCGCGCGGGCTGCCGCCGACCACAGCGATAGAACGCGGCGCAAATAGCCGGTCGAGGCGATAGATCGACATAGGCCTTCAGGTCCGATGCTTTCGGGTCCGACGTCTTCAGGTCGTGGCGCAAAGTCCGCTCCAACATATTGCCTGCGCCGCCTAAGACAAAATGCCGGCTTTAAGCGCGCGCATTACATTGTTGCCGGCGCAGTGCGACCGATCTGTGTCAGTAAAAGCGTCTGGCGCGCCTGTTCGAGCGCGCCGGATCCGTGCTGCCGCCGTTAAAAACAGGCGGAATTATTTCCGCTCGGTCCTACGGGCCGTGCACGAAATCAGCATTGTGTAGGTCCGCGCCGCGCTGGCAATGTCGGCGGTCTTCATTTCGCTTCCGGGGTCGGCGGTCTGATACGGGACCGCGCTGTTGTCGAGAAAATCGCGCAGCGCCCCGGTCTTGATGGCGAAATTGATGTTTTGGGGAATATCACCCGTCGCCTTGACCATGCGCAACGCATCGAGCTTCGCGCTGACCACGCCGACAATATTGCCGCTGTTGTCGTGTAACGGTCCGCCGCTGTTGCCCGGCTGAACCGGCACGCTGATCTGGAGAAAGCGCGTATCGTTATGCAGCCCCGCCAAGGAGCTGATGATCCCCGTCGTCACCGTCAGGTCGGAGGTGAGAAGGCCATGCAGGGGATAGCCGATCGCGACTACCTGGTCGCCGGAATTCACCGCGCTGGCGCGGATCGTCGCGATGTCCTTTTCCTTGAATTTCTTTGTCCCTTGCAGGAGCGCAAGGTCGTTTTCTTCGTCGGCGGAGACGACCCGCAATTTGACCGGAGCTTGCCCGACGAGATTGCCATGGATGTCGCCGACGCAGTCGGCGACGACGTGATTATTGGTGACGATATATGCGTTTCTGCTGACGACGAAACCGCTGCCTGAAACCGACACCAGCTTGTCCGGTTCGGACGGTTTTTCCGCAGGTTCGTCGTCGGATTTGGCCGAGGCTTTCGCTGTCGACGGCTTGGCCTTGGGATTGGAAAAATCGCCGGCTGACGCGATTCCATTGGTATTGATTTTATCGACGCAATATTCGATTGACGGCACGACATTGCCGGCAGCGGCTAGGTCAAATTGCAGCGTCTGTTTGTTTGCCGTGGCGACCAGTAGACGCGATTTGCGCCATGCATTGATGGCCTGGCTGGGCAACTTTCCGACTACGGCTTCGCGCGTGGCGGCGCCTTGAATCTCAAACTGCGCTTGGCCGTCAAATGTCAGAATAAGCGTAACTGACTGGCGATCGTGAAACTGCCAGGCCGGATCGGCAGCGCCGATGATCCACGAGTGATCGGCATTTTCCGCAATAATAAGCGCAAGGCCTTTGTCGAACTTGGCGGCGGCGGTGCAATGGGAAAACGCACCCTTGTCGGTCGTGTAAGCGGCGCCCTGCCATTTTCCGACATGAATGATGCCGAACGGACCTCCGGCAAAACTTGTGGCACTGAACGCGACGCAAGCAAACGCCGTCAACAACACCCGCGACACTTTCATCATGACAATATCCCCGCACGCATAGCCGCGGAGCGAATGCTATCACAGGTTGTGTCGCAGAAAAGAACGATCGGCGCCAATAAACAGCGCCTCAATATTCATGAGCTTGGTTCAAAAATAAATGAGCTTAACTCACCTCATTCAATTTAAGCGTGTGACACCGCAGCCGTGCGCGAGCGCTCGCCCGCAGCGGCCGGGACCTTCAATTTGAGCAGCCGATCGGCGGTGGCGTGGGTGAGCTTTGCCATATCGTCAGGCGCCAGCGCGATGCGATCGAGGAACTTCCGGCCGGCGATATTCGGCGCATAAGGATAATCGACCGAGAACATGATGCGATCGATGCCGAAAGTCAGAAGTGCGGTGAGAAACGGCGGCTCGTCGAAAATGCCGCTGGTGGTGAGCCAGACCTGATCGAGAATAGCGCGCGTGATCGGCCGCTTCAGATGACCGATGTCATGCTTAAACACTTGATCGATGCGCGCCATCATCATCGGCAGCATTTCGCCCATGTGACCGACGATCAGACGGAGCCGCGGATGCTTATCGAGCGTACCGGCGACCGCCATGCGCAACAGATGCACCGCGGTTTCCGAATGCCAGCCCCAGCCGGCGGTCTCGAGCACGCGGTCGGCGCCGTCCGGCAGTTCCGAAAAATAAGCCTTTCGCACTGGCTCGGGCGGAATGTGCGGATGAATATAGATCGGCACGTCGAGTTCGACCGCAGCAGCAAGGAGGCCATCGTAGCTCGGGTGATCGAGGAAGCGGCCGTCGGTGGTGCCATTGACCATGGCGCCGACGAACCCGAGTTCTTTCACGGCGCGCTTGAGTTCAACTGCGGCTGCGTCGGGACTTTGCAGCGGCAAAGAGGCGAAGCCGGCAAAGCGGTCAGGGCGACGCGCGATCGCGGTGGCGAGATGATCGTTGAGCTCGCGCGCGAGCGCCACGCCATCGGCGCCGGGAAGCAAATCCGGACCCGGGCCGCTATTGGAAAGCACCTGCACGGTGATGCCGGTCTCATCCATCGACTTGAGCCGGATCTCGCCGATCTCGGGCAGCAGCTCCAGCGGATTTGGTGCGCCAGGCGTGAGATTGCGCGGCCGATAACCGCGGCGGCTGATGATGTCTTTGGCAATGCGCTGACTAAGCGCGGGCACAGCGAAGTGCTCCTCAAGGGCGACGGTACGCATCGACGATTTCCCTCCCGATTGGCGGCGGCCGGACCTTTCTCACAGGGCGAGTGTGGCGTTCCGGCGCCTCGGCCTTGTCGCATCCCCGATGGTCAAGCGCAACAGCGCCGCCAATCAAACAAAATGCAGCGGTTTTGGCGCTCGCAGGCACGCCCGAAAAGACGCTTCAATTCATTAAGACTTTTGCAGGGCTGTCATAATTGAGGTCATGATGGTCTTGCGGATCGAGGGTCATGCCGTTAAATAGGCTGATCGAGCTTTGGGCCGAATGTCTCGGCCTTGCAGCGACTGAACAAGCGCGCCTGACTGACGATCTTTCACCAAAATCTCGAGCGAACCGAGCCGGGCACAATCGCGCGGCTCACATCTGCATGCCTATGAGGAGACACTCGTGAACAACGGCACCGTGAAGTGGTTCAACGCGCAGAAGGGTTATGGATTCATTCAACCCGAAGGCGGCGGCAAGGACGTGTTCGTCCACATCAGCGCCGTCGAACGCGCCGGCCTCCGCGAACTGCGCGAAGGCCAGCGGGTTTCCTTCGAGGTCGTGGTGGACCGTAAGACCGGCAAGTCGGCTGCTGAAAACCTCAAAGCGATGTAACACCTCGACGCGATCGCGAACATTGATCGCGTTGCAGTTTGGGCCCCGGATCGCAGAATGCGGTCAGGGGTTCTTTATTTGCTCAGCGGTGATTTGGCTGACAGATGCGCAGCCGGACCGATCGCGGCGCTCATAACAAACTCTGATAGATCAAGACAGCATTGAGCGCGAGCACCAGCGCCGTGGCGGAGATTGCTACGACGCGCGTCAGCCTACTGTTCGCGAACGCTCCCATTACGTCGGTCCGGCTGGTGAAAATGATGAGCGAGATCATCGGCAGCGGCAGGGCAATGCTCAACACCACTTGGCTGATAACCAGGGCGCGCGTCGGATGGGCGCCGAGCGCGATCACGGCGAATGCCGGAAGCATGGTGACGAGCCGCCGCAGCCATAGCGGGATGCGGAATCCGACGAAGCCTTGCATGATCATTTGACCGGCGAGCGTGCCGACTGTCGATGCCGAGACGCCGGAAGCAATCAGTGAGATCAGGAAAATCCCGGCCGCAGCGGCGCCAAGGAGCGGGGTTAGCGTGTGATAGGCCGTCTCGATTTCCGCTACTTCAGGATAGCCGGCATGGAACGCGCCCGACGCCATCATCACCATCGCCATATTGACAAGACCGGCCATGCTGAGCGCGATGATAACCTCCCGGTTCGAATATCGTAACACCAAGCGGCGATCGTCATCGCTGCGCACCGGTACGCGCGCTTGCGTCAAACCCGAGTGCAGATAGATCGCATGCGGCATCACGGTGGCGCCGATAATGCCGACCGCAAGCAAAAGCGCTTCGCCGTCGGCAAGCTGCGGCGTAACGGTGTGGAAGAGAGCCGCGCTCCAATCGATCGGCGCGATGAATATCTCGAGGAGATAACAAACACAGATCAGCCCGACGATCGCGCCGATGATGAGTTCGAGCGGGCGGAAGCCTAATTGCTCGCACGTCAATAGGCCGTAGGTGATGACGGCTGTCGCGGTCATTCCGGCAAGCAGCGGGATATGCAGCAGCAGGGAGAGCCCGATGGCGCCGCCAAGAAATTCGGCGAGATCGGTCGCCATCGCAGCGATCTCGCTGGCCACCCACATCGCCAAGACCACCGGGCGCGGAAAGTGGTCGCGGCACAGCTCGGCCAGGTTCCGGCCGGTGACAATGCCGAGCTTGGCCGAAAGCGCTTGAAACAGCATGGCGATGATGTTGGCGAGCAGCACCACCCACAAACAGGCTGTAACCGTATTTGGCGCCGGCCTGGATGTTGGTCGCAAAATTCCCCGGATCCATGTACGCGATCGAGGCAACGACTGCGGGGCCGCCGAAGGCGATCGCGGTGCGCAGCCCGCCGGGACCGCCGCCGAGCGCCGCCATGGATCGGGCGGTGGTGCGCCCGGTGAGGGTAGATCGCTCCACCACCGCCGGCGCGATTACCGTCGGATTGGCCGTCATATCCTCCCGCATCGTTTCGTCGGGCCAGCGCCCGGCTGCAACCGAAACTTCAAAATGTAGCACGAGCTACAGAATAGGTCTACATTTTGACACGGCAAGAATGTTATGATCCAGGAGCGGCAGGACCGGATTTCAGGTGCACGCTCTAGTGCCGCGAACCAGAAGTTCGCACAAGTTTGCGGCACGCTCGGATGCGAACTTCGCGTTCAAAAGCGGCACTACAAGGATAGACTTGCTAGTGTCCTTATCGATTCCGAAGTTCGTACGAGCGCGCCGCAAATGCTTACGAACTTCGGAATCGGGACACTAGGGCGAGGTTAATGGGCAAGCTTCCAGCGGAAGGAACCCAGGCGCGCCGTTTCGGCAAGACGCGCTCCGCGCAGTCAAGCGCGCTGCATGAAGATTATGTCGAGTTGATCGCCGATCTGCTCGAGGGCGAAGGCGAGGCTCGGCCGACCGACATCGCGCGCCGGCTCGGCGTCTCCCACGCCACCGCGATCAAGGCGATTGCGCGGCTCAAGCGCGCCGGCCTCGCCACCGCGCGTCCGTACCGCGGCGTGTTTCTGACCCAAAAAGGGCAAGCGCTGGCGGAGCGGGTGCGGCTGCGCCATCGGCTGGTGGTCGATGTGCTCCGCGCGCTTGGCGTCTCCAGCGAAGCCGCCGAAGCCGACGCCGAGGGCATCGAACATTACGTTTCCGAGCACACGCTCAAAGCCTTCGCGCAATTTCTCAAATCGCGGTAGTGACTGCAGGCGTCTTTGCCAGCGCGGGATCGCGCCCGCGTGGAGCGCGAAGGCGGCTTGATCTCGCGCACGGAGTACGAAAAATACATAACCGAAGTCACGAAACGCGAGTCATAGCGCGTGGGCAATCTAATGAAGCGCCTTGGATTTCTCAGTTGATTGGCGGCTCAGCGGGGTGGCTACATCAGGAAGTCGCGCTTTTGCCCGAGCTAGGCAACTTCAGCGACGGCGGCGCAGTAGCACATCCCTGGCCTCGTTGATGCGCGCCGCGAGATAGTTCGTTCCTCCTTGATCGGGATGCAGCTTCTTTATGAGGGACCGGTGCGCGTGACTGATCTCCTCGGCGCTCGCCCCGGGCTGAATGCCGAGAATCTGATAGGCCTCCTCGTCAGTCATTTTGCCAGTGCCGGCCGATCGCGTGCCGGCGCTCGCGCCCGCATCATGCTGGGCGTGCCCGCGCCAGCCGGGCTCTCTGCGATCAAGATAAGCCGCCAATAAATCGCGGCTGTCTTCGTCGATTTCGCCCAATAATTTCATCAGGGCTGCCTGGTCCAGCGCATCGAGCGAAGCGCCCTGATAGCTGCCGTCGAGCACATGACCATGCATTCTGCCGGTATCATGATCGAGCTCCATTTCAAGAAAAGCCGTTCGTACACGCGACGTCTGCCCCGCGCTTCTTTGCGTTCTCGCCCCAAAAGAGGCAGACCAAAAAGAGGTCCAGCCCAGCAGACCCAATCCGAAGGCTCCGAGCGGGATGGCCACTCCGATTTGGCCGCGAAACAGCAGAAACCCGGCAAGCAGGAGGCTGGCGCCGCCGCCGATCCAGCGCAACACACGCACGACTTGTTTGGGGTCGGCCTGAATGAACGCGCTGGCAGCCCACAGCAACAAAAGAAGGGCCACAACGCCGAGCAGAAATGCCGACATGGCTACTTCAGTTGCTCGATTAGCCTTGCGATACCGGCGCTCTGCGCTTTGAGGTCGGCCAGAGCCTTGAACCCGCCCGCGGCATAGGCTGCCGCCGCGCGCAGGAGTTCAGCGAGTTCGTCGGCAGCGCCCGGCGCGAAGCGGCAGAACGCTCCGCCGGTGAGGCGAGCGATCTCGCGGAACGCTTGTTCGCAGATTTGATCGTAACCCTCCTGGAACATAAACGCCTTCACGTTGCGCAGGCCAAGCTCTCCGGCACGAACGCACAGGTCATCGAGCGATTCCTCCATCGCGTCGCCAATAAAGACCAATACGGCGATTTTGCCGCTTTCGTTTTCGCGCCGGGCGTGAGCAAGTACCTTGTCAATCTGAGTATGACCGCCGCGGCAGTCGATGCTCGACATTAAAGCACCAAGTCGATCGGGATCAGCGATCCAAGACGAAGCGCGGCATTCAGCCAAGCCACGATAGTAGACAAGCTGGATGTCGAGACCACCGACGGCCGCCGCTGCGCGGAACATCTCGGCCTGCAACTTGCAGGCCTGATCCCATGTCGGCTGCCGACTCATCGTAGCGTCGAGGGCAAAGATCAGCCGACCGCGCTGTCCGGTTTTGGTACCAGGGCCAAGCGCCTTGACACGATCAAGAAAGCTATCAATCTCGGTGCGCGCCGATGTGGTCGGAGTCGAATCTGGACAATTCCCTGGGGATTGAACCGGGGTCGGCGTTTCATCGGACCGGTAATTGCGCATAACGGGGTCCTTAAGCTCGTCATCTAAGGTGGTCCTATCCAGCAATGGACGCAATGGCGGCCCTGACGCGCCGTTCAGCGGAATTAGTCTTCGAAATTAGCCTTGGCGAAAAAACGTCCACCAAGAGATAGCCGCGAATATTTTGTAATCCGCCTCACGCCGCGTGCGCGGCGACTACCTCGGCGATGCCGTCGACCACTTCCTCGACCATGGCCTTGTCGTCGCCTTCGCCCATGATGCGAATGACCGACTCGGTGCCGGACGGGCGCACCACCAAGCGACCGTGGCCGTCAAGCCGGTTCTCGGCATCGGCGATGGCGCTGCGCACCTTGGAATTCTCCAGCGGCTTGCCGCTGCGGTAGCGCACATTGCGAATGACTTGCGGCAGCGGCTCGAAGCGGTGGCAGACCTCCGAGACCGGCTTGTTCCGCTTCTTGACCACCGCAAGCAGCTGCAATGCGGCGACAAAGCCGTCGCCAGTGGTCGTAAAATTCGACAGGATGATGTGCCCCGACTGTTCGCCGCCGACGTTGTAACCGTGCTCGCGCATATATTGGAGCACATAACGGTCGCCGACCGGCGTGCGGATGAGTGACAGGTTGAGCGTTTGCAAATGCCGCTCGAGGCCCAAATTGGACATCACCGTGCCAACGATGCCCGGCTTGCTGAGCAGACGATCCTCGGCCCAGCTTTCTGCGATCACCGCTAACAGCTGATCGCCGTCGACCAAATGACCGCGCTCGTCGGCGATCACGACGCGATCGGCGTCGCCGTCCAGCGCGATCCCGATATCGGCGCGCATCTCGCGCACCTTCCGGCACATTGCTTCCGGAGCAGTCGAGCCGCAGTCGCGATTGATGTTGAAACCATCCGGTTCGACGCCGATTGAAACTACGTCGGCGCCAAGCTCCCATAATGCGTCGGGCGCGACCCGGTAGGCGGCGCCGTTGGCGCAATCGATGACGACGCGCAAGCCGTCGAGCGAGAGATTGCGCGGCATGGTGCGCTTGGCGAATTCGATGTAGCGGTCGTGGACGCCATCGATGCGCTTCGCCCGGCCAAGCTCGCCGCCTTTGGCAAGTCGCTTGGTCTTGTCGGCATCCATCAGCGTTTCGATCTTTTGCTCGACCTCGTCGGAGAGCTTGTAGCCGTCCGGTCCGAACAGCTTGATGCCATTGTCGTCATAGGGATTATGCGACGCGGAGATCATGACGCCGAGATCGGCGCGCATCGAACGCGTCAGCATGGCCACTGCCGGCGTCGGCATCGGACCGAGCAAGAGCACATCCATGCCGACCGAGGTGAACCCGGCCACCAACGCGGTCTCGATCATGTAGCCGGACAGCCGCGTATCCTTGCCGATCACTACCCGGTGCCGGTGATCGCCGCGGCGGAACACCAGTCCGGCCGCTTGACCGGCCTTGAGCGCCAGCTCCGGCGTGATGATGCCGTTCGCGCGGCCGCGAATCCCGTCAGTGCCAAAATATTTGCGAACCATGATTGGCGGCCCCACCCGCTTCCCCTGTCTGGCCGGCAATATTAGCCCCTTCTCGGTGTCGGCCGCTTCAAAAAATATTGGTTAATTTTACCGGTACGGGCGATGCGATATTCAGCCAAGGGCCATGAAAATCAACGGGATAGGGAGATTTCCGTTAACGTTTTGCACTTCGTGCTTATCGCGGGCGCTCGGCGGCGGCTGAACCACCGAGACCGGATCTGAGGCGGGAAAAGTCTCCTCCAAGCCGCGTTGGAGCGCATCGTCGAGCTTCTTATTCTGCCGCTCGCCATTTTCGCGCTGCTCGCCGCTGCGATGTTTGCCGGCGTCCTTGATTCGGCGTCCTTTTTGCATTGTGACGATCCGCTGGGGCAATTACTTGTGGCAATCCGTGCATCGCGTTCACGCTGGTTGCCGGCGCTATCGTTTGCCCGACAAAGCGGGCCGGCGTCAGGTCTGCGGCGTTGCCTGGCCGCTCTAGGATAACCCATTACCGCGGTGCGTGTTCCTCGGTTTTTTAGGCGGCGCAAGATCAGCACGCTTTGTGCTATCAAAAGCGGTCTCGGGAGCGCTGGGAGCCCATGCGTACTGTCACCTGTATCGAGGACCTGCGGCAGCTCGCCCACCGCAAGGTCCCGCGCGCCTTCATCGATTACGCCGAGTCCGGCTCCTATGCCGAGCGGACGCTGCACGCCAACCGCGCCGATCTGGAGCGCATCGCGTTGCGGCAGCGTATCCTCCACGATGTCGGCAATCGCAGCACCAAGACCACCATTCTCGGCGAACCGGCCGCGCTGCCGTTGGCGCTGGCGCCGATCGGGCTATGTGGAATGCAGCACGGCGACGGCGAAATTCTCGCCTGCCGCGCGGCTCAAGCCGCCAGCATTCCATTCACGCTTTCAACCATGTCGATCTGCTCGATCGAAGACGTCGCCGGCGCGGTGGAAAAGCCGTTCTGGTTTCAGCTCTATGTCATGAAGGATCGCGGTTACATCCGCGCGCTGATCGAGCGTGCCGTCGCCGCCAAATGCAGCGCACTGGTGCTCACCGTCGACCTCCAAGTCATCGGGCAGCGCCACCGCGACATCAAGAACGGCATGACTGTGCCGCCGGAGATTCGGCTGCGCAACCTGATCGACATCGCCACCAAGCCGGCATGGGCGCTCAGCGTCGCCCGCGGCAAGCGCAAGACTTTCGGCAATATTGCCGGCCATTATCCCGGCATGAGCAGCGTCACCGTGCTGTCGAAATGGATCGCGGAGCAGTTCGATCCGACCTTGAGCTGGAAAGACGTCGAATGGATCAAGAGCCTGTGGCCGGGCAAGCTCATCCTCAAAGGCATTCTCGACGTCGAGGACGCCCGCATCGCGGTCAAGTCCGGGGCGGCGGCCTTGGTCGTATCCAATCACGGCGGTCGCCAGCTCGACGGCGCGCCGTCGTCGATCTCGGCCTTGCGGCCGATTGCCGATGCCGTCGGCGCCGATATCGAGGTGATGTTCGACGGCGGCATCCGCTCGGGGCAGGACATCGCGCGGGCGCTGGCGCTTGGCGCGCGATCGTGCATGAGCGGCCGCGCCTATATTTATGGTCTCGGCGCCGGCGGCCAGGCGGGGGTGGCGCGCGCCATTGAAATCATGCGCAACGAGCTCGATATCACCATGGCTTTGATGGGCGTCACGCGGATCGCCGACATTAATCGCGACACGATCGTGGACTGGCAGATCCGTCAACCTTATGAAAAGGGATAGTGTGATAGTTAATGCTTGGATGTGCCGACCCGCCGTCGCTATGGCTATGGCGGGCTCGAGCAAGTGCCCGCCCGAAGCGTCAGCGAAGGCGGGCAGAATGCGGGGACAGGAGCGACGTGATGCGTAAGTTGTTATTGGCGGCGGCAATTTTTGCCGGGGCGATCGGGATTTCGGCGGCGCGGGCCGATACGGTTGGAGCGGTGGCGGGCGCCGGAACGGGCCTTCTCGTCGCTGGGCCTCCCGGCGCGGTGGTAGGCGGCGTCGTCGGGGCGGTCTGGGGCAAACCGTTCTGGGGACCCTCGATCAGCAGGGGTCACTGCTGGACCGACAGCGATTTCCATCGTCATTGCAACCGCGCCAAGAACTGGTGAGCTGGAGCGGTATTGTCCGGCCGCCTCTGGATTCCCCCACCCGGCACGGGAATGACCGGAGCCGGCACCAGCTTACTCCGTTGATGCGCTATTCTTCCCGATAGCCGTGGGTCGGCACATTGCCGCTCGCGCCGTAATATTTGTACGGCAAGAATTTCCCCGACATTGAGATTTTGACCCGATCGCCTTTGGGATCGGGCTGGCGTTCCATCGTCAGATCGAAATCGATCGCCGACATGATGCCGTCGCCGAACTCCTCCTCGATCAGAACTTTCAAGGCCGCCCCGTTGACCATCACCAGTTCATAGAAGCGATAGATCAACGGATCGGTCGGCGGCATCGGCGAACCGCGGTGCGGAACCTCATTGAGCAATGCCTGCTCGGCCTTGCTCAAGCCGAACAATTCGGCAGCCTTCGCCGCCTGCGGCTTGGTCAGTTTCATCTGGCCGAGAATGGCGCCGGTAACGAGGACGGGCGACATGCCGCCGATCTCGGCGCAAATATGTTTCCAGCTCCAGCCGTTTTCGCGCTTGATGCCGAGCAGCTTTTCGGTGAGCCCGGCTCGCGTCATTGCCGACGTCATGACAGTCTCCTTGCTTGCGGTGCCTAGGCGCAAGCGTAGCAAGGGCCATGCCAAAAACACCGCAATTTTGCACCCGGAAACGACCGAGCCCGGTCTTACGGCGGCGAGGCGCCGCCCCGGCCGACATTGATGCGGCTCACGTCGAAACTGCCGTCAGCCGCTGTGCCGGTTGCCACCGCCGTAAAGGGAGCGCCTGGCGTGATCGCGCCGGTGTCGGCGATCTCATAGCGCACGATCGGGACGTTTGGCCCGATGATGATTTTCTTTTCACCATCCTTGTATTGAACGGTCACCACCGGTCCATCCACGCCGGCAACGGCGGCGCCGACGGTGCCGTTGGTCATGGTGGAATTGGGGGCGCCGTCCCAGGGCCTGTGTCCCTCGCCGGTGCCGCGCATGGATTCGGCAAAAATGTGCACTTCGAGCGCCTTCTGCGAGCCGTCAGGTTGCGGCATCGCTCCGCTGCCGATGAACAATCCCGGCTTGATGTCGGCCATGGACGCTTTGACCACGGCGGCCACGAGCACCTTGTCGGCGAGCTTGAGAGTAAGCTCCTCGCCCTTGCTTGATTTCGCCAGCACGGCGCGACCGTCGAGCTTCTCGATCGTGCCGCGCAACCGGATCGTTTGCGGCTGTGGTGATGCGGCCTGCTGCGCGAGCGCCGCGCCTGCCGTGGCTGCGCCGAGGAGCGCAGCCGCGATCATGGTTCGCGTCGGTTTCATCTCAACCTTGAATGAAGATCGACCGCGTCAGCGCCACACGCCGTAGTCGCCAAATGAAATATTTGGCGCCTCCAGCGTGCCGTCCGGCTGCTTTTTGGCGGCGAAGACCAAGATCTTCTGACCCGGTTTGAGATCGGCGGCTGATTTTTTGGTGGCGGCGGTAACTTCGGTCGCGGGCGTCACCAGAACTTTCTGCTCGCCGTCCTTGTACTTCACGGTCAGCGTTTGGCCCTGCACTCCCGCGACTTGGTTATCGACGGTCGCATTGGTCATCGTGCTGTTGGGCGCAAAGTCCCAAGGCCGGTAGCCCTCGGCGAGACCGCGCTGGGCTTCCGAGAAGATGAAGACGGCGAGCGCCTTTTGGCTACCGTCGGGCTGCGGCATGCCGGTGACCGCGACGTAAGCGCCGGGTTTCACGTCGGCGAGGGAAGCCTTGACGATTTCGTTCACCGGCGCGTTGTCGGCGAGCTTGAGCTTCATCTCGGCGCCGTCGCGCGCCTTTACGGTCAAAACGCCGCCGTCAATACTGGTAATGGTTGCTCGCACGCGCACCGGGGGCGGCGCCGCTTGCGTCTGCTGCATCATGCCTTGGGCAACGGCTGCCTGTCGCGGCTGCATGGATGCGGCACACAGCAGAGCAACAGCACTGGCACCCAACACTTTCCACAACGTCATCGTCATCCTCCCTGCGCGTATTTCGGATTGATTCGCTTAGGGATAGAACCCCAACCGCACCGGTCTTATTCCTGGCTTCGTGGCTGTGGAACCGAGAGGTTCTGTTCCAACAGACTCCTCAATTCCTTGGTAATTTCCGGTTTCTTCCGGAACCACAGCTGAAATTGTGGTACCGCCTGACGTAACAGCATACCCAGCCCATCGGCGGTGCGCAGGTTGCGTGCCATTGCGGCGCGTAACAAAGGCGTGACCAGCGGCACGTAGACAAGATCGGCGACGGCCGCATCGGCGGGCAAGCGCGTAACGTCGAGAACAAGTTCCGGCTGCCCTGGCATTCCGAGTTTAGTAGCGTTCACCAATAGTCTTGCCTCGGCGAGCCAATGGTCGCGCTCTTCCCATGCGGCGATACTGACGCGCGAGCCGAACCACTGTTGAATTGCCTGCGCCCGCTGCGGTGTCCGGTTGATCACCACGATGCGGGACATACCGCGTTCCAACAGAGCATAGACAACCGCTCGCGCCGCCCCACCGGCGCCGAGCACGAGTGCGGTTCCGTCATTAGCGTCCCAATCCGGAACGCAGGCGTCGAGATTGTCTAAAAAGCCTTCGACGTCGGTATTGGTGGCGCGCAGTACGCCATCGAACCAGAGCGTGTTGGCGGCGCCGACCGCGCGCGCGCGATCGTCCGGCTCTGACCAGGCCAGCGCCGCTTCCTTGTGCGGAAAGATCAGATTGGCGCCGACATAGCCGCGCGCAGCAAGCGACCGCAGAAAGTCACGAAATTGATCCGGCGGGACGGCCTCACGCCGGTACTCGCCCGGAACGCCGCAGGCCTTGAGCCAATAATTATGAATGAGCGGCGAACGCGAATGTTCGACCGGCCAGCCGATGACGCAAGCGGCGGGCGTGCTTCTGGTCACGCCTCATCCACTACGGAATTGCGCAGCACACCGATCTCGGGGCTCTCGACCTCGATCGTGTCGCCGGGTTTCAACCAAACCGGCGGATCGGATTTGCCGGTCTTCTTCACTGGCGTGCCGGTGCAAATCACATCACCCGCCTTGAGAGTCATGAAAGTCGTCGTATAGGCGATAATGTCGGCGAACGAGAAAATCATGCTCGCGGTCGTATCCTCCTGCGTCACCTCGCCGTTCTTGCGCACAATCAGATGCAGCGGCTTGCCCAGATCGAAATCGGTTTCGATCCACGGTCCGATCGCGCCGGAGGCGTCGAAATTTTTGCCCTGCGTGACGTTGAATTGGCCGTGCCGCGTCCAGTCGCGGATCGTACCTTCATTGCACAAGGTCACCCCGGCGATCATCTCCACCGCGCGGTCCTTGGGTACGTGCTTGCAATCCTGTCCGATCACGATCGCGATCTCGCCCTCGTAATCGAGCTGCTCGGAAATTTTCGGGCGCACCAAATTCTGTCCCGAGCCGACGAGCGAGTTCGGCGCGCGATAGAACATGCTCGGATATTTGGGGTTGTTGGTGACGTTATAATCCTGGCCGCGATTGGCGTAGTTGATGCCGATGCACAGGATTTTTTCCGGCGCGGCAAGCGGCGGCAACAACTCCACCTCGGTGAGCGGCACGTCGGGGCGCACGCCGTCGGATGCCGCTTTGGCCTGGTCAAGGGCCCTTGCCCGAAACACCTCGCTGAGGTTTTGGAAGCGATGCAGGCGAGGGCGCAGATCGACGATCCCGTCGCCGGCAACCGCGCCGAAACTCGGCCGGCCGCGCAACGCATAGCTGGCAAGACGCATCTCGTGCTCCCCCACTTTTGCGAGCGATGTGTTAGAAGCCCGGACACGCAGCGTCAACGCTTATCCCTCGCCGTGAGGGACTGGGGCGAGGGGGGAATGAAAGCGCTTTTTCTCGACTGCAACGATCAGCTGGCGCCGGTCTGGCAGCGGGTCGTGCGGCCCGACGATCCGGCGATCGACGTCAATCGCCAAGCCTATCCGCAAGCCGAACTGCCGCGGGTGCTCAGAGGCTACGAGATCTGCATCGACGATCACTCCTATCTGTCGACCGACCTGGTCGACCGCTGCGACGCGCTTAAGCACGTCGTCTTTCTCGGCACCGGGCCGGCGAGCTATATGAGCCTTAGCGATCTCGCCGCCCGCGGCATCAAGGTCCACACCATCAGGAACTACGGCGACACTGCTGTCGCCGAACATACGATCGCGCTGATGTTCACCGCATGCCGCGAGGTGGCGCGGATGGATCGCGAAGTGCGCGCCGGCACCTGGGTGCCGCACGAAGGCGTGCAACTCCTTGGCAAGACGCTCGGCGTGATCGGGCTCGGCGGCATCGGCAGCGAGGTTTTGCGCATCGGCTGCGGGATGGGCATGGAGGTGATCGCCTGGAACCGGTCGCCACGGCCGGGCGCACCGCTGGTCGCGATCGAGGAGCTTCTGGCACGGTCGGACGTCATTTCGATGAATCTCACGCTCAATGACGAGACCCGCGGTTTTCTCGGCGCTGCCGAGTTCGCGCGCATGAAGCCGGGTGTGATTTTCGTTAATACCGCGCGCGCGGCGCTGGTCGACGAAGCAGCCTTCATTGACGCTTTACGCAGCGGCCGGATCCGCCATGCCGGGCTCGACGTGTTTCATGCCGAGCCGCTTCGTCCCGACAACCCGCTGGCGCGCATGGAGAATGTCACGCTGACCGCCCATGCCGCGTTCCGCACCATCGAGGCTTCGATCACGCTGTTGCGCCGGGCCATCGACATTGTGCGCGATATCGTCGCGAAACCAATCTGACCATTTGCTCGGCGTGGCGCCGGCGCGGCGCCAATGCTATTGAGGCGCGATTTTCCCCCGGCGCCGGGTTCCCGATGGACGAACGTTTTTTTGAGATCGCGCTCCGCGTCAATGGCGAGGAAGTTCGCGAACGGGTCGAAGCCCGCAAGACGCTGGTGGATTTCCTGCGCGACGACCTCGGACTGACCGGCACGCATATCGGCTGCGAACAAGGCGTATGCGGCGCCTGCACCGTGCTGCTCGATGACGCGGTGGTGCGCGGCTGCCTTCTCCTTGCCGTGCAATGCGATGGCGCCGACGTGCAGACGATCGAGGGATTGTCGGATGCCGGGGTTATCGCCGACCTGCAGGACGCGTTTGCGCGGCGCAACGCGCTGCAATGCGGCTTCTGCACGCCCGGCATGCTGATCGGCGCGCAAGAACTTTTGTCGCGCGGCGGGGTGCCGAGCCGTGATATGATCCGCGAACACTTGGCCGGCAATTACTGCCGGTGCACCGGTTACCAAGCGATCGTTGACGCGATCGAATCCGTCGCCCAGACGCGGGCGCAAAAGGCGGAGACCCACTCATGAATGAACACGCCAAACCGCTCACGCTGTCCGAGCGCGCCGACGAGCTCGAAGAGCACATGATGCACGAGCTCGGCGAGCGGATCGCCACTAAGTCAACGTTGTTCAACATCGCCGACGGTAACGTGGAGATGCCGAACGGCCCGGCGCTCAAAGCGGCCAATCCGGACAAATATTTTCTGATGGGCGCCGATCCGCGGCTGCCGAAAATGCCGGCGAAGCCAACGTTGATCGACTACTTCCACAACCGTTTCGCCTCGCTCAATCACCTTTTGCAAAGCGCAACCCATGCGCTTAAGGGCGGGCATAGCGAGAAGGTCGTTCTCGCCTGCCTGCTCCACGATATTGGCGTGGCAAGCTTCATCCGCTGCGACCACGGCTATTGGGGTGCGCAGATGATCGAGCCCTATGTCGACGAAGAGGTGAGCTGGGCGGTGCGCACGCACCAGGCGCTGCGCTTCTTTCCCGATCCGTCGGTCGGCTACGAATATCCGGAAATGTACATCAAATATTTCGGCGCCGACTATAAGCCCGAGCCTTACATCGTGCGCGAATACGAGCGCGCCCGGAATCACAAATACTACATGACGTCACGGCTGATCTGCGTGAACGACATCTATTCGTTCGATCCCAACGCCAAGGTCGACCTCAACGATTTTGTCGACATTATCGGTCGCAATTTCCGCCAGCCGGAGGAAGGTCTCGGCTTCGACGATTCGCCGTCCGCCCATATGTGGCGCACGTTGATGTGGCCGACGCGGTTTCTGTAAAAAATTCCCCTCCCCCTTGTGGGGAGGGGTAGGGGTTGGGGGTAATAGGATGATGCACGACCTAATCCCGCCACCCCCCTCCCAACCCTCCCCCATCAAGCTTGCGCTCGCGCGCGCGCAAGCGCGGCCCGGGTGGGGGGAGGGAAGAATTAAATGAAAATCGCCGACGACCAGCCGTCCGGTCTCACCGCGCTCGACCGGCCGAACTCCTATATCGGCCGCTCAGTGCCGCGGCCGAATCTGGCGCGGCTGACGCAAGGCCGCGGCCAATATGTCAGCGACGTCGTGCTGCCGCGCATGGTGCACGTCGCCTTCGTGCGCTCGCCGCATGCGCATGCGCGGATTGTAAAAATCGAAGCCGAGCAGGCGCGCAGAGCTCCGGGCGTCGTCGCGGTTGTCACCGGCGCCGAGCTTGCGAAGGTGATTACGCCCTGGGTCGGCGTGCTCACGCATCTCAAGGGCATCAAGTCGGCGCCGCAGCACGCCATCGCGATCGAGCGCGCCTGCTGGCAGGGCGAAGCGGTCTGCGCGGTGGTGGCGAAGAGCCGCGCCGCGGCCGAGGACGCCTGCGCGCTGGTCGAGGTTGAGTACGAGGTTCTCCCCGCCGTGACCGATCCGGAAACCGCGCTCGATGCCAAAACGCCGGTGATCCATCCCGAGCTTGGCGACAATCTCACTTTCGAACGCGTGCTCAATGCCGGCGATGTTGACAAAGGCTTCGCCGACGCCGAGGCGGTGGTCGAGACCACATTTGTGTTCGGCCGCCATACCGGCGTCACCAACGAACCGCGCGCCATCGTTGCCGACTGGAACGCCGGCGAGCAGCGGCTGACCGTGTATCAAGGCACGCAGGCGCCGCACATGACGCTAAATTTGTTCGCCAAGCATCTTGGGCTTGAGGAACATCAGGTCCGCGTCGTCACCAAGGACGTTGGCGGCTCGTTCGGCATCAAGGTTCACATCTATGCCGACGAGATGGCGGCGGTGGCGCTGTCAAAGCTGCTCAAGCGGCCGGTCAAATTCATCGCCGACCGGCTGGAAAGCTTCGTCACCGACATCCACGCCCGCGATCATCGCGTCAACGCCAAGATCGGCGTCAAGCGCGACGGCACGATCACGGCTTTTGCCATCGACGATCTGACCGGGATCGGGCCGTATTCGGTCTATCCGCGCACCAGCGGCATCGAGGCCAACCAGATCGTCAATCTGGTCGGCGGCCCCTATGCCTGCGCGAATTATCGCGCCCGCGCCCGCGTCGTGTTCCAAAACAAGAACGTGATGTGCCAATACCGCGCCGTCGGCCATCCGATCGCGACCGCGGTAACTGAGGGCCTGGTCGAGCTCGCGGCGGCCAAGATCGGCATGGATGCGGCCGAAATCCGGCGGCGCAATCTATTCCCCGACGACAAATATCCGGCGACGAGCGCGGCGGGGCTGAAATTCGAGCGGCTGTCGCATCATGCCTCGCTCGACAAGATCTTGGGCATGATGGATTACGACGCCTTGCGCGCCGAGCAGGCGCGGCTGCGCGAACAAGGCATCCATCGCGGCATCGGTTTCGCCTCTTTCATCGAGGTGACCAACCCGTCGGCGGCGTTTTATGGCGTCGGCGGCGCGCGCATCTCCTCGCAGGACGGCGCCACGGTACGGCTCGATGCAACCGGCGCGGTGTTCTGCCATTCCGGAGTCACCGAGCAAGGGCAGGGCGCCGAAGCGGTGCTGGCGCAATGCGTCGCCACTTCGTTCGGCGTGCCGATCGAACGCGTGCGCGTCATCACCGGCGACACCGACAACACGCCCTATGGCGGCAGCACTTGGGCTTCGCGTGCCGCCGGCATCGGCGGCGAAGCGGCGTGGCAGGCCGGCAAGGCGCTGCGCGGCAATGTGCTCGCCGCCGCCGCGTCGATCCTGCAAGCCGACCCGCGGGCACTTGATATTCGCGATGGCGTGGTCGTCGATGCCGATACTGGCCGCGAGCGCATGCCGCTCGAAGAAGTGGCGCGCATCGTCTATTTCCGCCCCGACACGCTGCCGCCCGGCTTTCAGGCGGAGTTCATGGCGACGCGCCATTACGTGCCGCGCGCCTATCCGTTCGCCTTCACCAACGGCGCGCAGGCTTCGTATCTGGACGTCGATATCCGCACTGGCGAGGTGCGCCTGCTCAAGCACTGGTGCGTCGAGGATTGCGGCACGGTGATCAATCCGCAGCTCGTCGACGAACAGATCCGCGGCGGCATCGTGCAAGGGATCGGCGGTGCTCTATTCGAGCACTGCCTCTATGACGCGGAAGGCCAGATGCTCAACGCCAATATGATGGATTATCTGGTGCCGATGGCAGCCGAAATGCCGGACATCGAGGTCGGTCACGTGGTGACGCCGACTTCGGATTCCGAGCTTGGCGCCAAGGGCGCGGGCGAGGCCGGCACCGCCGGCGCGCCGGGCTGCGTGATGAACGCGGTCAACGATGCGCTGCGCTCGCTCGGCGCCGCGCCGATCACGCAAATGCCGGTCACGCCGGAGCGGGTGCTCGCGGCGCTGCCGTCTGCCTGAGCTGAAAATGACCACCTGGAAAGACCAGCAACTCCTGATCGTCGGCGGCGGCATCGGCGGACTGACCGCCGCGCTGGCGCTCGCACGCCAGGGAATTCCGTCGCAGGTGATCGAGCAGGCCGCCGCGTTCAAGGAGATCGGCGCCGGCATCCAGCTCGGCCCCAACGTGTTCCGGATGTTCAAGCGGCTCGGCCTGATCGAACCGATCAGCGCGCTCGCGGTGTTTCCCGAGAATCTGGTGATGTTCGATTCCATCACCGGCGAGGAAGTCACGCGCATTCCGCTCGGCGATGCCTTCCGCAAAAAATTCCATTATCCTTATGCGCTCATTCATCGCGCCGATCTGCACAATGTGCTGCTCGAGCACTGCCGCCAATCCAATCTCATCCGCCTCGACGCGGCGCAGAAGATCGTCGACCTCGATGAGACCAACGGCGCCGTCACCGCGAAGACTGCGAGCGGCAAGGATTATCGCGGCGCCGCTTTGATCGGCGCCGACGGTCTATGGTCGACCATTCGCGAATTCGTGGTCGGCGACGGCAAGCCAAAACCCGCCGGCCACATCACCTATCGCGCCGTGCTGCCGCGCGAGGAAATCCCGGACCAGTATCGCTGGTGGAATATGGGATTCTGGGCCGGCGAGAAGGTGCATTTCGTGCTCTATCCGCTGCGCACCGGCGAGCTCTACAATCTCGTCGCCGTGTTTCATTCCAACCGCTACGAGGAAGGCTGGGATTCTTACGGCGATCCCGCCGAGCTGCACGAGCGTTTCGCGCAAACTTGCGAACCGGTGCGCGCGCTCCTTGCCAAAATCGAGAGCTGGCGCATGTGGGTGTTGTGCGACCGGCCGCCGGTCAAGGAATGGAGCCGCGGGCGAATTACGCTTCTTGGCGATGCCGCGCATCCGATGCTGCAATATCTGGCGCAAGGCGCCTGCATGGCGGTCGAGGACGCGGTCTGCCTCGCCGACAAAGCAGTCGAGATGGACGGCGATTACGCATCCGCGTTCCGCGCCTATCAGCAAGCGCGTTATCTGCGCACCGGCCGCGTCCAGATCATGGCGCGCGTCTACGGCGAGTTCTATCACGCCGGCAGCGTCGCCAAGGAGCTGCGCAACATCATGCTCGGCTCGCGCACGCCGGACGACGCCATGGCTGGCATGGAATGGCTCTACGGCGAGCAGAAGGAGCTGACGCGGGGTGGGGAGGGCGAGTTACCTCAAGTGCGGCGTACTTAGGAAAATTGGATTAAACAAGGCCCGGGTAGCATCCTCGACTGTTGCTCCGGCTACTAATGTTGCAAATAGCGTTTCTAGTAAAATCTCAAACTGGTCGATTTCTTTGAAACGATCCTCAAAAAAATCGTGATCCCAAATGGTTTCGGGCATTTCAAATTTTCCCTTTGCTTTGACGCGAAGGATTTCGATAGCGCCTTCTTTTTTAGCCAATGGAACAAACGCGTTGTGGGCTAAAACATTCCTATACTTGCTGTTGAAGTTTACCAAGGCATCGACAAGCTTAAGTGCAGCCTTGCTTGCGGCTTTTGTTTTTTCTCTGTCGAGAATATAACTGGCTAGAGTGGCAAGCATTGATGTTTTGTCGCGAAAAGCCAAATTGGCGAGTACAATTTCTCCCTGTGGAGTTGGTAGACGTAAAAGTTTCTGTAAGCCCTGCGTTATTCTGCTTTCAATAAAAGCCCAATGAAACATGAACTCGCCGACGAGCTTATATGCTGCTTCTTGCTGTTCTTTTGTCGGCGTGGGGTGATCGGTCATGGACGGACATCGCCACGATTTTTGTTTCATGATCGCGAAGGCAGCAATCTGTATAGAGCAACAGCAAGCCCCAAGCGTTACACAAAGGGTCCGGGCCAAACCCGGGCGCGACTTAGCGCCTAAGCGTGACCTCCCGCATGCAGTCCGCTGCGCGCGACGCCGGCATTGCTCTCCGACCGATTGAAATCCGGCCCCGGCGGCGGGCCCCAGATGTTGGTCTTGCCCGCGACCCAGGTCTTCGGCCGCTGCGGCGTGTCCTGATGCCAGGGCCGCGGCTCGAAATAACCAAGCTCCTCGTCCTTCATCTGATCGAGTTCGCAGAACAGCTCGATCACCTGATCGTCCGGATTGCGGTGATAGGTGGCGATGTTGTGGCCGGGGGCGTGGCGCAGCGGTCCCCAGATGATCGGGATCTTCTTCTGCCCGAACAGGTCGCATGAATTCTGCAAGTGAATGAAATCCTTCAGCTCGAACGCCATGTGATGCAGCTTGACGGTGCCGCCGCGAATGAAATTGACGGTGTGATGATCGGTGTTGCAGCGCATGAACACGAAGAAGTCGTCGATCCAGTCGGAGACGCGAAAGCCAAGCACCTTGGAGTAGAACTCCGCCGTCTTCTGCGGGTCCTCGACCACGAAGGCGACATGGCCGAGCTTGAGCGGCCCGACGCCGTGATGCTGCAGATGCTTGCCGAGATAGCTCCATTCCTTGAACAGCGCGATGGTCGTTCCTTTGTTGTCCTTGAACGTGAGCACCGGGCCGATGCCGGGAATTGAATCGTTGCGCAGCTCGCTCTTGATGCCGTCCTTTTCGAGCTCGCGGGCCAGCGCGCCGAAATCCGAATTCGGCGCGACTTCAAATGACAAGCTGCTGCAGCGCTCGGCGGCGCCCTTGTTGATCTGGACGGTGAGCAAGCCAACCTTGCTCGCGAGGTACGCGCGATCCTTCTCCCGCTCGGCGAGAACGAGACCAACCACTTCGGTGTAGTAGTCGATCATACGTTCCATATCGGGCGTTTCGAACGTGGCGTGGCCGACGCGCCGGGGTTTGATCATCGTTTCTCTCCAACCTGCCGAATTGTTTTTCGCAAGCGAGTCAATCACCGGGGCCGGGGTAACTCAAGACGGCATCGACGTCATTCCGGAAGCCGCGAAGCGCGCGCTCCCTCTCCCCGCGTGCGGAAGTCGCGCGAGGACTTAACCGCTCGCGCACACCTCTCCCCGTCGCACGGGGAGAGGTCGGATTGCGAAAGCAATCCGGGTGAGGGGGCGCGGCCGCAATTCTAAGCTCAACGGCTAAGCCCCCTCACCCCAACCCTCTCCCCGCGTGCGGGGAGAGGGAGGATGCGCACCCTTGCCAAGCCGCGCGGATCGCGGTTTGGTCGCCGTCCAAATTTAAGCCGTCCAAATTTAAGGGGAGGGGGTCATGGCGAAATCCGCCGGCTATAAACTCGCGACCTATCAGGCAAGCGACGGGCCGCGCGCCGGCCTCGTTATCGAAGACAAGGTGTTCGATGCCGCGGCGCTGACCCGCAAGCCGGCCTATGCGAGCGTGCTCGGCATCCTTGCCGATTGGCGCGCCGCCGAAGCGGCATTGCGCAAGGCCGCGGCAAGCGTCGGCAAAGGATCAGGAAAGCGCGGCGGCAAAGCGAAAAGCCGACCGCTTGCCGAGACCAAGTTGCTCGCGCCGGTTCGCTTCCCCTCGGCGATCTATTGCGCCGGCTCAAACTATGCCGATCACGCAGCCGAAATGGCGGCGCGCGATGGCCGGCCGCGGCCGCCCGATCCGCACACGCTGGGGCTCAAGGCGTGGCATTTCATCAAAGCCGCACGCGCGATTGCCGATCCGGGGACGCGGGTGAAGATTTCCGGCTATTGCGAGCAGATGGATTGGGAAGTGGAGCTTGCCGCCGTGATCGGCCGTCCCGCCAAGGACGTGGTTGCGGACCAGGCGCTCGGTTACGTCGCCGGTTACACCATCGCCAACGATCTTTCGGCGCGCGACCGCGGCCGCCGCGCCAACATGCCCGACGCCTCGCCGTTTAAATGGGACTGGACTAAGCACAAGACGTTCGACGGGTCCTGTCCGCTCGGTCCCTGGATCGTGCCGGCGAGCGACATCGGCGATCCGCAAAAGCTCGGGCTGAAATTGTGGGTCAACGGCGTGCTCAAGCAGGATTCCAACACCAGCGAGATGATCTTCACGCTCGCCGAGCAGATCGCGCAATTGTCGGCCGGCATGACGCTGCATCCGGGCGACATCGTTCTCACCGGCACGCCCGCCGGCGTTGGCGCCGGGCGCGGCGAGTTCCTCAAAGCCGGCGATGTGGTTAAGCTGTGGATCGAGAAGATCGGTGAAATCGAAAACCGGATGGTCTAGCCAGTAATTGTCGAAGCTGAGCTTAATCCGTCATCCTGAGGTGCGAGCGGAGCGAGCCTCGAAGGATGAACGGCCAGATCATAATTGTCCAAGTCGGCAATAGCCGATTTGGCTGCCGTCGCCCTTCGAGGGCCGCTGCGCGGCCACCTCAGGGTGACGGGGAACGGCAAGTCGGTGGCATAGCTGCCCTCACCCGGAAGCCCGTCGCGCGCGTTGTCGGCTTATGGTAGAAGCATGCTGCGGTGCCGGTTTGACCAAAAACGGTCGGGGCGCGCCAAAAAGCCATAACAAACAACAGCCTGAAGCAAATCAGGCGCGCAGGATGAAACCCAAGGTGTGATGCTTATGGCCGAAAAATTCGTCGCGAAACTTTCTGAACTCAAGGATGGCGACCGCCGCATCGTCTTTGTTGGCGATAACGAGATCGGCGTGTTCCGGCATGACGGCGAAATCTACGCTTACAGCAATTTCTGCCTGCATCAGGGCGGCCCGGCTTGCGAGGGCCTGACGATCGCCAAGGTCGAGGAGCGGCTGCGGCCGGACAAGACTTCGATGGGGCTGTATTTCTCGGAAAACGAGATGCACTTCGTCTGCCCGTGGCACGGCATGGAATACGACATGAAGACCGGCGAGTGCGTCGCCAATCGCAAGCTCAGGCTGAAGAAATACAAGACGGTGCAAAAGGGAGATGAGCTTTATGTCGTCGCCTAAGCGCGCGGCGAAGCCGGCTGCCAGGCGGGCAAATGGCAAGCGCGCCGGCAAGACGGCGCCGCGCCGCCAAGCTGTTGGGCTACCAGCCAAGCCCGCGGCCAATGGTGCTTCGACCGACGCCAAGCGGCTCGCCGCCGCGCTCGAGCGCAGCATCGCCGATGGTAAGCTCGATCTTGTCAGCGCCGACGCGCTGCAAGCGCTGATCGCCGCCGCCTGCCGGGTCTACAGCGCGCGCACCGAGGCCGGCGAGCAATTCACGCCGGTGCCCAAACATTCGATTTCCGCCACCGACGTGATGCTGACGGCGAGCGGGTTACTGCGCGCCGCCGATCTCGCGGTTTTCGAGCTCGGCATGTGGCAGAGTTGGACAGGACGTTGAACAAGCGTCATTGCGAGGAGCAAAGCGACGAAGCAATCCAGAACTGAAATTGATAATGCGCTGGATTGCTTCGCTGCGCTCGCAATGACGAGAGCATTCAGGGACTAGAACGCCAGGAGACATTCCATGGATCTCATTGCTGATCGCGGTCGCCGCGTTACCATCGAGGAACTCAACACCAGCCGGCTCCTGGCGCACGCGCGCAAACAGGCGCATGCGCGCAGTTTCGACGACGTTCTCATCGTCGACGTCGACGCCCATCATTACGAGAACGAGAACTACGACGAATTCCTGCCGTACATGGAAAACGACGTGTTGCGCCAGCTCACCGTCGCTGGCCGCAAGCGCAATCGCTCGAACGTGGCGCCGGTCCAGATCGGCTATCAGGACCTTGGTGGGCGGGTCACGCGCTATGCGATGCGCTCGACCGAAAAGACCGACGATAACGGCTCGCTGCGCGACGTGCAGCTCGGCCATCGCTGGATGGACGCGATGAGCGTCGACTATTCCTGCCTGTTCCCGACCGGCATGCTCAATATCGGCATGCATCCGCAGAAGGAAATGGAGGTCGAGCTGTGCTGGGCCTATAACCGCTGGCTCACGGAAAAAGTCCTGCCCGAGGCTGGCGGGCGCTTCTATTCAATGCTGTGCCTGCCGTTTTCCGATCCGGAAGCGGCGCTGCGCCACGTCGAGACCTTCGGCGACCGCAAGCATGTCGGCGGCTTCATGGTGACGACCGTGCGCTCGCACATGGCCGTTTACGACAACGCTTACATGAAGCTTTACCGGGCGATGGAGGAGCGCGGACTGGTGCTGTCGTTCCATTCCGGCCCGAACTGGGGCGAGCCGATCTACAAAAGCTGCAACCGCTTCCTCTCCGCGCACGCGCTCGGCTTCACCTGGTACAACATCCTGCAATGCACCAATTGGGTGATCAACGGCATGGGCGAGCGCTTCCCCAAACTGCCGGTGATCTGGATCGAATCCGGTGTGGCCTGGGTACCGTTCCTGATGCAGCGGCTCGATCATGAATACATGCTGCGGCCGTCGGAGGCGCCGCTCCTGAAGAAGAAGCCGTCCGACTACATGCGCGACATGTATTACTCGTCGCAGCCGATGGAGATTCAGGATTACGAGGCGATGGAGTGCACGTTCCGCATGATGAATGCCGAGACGCAGCTCCTCTATTCGTCCGACTATCCACACTGGGATTTCGACCTGCCGTCGACGATCTGGGACCTGCCGTTCCTGTCGGAAAAAGCCAAGCATAATATTCTCGGCGGTACCGCGGCGCGGCTATTCAAATTGCCGCCGCGTAACGACAAGCAGAAAGAGAATCTCAAGCGCTTCGGCAATCTGGCGGCCGCGGCCTGACAGTGAGAACGGAGAGGAGATCGGCGATGAAGCGATTGGCCTTTGCCGTTGCGGTGTTGGCAATCGGGCTCGCGGTCTCTCCAGCGCGCGCCGATTACGCGCTGGTCCGCTTTGAGGACGGCTGGTGCCGGATCTGGTGGGACAGCGCCGGCACGCCGTGGGGCGTCGGCTGGACCAAGATTGCGATCGGGTTTCCCGATTGGGTTACAGCTTCGGCAGCGCTCAGCAGTGCGCGCGCGCAAGGTGCGTGCCGGTAATCAGCGAAGCGTAACCGCTTTCCCCGTCCGCTCGTCCCCCGTGAAGGTGGCGACCCCGCTTTGGCGGGAATGAGCGGCCAACCGACTCGCGCATCAATTGCGGCACAAGCGCGGCAAGGTCGCCAAAATTCATACGTGTGTTTGGCTAATTTCAATGCACTTCCAATGAATTAACAGCAGTTTGTGCGTCGCACAAAATTGCTGGCCTTTTCGTCACGAAACCGTTATGCAGAGCCCTTCCCAAAAACGGCGAGGGACGATTGAGGATGAAGCCAGTGGTTTTCGCATGCCTGTTAATCGGGCCGTTGGTCGCGCTTTCCGGCTCTGCCGCGAAGGCCATCGATCTTGCCGAGCTCGCGCCATGCAAGCCGGCTGCGGCGCGGCTGTGCGATCGTTCGGGCGGCATGAGTTGGACCAACCTATTGCGCTGCGGGGCGACGCTTGCCGCTCATAGCTGGCGCGTCGGCGGCGAATGCCGCGCCGTGCTCCGCAAATACGGCCAGCTGTAAGCGGCCCGTCATCGCAGATTTCTGTAAGCGTTTGTTTGTAGCGTCAGTGGAATGTCTGCGTCGGTGAAGCGTAGCGTGTAACGTCGTCAGAGGTAGCGTTTGCGTAAAAAACCCCGGCCCTCACGCCGGGGTTTTTATTTTTGACCGCTGAAATATCGCCCGTCATGCCCGCACTTGGCCGTTCGAAGAACGGCGTCGCTTCGCTCGCCTATGTTGCGGGCATCCACGTCTTGGAGGCTGCGCTACAATGGAAGACGTGGATGGCCGGAACAAGTCCGGCCATGACGGCGAAAGGGGACGATTTCCATGGCCGACGACATTCACGAAGTTTACGCCATTCGCTACGGTCATCATTCGCGCCGTTCGCCGGCAAATTTTATCGACGGCGACCCGCACGATATCCTGCAGCCGCTCGATTTCTTCGTCTGGGCGATCGTCGGGCCGTCCGGGGTGATGGTGGTCGACACCGGCTTCGACGAAGCCATGGGCAAAAAACGCCAGCGCGAAATGATCAAGCCGGTGCGCGACGGGCTCGAAGCGCTCGGCATCGCCGCCGACTCGATCAAGACCGTCATCATCAGCCACATGCATTACGATCATTGCGGCAATTACGAGCTGTTTCCGCAGGCGCGCTATCATTTGCAGGACCGCGAAATGGCTTACGCCACCGGCCGCTGCATGTGCCATCAAGCCTTGCGGGCGCCATTCGAGGTCGAAGACGTGGTCGCCATGGTACGCAAGGTCTTCTCAGGCCGCGCCAGCTTTCACGACGGCGCCAGTGAAATCACTCCCGGCGTGACCGTGCATCGCATCGGCGGCCATTCCAAAGGTCTGCAATGCGTGCGGGTGAAGACGCGACGCGGCTATGTGGTGTTGGCGGCCGATGCCACGCACCTCTACGCCCATATCGACGGTGGGCGTGTGTTTCCGATCACCTACAATGTCGAAGAAGTGGTGGAGGGCTATGAGACCTTAAAGCGTCTTGCGACGTCGCCGCGGCACGTCGTGCCGGGCCACGATCCCTTGGTGCTGCAGCGCTACCCGGCGGCTAAAGCTGGGCTCGAAGGCTGGGTGGCGCGGCTCGATGCGGAGCCGAATTACAATTGAGCTCTGTTCCGATGAGCGGCTAAGCAACTTATTGCACCTGCAACGGTTATTAGGTGGTGCGCAAGTGCGTTGCGAGACAAAACTGTTGGAGGAAATCGCATGGCCAAGCGAAGGAAACGCCGATATTCCCGCGGCGCCGGTGACGAGGTGCGGCGTGAGATGCACCGCTACAAACGCGGCAGCGCGCGCAGCGGCCGAGGCGGCAGGGCTGGCAAGGTAAAAAGCCGCCGGCAAGCCATCGCCATCGGCCTGTCGAAAGCGCGCAAGAAAGGTAGTCGCGTGCCGAGAAAGAGCGGCGGCTAATTTCCACGGCATCTTTGGGGGCTTCAGAACAGCGCTTTTCGGGCCGATGCGAGCACGATAGGCTCTCGGTGCGGCCGGGTCGTCGTGGCCTGGCAAGATGACACTGCATCCGGACGCTGCTCCCGATATGCCGCTGCAACGTCGACAGTTGCTACGCCTGGCAGGCGCGGCCGTAGCCGCGGCGCCGACTTGGCGCATCGCTTACGCGCAAGATTATCCGACGCGGCCAGTGCGCATCCTCGAAGGCTTGGGCGGCGGCAGCACGCCGAATTTGGTCGCGCGCCTGATCGGGCAATGGCTGTCGGAGCATCTAGGCCAGCCGTTCGTGGTGGAAAGCCGGACCGGCGCGGGCAGCAACATCGCCACCCAAGCGGTGGTGGGCGCCGCGCCCGACGGCTACACGCTGCTGACCGTCGTTACGACCAACGCCATCAATGCGACGCTCTACGAGAAACTCGATTTCGATTTCATCCGCGATATCGCGCCGGTCGCCGGCGTGGTTCGGTTGCCGATGGTGCTGATGGTCAATCCATCGTTTCCCGCCACCACGTTTGGCGAATTTATCGCCTATGCCAAAGCCAATCCGGGCAAGGTCAACATCGCCTCGCCCGGCATTGGCACGCCTATGCATGTCGCCGCAGAGCTGTTGAAGCTCCAGGCCGGCGTCGATCTCGTGCACATCGCCTATCGCGGTCCGGCGGCCGTATGGCCCGATTTGTTCTCCGGACAGGTCCAAGCCTTCATTATCACGGTCTCTACCGCGATCGGTTT
>Ga0187819_10000151_pt1 | contig 31812 bp, 24 predicted proteins | sample NC_wetland_sal_i_15_FD_132411 | JGI IMG/M metagenome (GOLD analysis project Ga0187819, IMG submission 132411) | Wetland sediment microbial communities from Neuse River Estuary, North Carolina, USA - SO4_4 | ecosystem: Environmental > Aquatic > Freshwater > Wetlands > Sediment | place: USA... | reverse complement strand
CCGGCATCATACATGCCGCTTGCGGTTGGATCACCGGCCTGAATCATGAAGCCGGGAATCACGCGATGAAAGGTGATGCCGTTGAAGAACGGCTTTTTGACCATCTGGCCGGTTTTGGGGTCTCGAAAGTCCTTCGTCCCGCGGACCAGGCCGGTGAAATTCCGGACGGTGATAGGCGCCTCCTTTTCAAACAGCCGCAGCGTGATCACACCCTGCGACGTGGTCATCACGGCGTAGAGTCCGTTTTCGCGCGCGGGTTTGGCCGCTTCCGCCTGAGGGGCCTCGGGAGTCTGCGCCATCAGCGCGCCCGCCATCCATACCACGGTAACCAAGCGAATCATTCGATCGTCCTCGCAATGTTTAATGTCGGTAAGGAAGCATTATACTGGATGCGGCTGGCGCCGGGCGCGGACGAGTGAATGGGAGCGTGTGCGATGCCCTTGCGATTCGGTTATGATATTCCGATCAGAGGCTGCCCCAGTTTACGAAAGGTTGTGAGATGAAGAAAGCGTTTTGGCTGTTGCCATGTCTGGCGCTTGTGCTAAGCGGCGCGGATGTATCCGGAAAGTGGTCCGGTACGATTGATATCGAAGACGCCGGATCCACCATCCCCATACAGGTTGAACTCGTCCAGAAGTCCGATGCCCTGTCCGGCAAGGTCGGCCGCGCGGGTTCCGGCGATGAAGGCACCATCCGCAATGGCAAGGTGGATGGCACGAAGTTATCGTTTGAAGTTGTCTCGGCCGAGACCAGCAGCCCATTCAAATGGACCCTGATGCTGGTAAACGATCAACTGGAAGGCGAAATGAAGGGGTCCACGGACGACGGAGAGATCGTCGGCAAAGTGAAATTGAGCCGCGAAAAGCAGGGCTCACAATCGCAGTGATCGCCGGTTGAATGATTGGGAGTAACGGCGTTACACCCAAACCTTTTCTAATTTGATGCCACGGCGGCACAGGTCGCAGTGTCTGGCATCGGCATAATAGCTGGCTTCGAGCTTGGCCAGATAATACAGGGGCAGGGAACCGAAGTCTCTGGTATTGGGCGTCGGCTGATAGATCACCACGGCAAGCCCCATCACCGTCGCCCCGCGCGATTCCAGTAGCTGTTGCATTTCTGCCAGCTTGCTTCCGGAGCGGAGAATATCGTCCACAAGGACCACTTGCTCGCCGGGCTGTTGCTCGAGATACTGGCGAAACCGCATGGGTTCGTTTTCTTCGTCGCGCTCCGCCCAGTAGACCTGTTTAGCGCGCAGCGCCTCGCACACTCCATACGCTACGGGCAGGCCGCCGGTGGCGGGCGCGACGATCGAGAGTTCCGGAATCATCGCGCGAATCTCCGGATTAGCGCGCAGCAACCGGCTGAGCCCGACGCTGAGCGCGCGCGCATGCTGATAGTAACGGAGCGCCAGCGGCACTTGCAGATACTCGTTGGAATGCAGGCCGCTGGGATATTCGAAATGGCCGTCGCGCAGCGCGCCGGTTTCGCGGAGCACGCGCACCACTTCCTCGGGAGTGGGCAGCAGGTGCATGTCTAGTGCGCCCCCCGGCCGGAAAGGACCTTGGGGATGGTGAGCAGCAGAATCTTCCAGTCCAGGCCCAGCGACCAGTTGTCGATATATTGCATATCCATCCTCATCCAGGTTTCGAAATCCACGCTGTCGCGCCCTGCCAGGGCCCACAGGCACGTCAGGCCCGGGCGCATGCGCAAACGCCGCCGCTGCCAGCGCTGATACTGATCCACTTCCTCCGGCACGGCGGGCCGCGGACCCACCAGCGACATATCGCCTTTCAGAACATTCCATAGCTGCGGCCACTCGTCGATGGAGAACCTTCGCAAGTAGCGGCCGAGCGGGGTCAGGCGTGGATCGTCGGGCACCTTCATCGCCAGCGAGCGTACGCTCATGTGCGCGATGGTCGCGCGCATGGATTCCGCGTTTTCGCACATCGACCGGAATTTGTAGAAGACGAAGCGCCGGCCGTTCAGCCCGCAGCGCTCCTGCCGGAAGATCGCGGGGCCGCGCGAGGTGAGCCGAATGGCCAGCGCGATGAGGAGCATAAAGGGAGCGAGCACCCCCATCGCGGCTCCCGCCACCAGGACATCGATGGCCCGCTTGGCCAGAAGCCGGATTTCGTCATGCGGGGCCGGCGAGAACGTCAGCAGCGGCGTGAAGGCCAACCGCTCCAGGTACATTTCGCTGTTGAGGTGAGGAAAGAAATCCACCGCAATGCGTGTGCGGACGCCCTCCTCATCGCACAGTAAAAACACTTCCTCGAGTTCCGGCAGCTTTCCGCTGTCCACCACGAAGATGATTTCGTCGATGACTTGCCGTTGGAGCAGGGCAGGGAGTTCCGCGAGCGGAAACACCGGATACGACGCTCCCAGGCGGATCTCGGGGACCGCGGCGGGAACGTCCGCCAAGAAGCCCTGGATGCGAATCCCGTATCGCGCGGAACGTTCGAGTGCCTCGCCGAGCCGCTGCGCGCGCTGCCCCACACCCACCAGCATCACGTGATGCGTGGCGCCGAACTCGCGGCGCACCACACCCACCAACCGGCCCGCCGTGAGGCGGAAGATCAGGAGAAAAACCCAGCTATAGGCGGCGAACAAGGCCATGAACGGCCGGCTCAGATCCAGCCGCATGAGGTACTCGAAGATCACCAGGCACACGATGCCGTATCCGCACTGCCGCGAGGAGTCGCGCAGAATGACGCGCGGATCGCCGGAGTCCAGCCTGTCGTAAACGCCCAGCCACCGGCCGATGATGACCCACGCGGCCAGTGAGAAACCGAGGAGCAGGGCTTTGACCGGGACGATGAGAAAAAAGACCCGGTCCAGATGCAGCAACAGGCGCGTCTGATACGCCGCCTCGAATGCCAATGCAGTCAGCAGCACATCGGACAGGCCAAATAAGACTCTGGCTTTCCGATGCTGGCGGCTAAACATCCGAAGCCAGAATAACACGGCCCGACAGGGCTTATAGTCCTGCTGCCGCGCGGTTTCGCACACCTGCCGCCCCGCAGATGTTACAATGTCTTCGTTGCACTCGGAGTTTACTCCCGCCAAAATCAGCTTGGTTTGTAAAGCAATCGGGCGCGTAGCTCAATTGGCAGAGCAAGTGACTCTTAATCACTAGGTTGAAGGTTCGATTCCTTCCGCGCTCACCAGGTTTTTTCAATGAGGTGGAGACGGCTGGGTTCCCCTCGATGCGGCTAGCCACCGAATCCAATTCGCAACCGACCCCAGACTGATCTCCGACAATCAATACTCAGGAGGCAGCTTACCTGTAATTTCGCTTATGGCGTCCTTGAACTTCTTGATGATCTCAGGTGTATCCGGTTCCATGGCGGCTTTGCTGGATGGGACCTTGGTCATCGTGGCCAGCTTCACTCTGCCTGATGCTCCCACTTGCTCAGAAACGTACTGGTAATACTTCATGAGTCTGTCTGCCATTGCAAGCCCCTTTAGACCGTGAATTCCTTGTAGGCGTCAAGATAGGGTCCAGCTTCCTTGCCCCAAACCGATTCCGGCTGGATCTTCCATTCGCAGTGGTCGTCCCCTTTGCCAACACACACCGGTTCGAGAGCCAACAGACGTTTACCGAAAAACGCGGTGCACCATCCCGAGGCGTAGCCCATCAGCGTCCAACACACGGGTTCGTCAGACGTCTCGTTGAAACAGAGATGCTGTTCGGCTTCGTAAGAATTGGTCCAGACTCCGGTGAAGAGAAACTCACCCGTGTGGCGATCAAACCGAATTTGCTTCGGTGCGGCATGAACGATACCTTCCCAGGTATGAATGACCGGGCCCGACGCTAGCAAGTCCATTTCCGAATCGAACTGACAGGCCAATTTCATTTGCAGGAAATCGGCATAGCCGTTCTGGTAACCGAATTTTAAGAACAACTCACGGGCTTTCTGCCACCCCAGCGTTTCCAGCAATTTCTGCCGTAGCAGGCCCATGGAGTTCGCGTCGAGGAGTACCAACCGACTGTCCCTAAAGGTAGTCATCCCGGTCTGCAGATTGAATTTGATGTCTCTCGAAAGGTCAAAGTCTGTGGCTTTCATTCTCACTCCTTCATCTCTAGCCAGCGACCAGGATTTCCGTTTCGGCGTCCCGGCTCGATTGGTTAGACATCCAACCGCCTCCATATGGTGTGACTATGAGCGTTCGAATCTCCCTTCCGTTGGGTTTTTTCGAAACAAAGCATGCCGCACCGCCCTGCGCCAGCGCGACCGAGCATCGGGCGTATGCCGGTGCGCACCGGGGGATTTCGACGCACACAATTTCGGGGGCACAGTTCGGGCTGAATCTCAAGAATCAGGCCGGGCTTTGAGACTCGAGAACTGCGGCTGCATTTGCCGGATACTGCTGGAGCACTATAGATTTGAACAATGCGCTCCCGGCTCGTAGCGGCGATTTTTCTCGCCACCCTCGGCTCTGCCCAGCAGCCCAATGCCCGACCCAGCGCCGACTGGGTGAAATCCGGCGTCGTCTACGAAATCTATCCCCGCACGTTCTCGCCAAGCGGCGACTTTCGCGGCATTGAGGCTCAGCTTCCCCGGCTTCAGAAACTCGGCGTCACTGTTCTCTGGCTCATGCCGGTTCATCCTCCCGGACAACTGAAGAAGAAAGGCTCGATCGGAAGCCCGTACGCAGTTCGCGATTACCACGCCATCAATCCGGACTACGGCACCGCCGCCGACCTCAAACACCTGGTCGAAGCGGCGCATGCGCACGGATTCAAGATCATCATCGACATCGTGGCCAATCACACGGCCTGGGATAGCGTGCTGATGAAGCACCCCGAGTACTACAAGCACGATGCCGGCGGCCAGGTGATTTCGCCCGTGCCGGACTGGGCCGATGTCGCTGCGCTGAATTACTCCAATCCGGAGCTGCGGAAATACGTGCTCGACATGCTGAAGTACTGGCTTCGCGAATTCGATCTGGATGGCTTCCGCTGTGATGTGGCTTTCATGGTGCCTGTGGATTTCTGGGAGGACGCCCGCCGGCAACTGGAAAAGATCAAGCCCGGCATCCTCATGATCGCCGAAGCCCACGAGCCAAAATTGCTGGTCCAAGCCTTTGATCTGGACTACGCCTGGCCCTTCCATAGCCAGTTGACCGATGTGTTCGAGAACGGCGCGCCGGCGGCGGCCCTGCGAGCAGAGTGGGACCAGACGCAGGCGGCTTATCCGAAAGGAGCCATGGAGATGCGCTTCTCCGACAACCACGATGAAAAGCGGGCCATCGCGCGCTTTGGGGAACGCGGCGCGCTGGCCGCTTCGGTTCTGGTCTTTACGCTGGATGGCGTGCCGATGCTCTACAACGGCATGGAGGCCGGCGATACCACCGAGTCCGGAGCGCCGGCCTTGTTCGAAAAACTGCCCGTCTTTTGGAACATAGCCGAGCGCCGGCCCGAGTTCCCGGCGTTCTATGGCCAGATGATCGCACTGCGGCGATCGCACACCGCGCTGCAACAAGGCGCCACGGTCTGGATTCCCAACTCGGACCCGGATCGCATCCTGACGTTTTATCGCCGCAGCGCAAGCGAAGAGTTTCTGGTGGCGATCAACTGTTCCAACCGGCCGTTCTTTGGCACCGTCGAAGCGACAGGCCAGTTCGAGGACGTGACGCCACAGATGGACGGCAGCAAGCCGGCGGTTCTTGCGTTACCGGCGTTGTCCCTTGAGGCCTGGGGGTTTCGGATTTTGCGGCTTAAAGCGGGGAAGTTTGAGTAACTGAGCTAACGCTCCGGCAGGCCCTCGATCTCGATCACCGGACGGATTTCGACGGTGCCTTTGCGCGCCCCGGGGATCCGGGCCGCGATTCCGATGGCTTCGTCGAGATCCTTGGCATCGACCAGGAAGTAGCCGCCAAGCTGCTCGCGGGTCTCTGCGAACGGCCCGTCGGTCACAAGCCGTTTGCCGTCGCGGATCCGGACGCTCGTGGCCGTTGAGACCGGCTGCAACGGCGCCGCCGCCAGAAACTGGCCTTTCGACTTCAGATCGTGAGCCAACGCGGTCGACTCCACGTAACACGCCTGGCGCTCGGTCTCGCTCAGCACCTGCTCGTCCTGGTAGATCAGCAGCATGTATTTCATTCGGGCCCCTCTGTCCGTAAATCGAACGGCGCGAAGCGGAATCGACACCTCAAAAAGAAATTTCTACAATCGGGTATGCCGTTGGATGCCACCGCCGCCATCGAAGCAGTGTACCGCTCGGATTGGGGGCGGATTGTGGCCACCCTAATCCGGCTGGTCGGCGACTTCGACCTGGCCGAAGAATCCGCCCAGGAAGCCTTTGCCGCCGCGATGGACCAATGGCCCGCCTCCGGCATTCCCGATAACCCGCGCGCGTGGATCATCCAAACGGCTCGGCACAAGGCGATTGACCGCATCCGGCGTCAAACCAATTTACAAGAAAAGCTCGAGTCGCTGGTCACTTCGGGCCTTGTCCGCACGCTGGAAGAGCCGGATTACGACACTAACGAAATTCCCGACGATCGCCTTCGTCTGATCTTCACCTGTTGCCATCCGGCGCTGGCGCTGGAGGCTCAGGTGGCACTCACCCTCCGCACGCTATGCGGCCTGGAGACAGACGAGATTGCGCGCGCCTTTCTCGTGCCTCCAACCACCATGGCCCAGAGGCTGGTGCGCGCGAAGCGCAAGATTCGCGATGCCGGCATTCCTTATATCGTGCCCGAGACCAACGAAACGGCTGCGCGGCTGGACGCCGTCCTGACCGTGATTTACCTCGTCTTCAACGAAGGCTACGCGGCCACTCGAGGTTCGCTGGTCAGAACCGATCTCTGTGCCGAAGCTATCCGCCTGGGCCGTCTGATCATGACGTTGACCGGGCCCCAGCCTCCCGCCGAAGCTACAGCTCTCGTCGCCCTCATGTTGCTTCAGGACTCGCGGCGCGACGCCCGTCTGGATGAGGCCGGCAATCTCGTCGTTCTCGCGGAACAGGATCGCAGCCGCTGGAACCAACCGCAGATCGCCGAAGCGCTGCCCCTGGTCGAGCAGGCGCTCCGCGGCACGCCCGGCCCATTCGCTCTGCAAGCGGCCATCGCTGCCGTGCATTGTCAGGCGGCACGAGCCGAGGATACGGACTGGCCCCAGATCGTCCGGCTCTACGATCTTCTCGAGCGCGTTCAGCCCTCTCCCATCGTGTCGCTGAATCGCGCTGTAGCCGTCGCCATGGCGGAGGGCCCGAGGCCGGCGCTGGCACTGATTGATGTCCTGGCCGCAAGCAACGATCTGGACAACTATCACCTGCTGCATGCTGCGCGTGCCGACATGCAACGCCGCCTTGGGTTGCCCGGCGAAGCGGCGAAAAGTTACCGTAGGGCGCTCGCCTTGGTCACCAATGATAGTGAGCGCCGATTTCTCGAGCGGCGGCTGCGCGAGGTTCAGCCACCGCCGGCGTGACCTGAATCCCCGCTCAGGCATAAGTTGGGTCATCACAAACAATCATCGCGGCTAACAAAGGTTAATCTTGTCTCATAACGGTAATCACGTCTACGATTCAAATTGGGGTGAAATATTGCAATGACGCGCGGAAGACGTGAGGCTCAAACTGTACCACTTATCCGATTAAGTATTCTGAGCCTACTCCTTTCAGTTGCCGCCTTCCTGGTGCCAGTTCAAGTTGCAAAGGCGCAAGGGCAGTTACTCGTATCTCCCGCGTCATATTCCATAGATTATGTAATCGGTGGCCCATTACCTGCACAACAACCACCCATTTCCGTCACGAGCAGCAGTGCTCCGCTGAACTTTACGGCTTCGACTTCAGGCGAACCTTGGCTATCCATAAGCCCGCTAAATGGAACGACTCCAGCCAGTGTTGGAGTCACAATCAGCGTGAGCGGGTTGCCGGCCGGAAACTACACAAGCAGCATAACGATCAGTGCACCGGGTGAGCCTTTTGTAACGGTTCCTGTTAAGCTTTCCATCACCGAGCCGGCGGCGCCCACAATATGGGTGAATCCAGGCTCGTTGTCGTTCAGTTACCAGATGGGTTTGAACCCGCCGGCTGCACAAATCTTATCAATCACCAGCTACCCGTCGGGACAAACGATCACGGCTAAGACCTCTGGAGAAGCCTGGCTCTCCGTCGGAGCCATCAGCTCCGCGACACCCGCAAGTGCCTCGGTGACGGTCAACCCCGCCGGCTTGGGGCCGGGAACATACCAGGGAAAAATAATTGTCGCCTCTTCAACGGCGGCAAACAGTCCGGTTACGATTCCGGTAACCCTCACCGTCTCGCTCCCGCAGTCAATCTCATTCAGTTATCAGATTGGCTCTGCACCTCCGGCACAGATCTGTTTCCCGATAACCAGCAGCCCGTCCGGCGCCAGTTTCTCGACTTCCGCATCTATAGTATCCGGAGGCAACTGGCTTGCGGTGACTCCGGCGAGCGCAGTTACACCTGCCAACGTCTGCATATCATCTTCACCGGTGGGAATGGCGCTGGGTCAATACTCCGGAACAGTAACCATCACCGGCGCCACGCTAAATCCCCTCACGATATCTGTCACTCTTACGGTAGCCAATGGCCCCATCCTATCGGCGAACCCGCAGGCGCTGTCATTTGCCTTGGAGACGGGCGGCACACCTCCGGCGGCGCAATCCATTTCGATCACTAGCGACGTTCCCAGCACCGGCGTGCCATTAAGCGCTTCTGCCTCGACGGTTTCGGGAGGCAATTGGTTGTCGGTCAGCCCAACGACTTCGAGCACGCCGGGCGCGTTTAGCGTGTCGATAAATTCGATCACACTCGCGCCGGGAGTCTATACGGGGAGTATCTCGATCACCTCCAGCACTGCATCCAACAGCCCTGTCAAGATACCAGTCACACTAACCGTGCCGGACATCCGTCTCTCTGTCTTGCCTGCTATGCTGGCGTTCCCGTTTCAGATGGGGTGCACGGCGCCCGGTCCGTTGAGTCTGTCCTTGTCCAGCCAAACGGCCAATGGCGCTCCCATGCCGGCAAACTTTAGCGCAGTCGCCAGCTCAGGGGGCTGGTTAAGTATCGATTCCAAGGCCGGAACTACGCCGGGCGCCGTCAACGTATCCGTCAACACCAACGGCATGTCTCCCGGGACATACAACGGCACTGTGACGGTGGCGTCGGCAGCGGCGGATAACAGCCCCCAGGTGGTGCCGGTCTTGCTCATGGTAAATAGTCCCGGGCTTTCGCTCAGCTCTGGTTCGTTCACTTTCAATTACCAAATGGGCGCCTCAGCCCTGTCGCCGAGTCCTCTCTCCATCTCGAGCTGCGGCGCGCCAATGGATTTCAAAATAACCGCCCCACCTGTCGGATGGCTATCTATTGACACGCAGAGTGGCACGACTCCGGGGACAGCCAACCTATCCGTGAATGCTGCTAATTTACCGGCGGGCACTTATAAGACTACGATTACCATTTCGTCGTCTGCGGCCGGAAGTTCCCAGAACGTTCCCGTCACGCTGGTGGTGAGAAACCTTCCAACACTGATTGTCAGTCCCAGCGTCTTGTCTTTTTATTACGAGGTGGGATTTCAAGCGCCAAGCGCTCAAACACTGTCCATCTCCGCCGGAAATACTAATTTCGCCGCGTCAGTGTCTACCTCGGCTGGCGGCAACTGGCTAACGCTTAACAATACCGGAGGATTAACACCAACCAGCCTAAGTGTTTCGGTACAACCCAACGGCTTAGGCGCTGGCACCTACAGCGGCACAGTTTCAATCACCTCGTTTGGCGCAAGCAACACACTCGTAAATATTCCAGTAACTCTCATTGTGGCTACAGCAGGTCACTTGGCCGCATCCCCGGCTTCGTTGTCTTTTGACGCCCAAGTCGGTTCTCAGATAAATCAAAATCAAACGATTACGGTCTCCAGCACCGGTGATCAGTTAGGCTTCAGAACTTCTTTTACCGGAGGGGGCTGGCTTTCCTTAAGTCCCACGCCGCATGCCAGCACGGGCACCGTGGAGGGTGGTCTGGGGCAGGGTAGTGGCCAGGTTAGTAGTGCGCCTGTCCTGGTATCAGTATCGGCGAACATCACAGGTTTGGCTGTAGGGACATACTCAGGATCGATCACCCTTACGCCCGATAGCGGAAGTTCCGCTGTCAATATACCCGTCACGCTCACCATTCGAGACAATCACTTGAGGATTCCTCAAGTTGCCGACGGCAACGGCTGGAAAACCACCGTGGTGCTGGTTAACACGGACTCGGATCCAGCGCCGTTCACCATCAACTTCCATAACGCCGATGGAAGTCCCGTGGCTCTCCCCCTGGACAGCATTGGCGCCGTGACCGATTACTCCGACACCATCCCGGTGGGTGGTTCGCGTACCATCGAGACGCAGGGAACCGCCGCCAATCTGATCCAAGGGTGGGCGGAGGTCATCGCGGCGAAGTCCATAAATGGAACCGCCATTTTCCGGCAACACGTTCCCGGCAGTGTGGATACAGAGGGTGCCGTGCCGCTCAAAGCGAGCGCTGGAACCCACTTCCTGGTACCGTTTGACAACACGCCAGGTTACGTGACGGCGATGGCCATGCTCAATCCTGACAGTACGCATACCGCCAATGTGTCCATAACATTCCGTGACCAGGATGGGCAACTCATCTCGACTGAGTCCGTCGTGCTCCCGGCCGGTACGCGGCAAGCATTCGTCTTGCCCACCCAGTTCCCGGAAATTGCGAATCTGCAGGGAGTAGCCGAGTTCTCGTCACCGGTGGAAATTTCAGCCTTGGGACTTCGGGCGAGCGCTCGTTACACACTCGCATCCATCGAACCGATAGATACTTCCAGTTTGCCCCCGGCGGGCACGACTGCGACAATCTCCCAAATTGCCGACGGAGGCGACTGGCAAACCAGCATCATTCTTGTAAACACCGGTTCCGCGCCGGCCCCGGTGTCCTTGAGATTCACACAACCAGATGGAACGCCCTGGTCATTGTCTGTGGCGGGTACTGGCGGAGTCTCCGAGTATAGCGACGTGATTCCCGCCGGAGGATCGAGAACCATTGAAACTGCCGGGGCCGCGCCCATGCTGTCTCAAGGTTGGGGTCAGGTGATCACATCGGGGTCCGTTGCAGGAACAGCTATCTTCCGGCAACAGCTCAGCGCCGTGCGTGACGCGGAAGGAGCTGTGCCTCTTAGTTTATTCAGCACGCCCCAGTTTGTCTTACCCTTTGACAATACTCAGGGTTTTGTCACCGCCATGGCGTTAGCGAATCAGGATTCGCTCCAGTCAACTGATGTAATGGTGACATTGCGGGATCAGAATGGCGCCTTCCTGGGGAGTGGTACGGTCAACCTCTCGCCATTAGGACGAAGTGCCTTCGTCTTGCCGTCGCAATTCCCCCAGACCGCGAATGTGCAGGGCGTGGCAGAGTTTTCTTCCGCCAACGTCGATCTTTCGGCACTCGGGCTCCGCTACAACCCAATCGGCTCGTTTACCTCAATGCCGCCCATCAATAAGTAGGAGTGCAGTTCCGGTCACTTCTGCAAGGGGAAAGCCTTCGGTTTTACCACGGCGAGGCCGCCGTTCTGCATGGCCACGCGGGCATGTTCCTGCATGTTCACGACAGAGAAGTGATCCAGTACCACACTCATTAGCTCCGCCATCAGGTCCAGCTTCCAAGCGCCCGTCATTTTCATTCCTGGAAAGAAGCTGAGGGCTCCTCCGTCGTCACACCCCAGAAAATCCAGCGGGTGTAGAAGCAATGAAGGAGCCGTGCCGGTCCAACGGCAGAGCCGGAGGGCCGAACGAAAATACCCCACCGCCGCCAACCGGGAGAAACCCGCGAGGTAAATGACGTAACTGAAATGGATCGGTATCTTGAAGCCTGGCATCGTGGTCACGGGGATCTCCACCAGCCCGCGGTCGCCCAGACGCCACAGATAAGGCTTAATTGGCCGGAGACCGTCGCGGAGCGTTCCGAACAACACCTTGCGCTGCTCGGCCTGTTCTTCATTCAGCTTGGCAGTCATGAAATAGTAGGCGCGGGCAAGCGGACCGATGAACGTGGGCAACGTCGAGGCATCGTACTGATAGCCGCGCCGGACGAGCACCTCCAGCACAGCGGGGGAGACACTGTAGCCCGGACCCCGAAAGCCGGTTGGCTTCCGGCCCGTCGCCCGTTCCAGGTGTTCCTCCGCAGATGCCAGCTCGCTCTCCACCTGCACCTCGCTGTACAGGTGCAGCCACGGCTCATGATGAAACGAATGATTGCCGATCTCGTGTCCCGCCGCCGCGATCTGCTGCAGCGCTTCGCGGTTCTTCGCCAGCGCCGCATCTTGGCCCACCACAAAGAAGGTAATGCCTAAATCGCGTTCCTTCAGAAAGCGGATGATGCGTGGCACCACCACATCCAGATACGAGGGCAGTGCCTGCCACCCCGCATCTCCGTGCGTTTTCATATAGGACCACTGGTTGTCGAGATCGAGAGATACACTGGCGATCGGCTTGGTCGTGTTCATACCTGGGCTGTGTCTCTTGGGGCCATATTCCCCCTGAATCATCCGTTTGTGAGCTTTTTGCGCCCCGCCATACGGCTCTTCCGCTTGGTCCTGCTGGAACGTTCCAGATTCAATCTCAACATGGTATCGTGTTTCGGCGGTCCGCTCTTAATTCCCACATATCTAATTGATTAAATTAAACTTGCCTCGGGAACCGTTATCCCACTGTCATCTGAAATAAACTCGATTCCCCAAGGGCGGCCATTTCGAAATTTTGGGATAATAGTTTCTAGATTTATAGAATTGCCGGGGTTCTTGTCAGCCACAAGAGAATTCGATGCCAGACGATCCTCCCAGCCCGCACCTCCCTTGGTTTGCCATCCGGGTCCGTTCCAATTACGAGCGCACCGCGGCTGAGCATCTGCGCCAGCGCGGCTACGAGGGGTTTACCCCGTCGTATAAGGCCGAGCGGCAATGGTCAGATCGAAAGAAAACCGTCGAGCGGTTCCTTTTCCCGGGATACGTTTTCTCCCGTCTGAATCCGCAAGACCGCCTACCCGTTCTCACCGTGCCTGGGGTTGTAAGTCTGGTCGGTTTCGGGAAAATGCCTTCTCCGATCCCGGATAAGGAGATCGAAAACATCCGCACGATGGTGCAATCGGGCATCCTGGTGCAGCCGTGGCCCTTCCTCGAGGTAGGCCAGACGGTGCTCATCGAGCGCGGGCCCCTGGCTGGAGTCGAAGGGATTCTGCTGGAACTCAAGGGCCAGTTTCGTCTCGTGGTCTCGATCGGCCTACTGCAGCGATCGGTTTCTGCAGAGGTCGATCGGAACTGGGTTCGTCCCGTGCGGCAAACGGCGTCCAAAGAGATTTTGATTCAACCCCCCTGTTCGGTCTGACGGGGAGCGTGAGAAAATAGCCTCCTATGGTGATGCTCCGCGGATTCAGGGCTTCGTTGGTCGCTGTTCTGTTCAGTCTCCACGGTTTCGCACAACAACCCCAGCCGGCCCCGCCCACGCCGGCGCCGGGGCAGGGGAATCAATCTCCGCAGCCTGCCGAGTTGCCCGCTGATTCGATCCGGCCCAATTACATCCTTGGCCCCAACGATCAAATCCTGGTTCGCGCGCCCGGTGTGGAAGAGATCAACGAAAGACCTTTTCGCATCGACGCTGAGGGCAATATTAATTTTCCTTTGATCGGCCGTGTCCGTGCCGGGGGTTTGACCCAGCAACAGCTTGAAGCCGAGTTGGTAAAACGGCTGCGCGAATATATCGTGAATCCTCAAGTCATCATCACGGTCACTCAATTTCGGAGCGAGCCGGTCTTTTTTGTGGGTCTTTTTCGGGCGCCTGGGATCTATGCTCTTGAGGGCCGTCGGACCCTGGTCGAAATGATCTCCAGGATTGGAGGGCTGCAACCCAACGCCGCCCGCCACATCAGGGTCACGCGGCGCCTGGAATACGGCACGATTCCGCTTCCCAACGCGGTCGAGGATCCCGAGAAAAAGATCAGTTCCGTTGAAATCAGCATGGGTAGCCTGAGGGAGAACGTCAATCCTGCGGAGGATATCGTGCTGCAACCCTTCGATGTCATTAGCGTCGAACGAGCCGAGATGATCTATGTAAACGGGGAAGTCGGAAAAGTCGGCGGCATCGAACTCGGCGAGCGGGATTCGGTCTCCCTCGCGCAAGCGTTGACTCTGGCCGGCGGCTTCGGGAAAGACGCCAATCGAAGCAAAGTGCGAATTCTGCGGCCGATCTTAAATACAGACCGGCGGGCCGAGATCGATGTGGATGCAAGCCGCGTTTTTGAAGGGAAGGAGAATGACGTACCGTTGCTGCCGAACGACGTGTTGTTTGTACCACGAAGTTACACGCGCTCTGTGCTGACTGTAGTCGGGACGGCAAGTCTCGCCATCCTGACGCCCTTCATCTATCTTGCCGTTAAATGAATTCATGCCGGATCCTGAGAATCGCCGCTAAACGTTACGCTATACTGTTTCCTTTAACATGAGATCTTTACAACAAGGTGCAGCCGCGCAGCGCTGGCTGTCTCCGCTGATTGTGGCCCTTCTCGCCTGGCCAAACCTCGCCGGCGGGCAACAGCCTCCTACCGCACCTCCGGCCAAACCGATGGCGCCGTTGCCGACGGTGAAGAGCCTCAAAGTGATTGCTTTGGCCGGCAATGGAGAGATGAATGACTTAGAACGCCGCGTCATGGCGCCGTTGGTGGTACAAGTGGTGGATCAAAACGACCGGCCGGTTGAAGGGGCCGATGTGGTGTTCCGCTTTCCATTGAATGGTCCGGGAGCCAGTTTCGCCGACCAGAAGAACTCGAAAACCGTGCGCACGAACCTGCAAGGTCAAGCGGCGGCCACAGGTTGGATGGCGAACGGCGATGTGGGAGCATTCCAGGTTCACGTAACCGCGGCATACGGCAACCAAATCGGGGAGACTACCATTTCGATGACCAACGTGACTCGCGTTGCCGGGGACGCCAAGACGTACCGCAAACATCGGAGCTGGTACTCCTCCAAGTGGTTCAAGATCGGTGTCATTGCCGGGGCAGCCGGGCTGGGCGCTGGAATTTTTCTGGCGACCCGAGGTGGGGGCGGCCCCACCACCCACACGATTACGATTTCTCCGGGCTCACCGACTGTAGGGGCCCCTCAGTAGGCCATGCGGGTACCGTCACTGGAAAAAGCCGCTCTCGTTTGGAGAGCCAGGCGAATGCAACCCGGCTTCATAGTCCGCAGCGCTCTGTTGTGCCTCGCTCTGGCCGTTCTGGCCCCCGCTCAACAGCAGGCCACTTTTGTCTTCAGTTACATTTTGCCCACGAACCTTAACACCGTCCCCCTGATGAATGGCGGCACCATCACCTTCCCCGAAACCCCTCTCAACGCGGTGTCCGAGGCGGCTTTGAATATCACCAACAACAGCGCGCTTGCAGGCCAGGTTACCGGTGTCGCGGTCAGTGGCGCAGCTTTCGGGGTAGCAGGCACCCCGCTGTTTCCTGTCTTGGTACAGCCAGGCCAGACCCTTCAGATACTGCTTCGCTTCCAGCCCAGTGGCGCAGTTACTGACAGCGGTCAGGTTACAGTCGCGTTCGCGGGGGGCGGAACCGCGGCCTTCAATCTTCTGGGTCCTCTCAGTGCCCCCAGGTTCGTCTACACGCTGACACAGGGGACGCAGACCACAACCATTACGCCTGGGGCTACCATTCCCCTGCCGGATACCAATCTGGGGGATACCAGCAGCGCCGTCATTCAGGTCAAGAATACTGGAAATCTCGCCGGCACCGTGTCTGCCATCATTCTCAACGGCACTGACTTTGCCCTCTCGGGACTGCCACCTCTTCCGAACTCGGTGCTACCCAGCGCCAGTTTTTCGTTCACCGTGACGTTTTCCCCCACGCAACCGGTGACGCGCCAGGCCTCTCTATCGGTCGGCAACGACTCGTTCACTCTGACCGGCAAGGGCCTGGGGGCGAACCTCGTGTTTTCCTACGCTTCCGGCGGGGCTACGGTCAAGGTCGGGACCAATGGTGCGGTGGTCTTCAGCCCGATCATGATCAGCCAATCGGGACAGGTGAACTTCACAGTCCAGAATACCGGCACGGTTGCGGCCACGATCTTCAATATCGGAATCGGCGAATCACCCAGTCCGTTTTCCGTTTCCGGCCTCCCGGCCTTGCCCCTGACTCTGGCCCCGAGCGCGCAATCGACCTTCAATGTCGCCTTCGCTCCGGTCGCCGTTGGTTTTGCCAACGGAACCCTCCGGCTGGACTCCAATGTTGTACCGTTGATCGGCTCGGGTACGGCGCCTCCGCCCCTTCCGGCCTATAGCATTGAAGGACCTAGCGGAAACGTGGACGCTGCCTCGCAGCCCAATGTGAGCCTCAAGCTCTCCGCGCCTTATCCTGTCGCCATTGCCGGCACGCTCACCCTGAGCGCTTTCGGCACCCTGCCGGCGGATCCGGCCGTGCAATTCTCCACCGGCGGACGTTCGGTCGCATTCACGATTGCGGCAAATGCAACCACTGCGGTGTTCGCCGGCCAAGGGAAACAGATTCAGTTGCAGACCGGAACCGTCGCCACCACCATCACGCTGACCCCGTCGTTCGCAACTCAGGCGGGTGGAGTTAACCTGACACCCAACCAGCCGGTCTCTCTACAGTTTACGGTGGCTCCAGCCGCGCCTACGCTGATCGCCAGCCAGGTGACCAGCTCAGCAACCAGCAGTTTTGTGCTGACCTTGAGCGGTTTCTCCACCACCCGCTCCTTGAGCACGGTGAGCGCTCAATTCACTGCGGCTCCCGGTTTCACCGTGGCCACAGCGCCGTTCAACATCGATGTTAGCCAGGCTGCCAAGGTCTGGTTCAACAGCACGGCGTCGGTTGCCTTCGGGGGCCAGTTTACAGTGACGATTCCGTTTACTCTCCAGGGGACCGTCTCGACAACTCAAACGCTGTTGCAGAGCATTACTTCGGTCACGGTGACCATCGCCAACGCCACCGGTACATCCAATTCGCTCGAGGCGTCCGTTCCGTAGCCGCGATCAGCTTGATCGGGAATTTATCGCAGGGTTGTAGCACTTCTCTAACCAAAATCCAAGTTTCTGACGTGGATTCCCGAGGTTTGGGAATGTCTGCTGCCCCCATTGTTCGGGTCGATTTCCGCAACTCTTTTTCTCACTGTGGGTTATGCGCTCTGGTACTAATGGAACCAGAATTGCCAAAACCAGAGTAACAGAGGGATTCGCAGTCCCCGGTAGCGTCTGGTTTTTGTTAAGGAGGAACATGCACGCCACTTCTGACGCCCGAAGGTTGCCTGACACGTCGCCTGCTCCTGCTATGTCGGAGCAGCAGCGAACCGAGCAGCGGCTCAATGGGCGTTACCCGATCACGTTGGAGCTTCAATACAAACTGTTGAACAAGGGTCGGGTGGAGCATTTGGGGGTGGGCCGGACCCTTAACATCAGCAGTGGCGGCGTTTTGTTCGAAGCCGATGAACTGCTGCCCGCCACCGGGCCCATCGAGCTAGCCTTAAATTGGCCGTTTCTGCTGCAGGGCATCTGCAACCTCAAATTGGTCATGCGGGGGAAGATCGTGCGCTGCGAGAGCGGCTCCAAAGCCATTGCAGTCAAAGCCGAATATCACGAATTTCACACCGCTGGCGTCCACGCGCCCAAAAGCCGTACAATGGCTGCTGGCGCGGTTTCTTGATGGTGTCAGCCTCTCCGGACGATTCAAAATCTATGCGAGTGACGGTCATTGGAACGGGTTACGTCGGAACTGTGACTGGCGCGTGCCTGGCGTACATGGGGCATCAAGTCAGTTGCGTGGATATGGATGCGGAAAAGATCGCCAAGCTGCAGCGCGGCGAGATGCCGATTTATGAGCCCCACTTGACGGAGCTGCTGCGATCGGCGGCGGCGCGTGGTGGGATCAACTTCACCACTGAGCTTTCGCCGGCTGCGTTGGAAAGCGACGTGATTTTCATTGCGGTCGGCACTCCACCGCGTCCCAGCGGCGAGGCGAATCTCTCGTATCTCGAATCGGCTGCCCGCAGCATCGGGGCCGCCATGGATGGCGAGCGGTTTCGTGTGGTGGTGAACAAATCCACGGTGCCGGTGGGCTGCGGCAATCTGGTGGAGACGCTGGTCCGCGAAGGCATTCGGGAGACCCACCCGCAGGAAGAGCGACGGATTCGCTTCGGGGTGGCCAGCAATCCGGAGTTTCTGCGCGAGGGGTGCGCGATCTCCGATTCACTTTATCCCGAGCGCATCGTGCTTGGAGCGGAGGAGGAGCGCACCCTGGACACACTGCGCGCGCTTTATGCACCTTTGACCGCGCAGTCCTTCGACGCCCCGGACTTTCTGCCACGTCCCGCAAACTTGACGGCCGTTCCGCTGGTGGCCACGACTCTGACCAGCGCCGAAATGATCAAGTATGCGGCTAACACCTTTCTGGCGATGAAGATAGGGTTTGCCAACGAGGTCGGCAACCTGTGCGAGAGAGTGGGCGCCGACGCCATCGAAGTCATGGCGGGCATTGGCCTCGACTCACGCATCGGCGCCAAGTTTCTCAACACCGGCTTGGGCTGGGGTGGGAGCTGCTTCGGAAAAGATATCCAGTCGTTGCTGCACACCGCGGAAGAATACGGCTACCAGGCACGGCTGCTCGAAGCTGCGCTGGCGGTGAATCGCGCCCAGCGCCAGATCGTCATTCAAAAGTTGCAGGAAAAGTTGTTCATCCTGAAGGGCCGGACGATTGCCCTCCTGGGCCTGGCGTTCAAGCCCGATACGGATGACTTGCGCGATGCCCCAAGTCTGCAGATTGCCGAGCGCCTGTTGCAGCTTGGCGCGCGAGTGAAAGCCTACGATCCTATCGCCATGCCGGCATGCCGGGCTCAGAATCCCACGCTCAAGATTCAGTATTGCGATTCGGCCCAGGATGCGGTCTTCGAAGCCGATGCCGCCGTGCTGGTCACCGAGTGGGATGAATTCCGGGGGCTGGATCTCTCCCAAATCGCTTGCCTGATGCAGCAGCCGATTCTGGTGGATGGCCGCAACCTCTACGATCCGGAAAGCGCACGCAGTGCCGGCCTCGATTACACCGGCATTGGCCGCTCCATCCGCCCCCGATTCAACTCTCGCAACGGGCAGACCGTTGATTCCACAGCGGATTCTCTGGCCACGCTCGTGGACGAGGGTTCGAAGTAGCGCACAAAAAGTAGAGGGGCGTCTTAATGGCGTACTAACCCTTCGACCGAAGCTCCCAGGGAGCCGACCGAACCTGAAAAAATCACGAGAGAATCGACGTTCAAGCTACTGTTCAGTGTCGGAACAGCGGTGTTTCTCTTGGGTGCGCTCCTTTCCCAGACAGTAGGTTCTGACAGGACGCCCGATTTGATTGTGTTCGGAGTGGCGACAACTCTCCTTGCTGCTGCTCTGCTAGTGGGTCGAATGAGCAAGCCCACGACCAGGGAACCGTCAGAATGGCGAAGCGGGCCTGCCCCAACCGTCATTCTGATGGCCGAGTTGGTGCTTTCGCTTTTGGACGATTAGGGACCTGGTCGTTTAGAGCTTCAGCGGCGTTGGGCCGCAGGGCTGGCCGGGGACGCAGGCACCCGTTTTGCTCTCATCGTGAAGCCCGGGAATTGAAAGCCGAAAATCGGGATTTGAGGTCTCCGTCCCTGGTTTTCCCGTCCCTGGTTTTCTGGTTTCCGTCCCTGGTTTTCTGGTTTCAATACAGAAGTTTGAGCGAAAGCTGGATTTGTCGCGAGGGCGCGGCTGTGTGGTTGATCAGGCCAAAGCCAGGGCCGAGCAGGATGTTTGCAGGCAGGCCGAAATTTACCAGGTTGAAAACATTAAAAACTTCAGCGCGGAACTGCAGCTTCAGCGCTTCCCGCACCAGCGGCGTCTCCTTGATCAAGGACACATCCACGTTGTGAAGCATGGGACCGCGAAACGTGTCGCGTCCCAGAGTCCCGAACCGGCCGTAATTGGGCCCGGTTCCGCCGGGCACATCGATGGGAATCGAGAATAGGGAAGCATTCGCAGCGCCCAGACCGAAATAGTCTTCGCGCACGGTGCGGCTGGTAGAGAGTACGGGCACGCCGATCTGATCCGGACGGTCCGCGCTATTGGAACCGGCTCCGGTCTGCTGGATACCTGAATACACCGTGAAAGGCAGGCCGCTGGTGAAAGTGGAGAGGCCGAACAGTTGCCATCCGGACGCTAAGCGATTCCTCCGCCACCAGCGGTCGAAGGGAAGTTCCTGGACCAGATTGAATGTCAGGGCGTGGTGCACATCAAAGGTGGACGGGCCTTTTTCGGCGCGCGTGTCCTGCGGATCCTGCGGGGCGGTTTGCTGCAACGTTCCGGAAGATGAGCCCGGGAGTCCGCCGAGCACTGCGCTGACATCGTCCAGCGACTTGCTGAACGTGTAGCTGGCCTGAAATCCCAATCCGGCCCGGGCGGAAGTTTTCTGGACGCTGGTCTGCAAAGAGTGAAAGGTAGAGTGAGAGCGATTGGTGACGATGGACTCGTTACCGATTCCCCCCAGCACCCCTCCCTGCGCATCGAATTTCGTGAACGGCGCAAAGGCTGGATCGGCGCCTCCGTACCCGTTGGGATAGGACAAGGCAGCCAGCTTCACACCTACGGTCGCGACATACGATGCGGACCATTTGATATCGCCGAAATCGCGATCGAACCCCGCGGTATAAGTTGCGATGTAGCCGTTGCGAAAGTCCTTGTCATTTCCGAAAACGTTTAGAGGCCGGATTTGATGTCCCGGCGTTGCGGCGGCCAGCTCCTCTTCGAAACGCTGGATGTCCATTTCCGTGTTGGGTGGAACATCGGTGGTGCGGCCGGTAGCAAAGATGGGCTGCCCGCCGGGCGTATACGCGATGGGCAGGTTGAATTGCGAGATGGTGTTTTCAAACGGGACGGGTGCTCCGGGTTTCGCCGAGAGGTATGGCATTACAACGAACGGCGTCCCGGCAGTCAGGAAGTTGTCCTGATACAGGTTGGGCAGAACGGTGGTGAGGGATCCGGCGGCGTGCATCACCAGGTGCGGGCTTTCCTGGTAGTCGAGAGCCAGCCGCGGGCCCCAGCCGTTCCAATCCATCACGTAAGGCGGCTGCAGATTCACCAGCAGCTTCTGCTCCACGCCCCCTCCCGGCAAATTTACGAACACAGGTCCAGAAGTCCTGTCCGCCGGTTCGTGAATCGGCGTGCTGACTTCGTACCGCAAGCCGTAATTGATCGTCAGCCTGGAAGCCGCCTTCCAGGTGTCTTGAAAATAGGCTCCGTACGCTTCGCGCTGCACGCCGGTCCAGCCGATGTGATCACCCGTGGGAAACTCGGCCGGCGCCACCGCAATGGTGTACGAAAACGGAGTGGCGGTTAAGAATCCCGTCAGAGAATCGGGAAGAGGATCGCCCGGCAAAATCTCATGGCGGCCGCTTTGCGACAGGATGGGCACAGGCGCATAGGCCGTGCCGCCGCCAAAAGTGTACTGGCCGTTGGGAGATAGTCCGAAAACGGTTGTGTCGCGATTCCACCGGGCCTCAAATCCGGCCTTCAGGCTGTGCGAGCCGCGCACATATACGACGTTCTGCCTTGCTTGATAGAGATTGCCGTACGTGCCGGTGATGGTGCCTCCAGGAGCATTGAACGACTCATAGAGGTTGTCCGGAAAAATAATCGCCGGCTCCGTGTGATTGGAGGGCGGAAATTGCGGCGTGCTTCGTATATAGCCGAGTGAGGTTTCGAGCGTGAGGTGAGGTGTAACCGTGCGGGTGTACGTGAGACCGACATTTCGCTGCCGGTCCAGAAAACGGATGGCAAAGCTCGGATCGATGGCCGTCTGATCGGGGTTCGTCACCGGGCCGGTGACGTTATTCAGATTGAAACGGCCGAATAGCTGGCCCTTGTCCGAGATGCGGTGATCGATACGGACGGAAAACTGATCGGTCACCGTGGTCACTTTGGAAGACGTGGCGTAGGTTCGGGCGCCATAGGGTCCCTCGGGATCGTTAGGCAACGGGTAGCGCGCCAGAATCGAGGCGATCTGCGGATTGACCGGCACGATCAGCGTGTCGCCTGGAAACGCGGTCGAATCGAGCCCGCGGCGCTCGGCGGAAGTTGGAACCGGGAACACTTGGGTGGTCCCCAGCCCCTGCCGGAAGCCCTGGTACTGGCCGAAATAGTAGGTGCGTCCACGGCCGTCGTAAATGCCGGGAAGGAGCACCGGACCGCCGTTGGTGAATCCGAATTCGTTGCGCTGGAACGGAGGCAGGCGGCCCGGATTCGCGATGGAGCGGTAGTCGAAAAAATTCCGGGCATCAAACGCGGAATTGCGCAAGAATTCAAAAACAGCGCCGTGAATCTGGTCCGTGCCGGCTTTTGTGATGATGTCGGTGAAACTGCCGGCGCCGTGGCCGATTTCGGCGGGCAGCACGCCGGAACTCGCCTGAATTTCTTTGATGGCATCGACGTTGAAATTCGAGAACGTGGCGCCGCCCATTTCCGGGTCCGTGGAATCAATTCCATCCATGGCGAACACCGCGGCGGTGCCGCGCTGCCCGTTGACGGCGAACTGCTGTGTGAAGTTGGCGGCGCCGTTGGTGTCGGTCTGAGTGCCTGAAGCCAGGAGCAGCAGTTGGCTGAAGTCGCGCTTGTTGAGAGGGAGCCCGGCGACTCTCCGGCTTGAGAGGTGTTCGCCGCCTGTTGCGGACGGCCCCTGAATGTCAGTCGCGGTGAGAGACTCCGCTCCGGCTGCTCCGTTGAGCTGTAGCAAGGTCTCGAGATGCGCACCCGCCGGGATCTCGATTTTCCTTTGCAGGCGAGCTACTCTTTCGCCGCGGAGTACCGAAACGGAGTAGCTGCCCGGCGCGAGGTGTGAAAAGCGGAAAATCCCACTGGAATCGGTGGTGGCAACCCGGGTCGGCTGCGCGTTTTCCAGCCGGATGACCGCCTCGCTTATGGGCTTGCCGCCAGCACCTTGCAGCGTACCCTGCCAGGAAGCGCTTTCGGGCTGCGCGCTTAGAATGGACCAGCAGCCAGCAATGCAGATGGCAAAGAGCCTCGTGGCGCGCAGCATGGCGTTCCCACTTGCATTCTATCTTCCAGGGGTGATGAAAAGTTCACGAGGGCAGGACAGAACGATGTGTCGCCTGTCGGGAGAAAGGCGACACATCGCAGAGGGAGGGAATTATTCGGCGGGCGGGATGGTCCACATGCGGAGAATGTTCTGGTTGTCGTCTACCGCGGCGAACCGGATGAAGCCATGGATGTCGTCCAGGCCGATTCCGAAGGCACCGCCGTTGTTCGGATCCACGGAAAACTGCGTCACGAACTCGCCGGCGGTGGTGAATTCCACGATCTCGCTAGGCTGATTCGGGTCGACGTTGAAACCGTCGCTGTTGGCGACCAGCAGGTGGCCATTCGGCGCGAGCACCAGGTCGAGTGGGCCGTGCAGATGCGTATTGTCCTGATAGATCATCTTGCCCGTGCCGCCGTCACTAAATAGGTCTCCCGCGTTGTTAATTTGAAAAACGGCGTTGTCCCCGCTGGACGCGACGTAGAGGATGTCGTGCTCCTCGTCGTAAGCCAGGCCGGAGGGGCCGAGTTCCAGAGCGGCCGGGTCGGGCCGGTGCGTATATCCCGAGGCGATCTGCACGGCGTCGCGCACAACCACTTGATCGCTACCCTGAAACATCTGGATGTCAAAGCGCACTACCGTTCCCGTCAACACGTTGGAGACGAATACCTGCCCGAAAGTGCCGTCGTCGCGGATCGCCATGCCCCAGGGTCCGTTGACGAATTTGGGATCGTTCAGCATGCCGTCGACCTGTCCATTCCGGTCGAGGATCAAGATAGAACCTCTTGTCACGGTGTTTGAGGTGCCATCCGTAGACGGCATGTTCCCCACGAAGACCAGGCCGTTTTTGAAGACGCGCAGGGCGGCCGTCAAGCCAAGCCCGGTTTTTCCTTGGAAGAAGGTGGATGGCTGGCCGGAGGGGGTGATTCGGACAATAGTTGTGCCAGTGCCCTGAAGATTCTGGGAATTGTTAAAATTCGAGACTAAGATGTCGCCCGGATTGAGCACGCCCCCGGAACGAAAATCACGGGGCACGTAGGCGACTCCGTAGGGATTGACGTCGCCGTTTGAGGGAACGGTAGAGACGGTGGCAGGCGGCAGTTGAGAAAGCAGCGGTTGGTTATTGGCGGCCATGACCACACCCGACGTGAGCGTCAGCACGGTGAACGCGAGTACGCCATTCAGGACTCTGGCCTTCCTGCTCGAATCCCTTTGCCCGCGAGCGGCATCCAAGGTCAGAGCCAAACAGTTGACGGTTTTCGCCGGATTGCTCACGGCGGGAAATGAACGTGCGTTTTTCATTGGTTTTCTCCTTTTTCGTCGATCTTTTTGGGCGAATTCCGTTAATTGGAACGGCGCCGTGCCTTCATGGCGTTGCGGGCCTGATTTTTTGTCCGCCCGATATGTAGGGCGACGTTTGGCGGCGGATTCCCTCACGTCCGCTAAAAATTTTTGGGAAACGGCATGACGCCGGAACAGTCATCGGTTACGCGGCTCCTGCAGCAGTTAAGCGGAGGAAATAAGCAGGCATTCGATCAGTTAATGCCTGTGGTATACGACCAGCTCCGCAAACTTGCCGCGCGATGCCTGCGTTCCGAAGCCCCCGGCCACACGCTGCCGGCCACAGCGTTGGTACACGAAGCGTATCTGCGGCTGGTGGGGTCGGACATTGCGTGGGAAGACCGCGTGCATTTCTATGCAGTCTCAGCGCGGGTCATGCGGCACATCCTGGTGGATCACGCGAAAACGGGAAAACGCCAGAAACGCGGCGGCGGAGCCGAGCAAATTCCTCTGGATGAAGCTGTGGTAGTGGGTCCGGACGCGCCGGCTGGAATTCTGGAATTGGATGAAGCGCTCCAACGTTTGTCCGCATTGGATGCGCGCAAGGGTCAGGTGGTTGAAATGCTGTTCTTCGGCGGCATGACCTACGAAGAGACCGCGGCAGCCCTCCAATTGTCACCGGCCACGGTGCACCGGGAGCTCAAGATGGCCAAGGCATGGCTTCACCGGGAGTTGAGTCAAGAACACGCGTAGAGGAGCATGGCGACGCCTGACGCAGGAACGGATCGCTGGCGGAGGCTGGAGGACATCTTCCACGCAGCGCTGGAAGCAGATCTCTCGGACCGTTCCGTATTACTCAGCCGCTTGTGCGGCAACGATGCCGGCCTGCGCAACGAAGTCGAATCTCTTCTGAATTCGGCCGACAAAACGCTGGGGTTCCTGGCCAAACCGGTTGAGGATGCGGCGCGGGCCGTGGCGGATGCGCCGGTAACCATAGGCCAGCGGATCGGCCCTTATCAGCTTCTGAAGGAATTGGGTGAGGGCGGCATGGGCAAGGTCTATCTAGCCGCCCGCGCCGACGACCACTATCAGCGCCAGGTCGCCATCAAGGTGATGCACGCGATGCTCGGCGCGAGCCCGGTGATGCTGGCGCGTTTCCGCGCCGAGCGCCAGATCCTGGCCAATCTCGATCATCCCAACATCGCGCGTTTGCTGGATGGCGGTGTCACATCCGGCGGGCTGCAATACCTGGTGATGGAGTACGTGGATGGCGTCACCATTGACGAGTTTTGCCGGCGGAACAAACTCCTGATCGAACCACGGTTGAAGCTGTTTCTAGCCGTTTGCGGAGCCGTGGAGTACGCGCACCACAATCTGGTCATCCATCGGGACATCAAGCCCGCCAACATTCTGGTGACCGCGGAAGGCGTGCCCAAACTGCTGGATTTCGGGATTGCCAAACTCCTGGATGCGGACTTGGGCTACGATCCAAACGCGCGTACGCGCACCACCGAGCGCTTGATGACGCCGGAATACGCCAGCCCGGAGCAGATTCGCGGAGAGCCGATCACTACGGCCACGGACGTCTACGGGTTGGGCGTTCTGCTGTACGAGCTGCTTGCCGGCGCGCGGCCGTTTCGTGTCACAACGCGGAGCCCGCTCGAGGCCGCGCTGATCATCTGCGAGCAGCAGCCTGCGTTGCCCAGCGTGACGGGCCTGCAGAATCCGGAGACAGCCCCCGCCGACGCGCGGAAGCTGAAGGGCGAACTGGATAACGTCGTTCTCATGGCCATGCGCAAGGAGCCGGAGCGGCGGTACGCGTCGGTATCGGAGCTTTCTGCGGATGTGAGCGACTATCTGCGCGGATACCCGCTGCGCGCGCGAACCGATACCTGGGGCTACCGTTCGGCCAAATTTGTGCGTCGCCACAAGAGCGCCGTCGCGGCCACCGTCGCGCTGGTTCTGGCGCTCATCGGTTTCAGCGTTGGCATGGGCCTGCTGGCGCAAAAGGCGCGGCGTGAGCAAATGATTGCGCAACGCGAGGCGGAGTTTTTGAAGGGCCTGTTCCAGGCCGCCATGCCGGAGGAAGCGCAAGGGCGCACCATAACGGCGCGCGATCTGCTGGACAGCGGCGCGCAGCGGGTCGACCGGGAACTGAGTGGCGATCCGGAGGTGCGAGCCTCGATGCTCGAAAGCATCGCAGAGGCTTATCGCAGTTTAGGGTTGTTCGATCAGGCAGAGGCCTTTGGCCAGCGCTCCTACGATCTCAGGGCGAAAACGCTGGGCGCCAATCATCCGCAACTGGCGGATCCCCTCGACCTGCTAGCCTCCGTTGCGCGCCTCAAAGGGCAATACGAAAAGGCCGAACCCAATTTCCGCCGTGTGGTGTCACTTCGCCGGCAGGCTTTGGGCGAGAATGACCTCCTGGTTGCAGCGGGCCTGGGCGAGTTGGGCGAGTGCCTTTACCTCGAAGGCAAGGACGCGGAAGCGGAGCCCACGCTGCGGCAGGCTCTGGCCATCTACCGGCGCAACGGTCCGAATACCGGAGACGAAGTACGAAACTATCTCGCCCTGCTGCTGGAGCGAAAAGGACAGTACCCCGAGGCGACGCAGCTCTTGCGGGAGGCCGTGGAGATCGGCCGCCGCACCGGTGTAGACACGCCGGGATATGCCATCAGCTTGCATAACTTTGCGAGTGTATTGATCACGTTGGGAGACCTGTCCGGGGCGGAAACGCACCTGCGCGAGGCTCTTGCTATTCGGCGGAAAGTGCTGGGCCAAAACCATCCGGACGTGTATTATTCGCTGAACAATCTGGGCTACTTGTTGGTCAACAAAGGAGACTGGGCGGGGGCGGAGCCGTTCACGCGCGAGGCACTGGCGCTCGCCCTGCGAAGCGTAGGCGAAGAGCATCCATTCACGGCCGGCGCCCATAATGGCCTGGCGCGAGTCTTGGAAGCGAAGGGCGAATATGCCGAAGCGGAGAAACAATTCCAGCAGGCGCTGGACATCTTGCGGCACGCCAATCAGGGTGAGAGCTGGTCTGCCGCGCAAATCAGTTTGAACCTCGGGATGCTGGAGACCGATTGGGGCAAGTACTCCCAGGCCGAAGCTCTGGCGCGACAGTCTGTCGAGAGACTCCGCAAACTGGGCGGCGAAAACAACCCGTTCGTTGCTACCGCACTCGTTGAGCTGGCTGAGGATCGGATTTTGCAGCACGACCCGAAGAGCGCGGAACCCATGCTGCGTGAGGCCGTCGGCATCCGGCAGAAGATGTTTTCGCCCAATCATCCCAGCGTCATTCAGGCTCAGGTCCGCTTGGGGGAAGCCCTCACGGCTGAAGGCGAGGCGGCCCAGGCAGAGCCGATTTTGCGGGGAGCTTTGGCATCGGCGCGGACCGCTCCTTTTCCGCTGGCTCGATGGCAGGTAGCCGAGGCGGAGAGTGCGCTGGGCGGGTGTCTTACTGCGATGGGTAGGTTTCGCGAGGCGCAAGAGCTTCTCGAGAAGAGTGAAGCGGGTATCCGGACGGACCCGCGTCCGGTGTTTCGCCGCCAGTCCGAAGTTCGCATGGTGGAACTCGAGCGCTCGTGGCATTTTCACTAACACCTGCTGAAAAAGGCCTGCATGACCGCGGAACGCAGGCGAAAGCGCCTGCGCCACCAACAATGGATGAACCGCTTGCAGACCGCGGTAGGGCAGGCATTCAGCCTGCCAAGGCCTTTTTCAGCCGTGAATCGTAGGTCACGCCGTCCCACTCCTTGTCTTCACTCTGGAAAAACGCTATATCCAATCATGCTCTCTCGCCTGCTGGTTTTCGCTCTGCTTGCAACCCTCTGTCCGGCTCAGGATATCGCTCGAATGGACCAGGTCGTTCAATCCTACGTGAACAATCAGTCGTTCATGGGTTCGGTGCTGGTCGCTCGCGGAAGCCAGGTGCTCCTCAACAAAGGCTACGGATCAGCCGACCTGGAATGGAACATTCCCAATTCGCCCACCACAAAGTTCCGGCTGGGATCCATTACCAAGCAGTTCACTGCGGCCTCGATTCTGCTGCTCGAACAGCGCGGCAAGCTGAACATCAATGATCCGGTAAAGAAATATCTGCCCGACGCTCCCGCAGCCTGGGACAAGATCACGGTCTTCCACCTGCTGACCCATACTTCGGGCATTCCGAGCTTCACCAGCTTTCCCGACTATGCCAAGCTCGAGCCCTTCCCCACCACCGCTGAGCAATTGGTGGCACGCTTCAAGGATAAGCCGCTCGATTTTGCGCCAGGCGAAAAGTGGAGCTACAGCAACTCGGGATATGTGCTGCTCGGATATCTGATGGAAAAGATCACCGGCGGCAGCTACGAGAAATTCGTGAGCGAGAACATCTTCGTGCCGCTCGGCATGAAGGATTCCGGCTACGATTCCAACTCCGCCGTCATCGCGCACCGGGCATCCGGCTATGTGCACGGCTCGAAAGGACTGGAAAACGCCGGGTTCATCCATATGAGCGTGCCGCATGCCGCCGGGGCGCTCTACTCCACCACCGAAGATCTTCTGAAATGGGAGCAAGGTCTCTTCGGAGGCAAGCTGCTTAGTGCGGCGTCGCTCGAAAAGATGACTACGCCGTTCAAGGACAATTATGCTTGCGGCTTGCAGGTGGAAACCAAGGGCGGCCACAAAGCGATCGAACACGGCGGGGGCATCGAAGGGTTCAACACCGAGTTGGCCTATTATCCCGAGGACAAGATGACGGTCGTGGTGCTGGGCAACGTGAACGGGCAGGCGGTTGTGGATATCGCAACAAAACTGGCGGCCATGGCTCACGGCGAAGCGGTTACGTTGCCCTCCGAGCGGAAGGAGACCAAGGTTGACCCGAAGATCCTGGCCCGCTACGTCGGCACGTATGAGCTCGCCCCAGGTGTCAAAATGCTGATCACACTAGACGGCGATCAATTGTCCGAGAAGTTGGGGAGCCAGGCAACGTATCCCATCTTTCCGGAATCCGAGAGCATGTTCTTCCTGAAAGTGGTCGAGGCCGAAATTGAATTTCTAAAGGACTCGAGCGGCGCTGTCACCAGTCTGGTGTTGCACCAAAATGGGCGTGACCAGAAGGCACCGCGCATCAGCGACAAGGCAGAAGCGCCGCCTCCGCGCAAGGAGATCAAACTCGACCCGAAGGTCCTGGCGCAGTACACCGGCACCTACACGCTGTCGCCGACGATGGATGTCACGATGACGCTGGAAGGGGACTCGCTGATGACCCAGATCACCGGGCAGCCAAAATTTCCCCTGTTCGCCGAAAGCGAGGACCGTTTCTTTCTGAAGGTGGTGGACGCTCAGGTGGAATTCGTGAAGGACGCGCAAGGCAAAGTCACTCACCTGATCATCCATCAGGGCGGTGTGGATGCGAAGGCGGTGCGCAAATAGGCGCGCCGGACTGGCAGGCAGCCGGTTGAGCTTGAACCGGCCGGTCTGTGGTGATTTAATGAAGCCAATAAGCCGGAGTTGCGGCTTGGTGGATTTGATGAAAGGGCAAGCGATCACCTCCAACCGGTTAGTATGGGCGGCGATGATCGGGACTCTCGTCTGGCTGGCGGCCCAGCCGACCGTCGGTGGCTACCATCCGCTCCTGGAGATGTTCTGGAACCCAGGTCTCTCGAATATCCCTTCGTGGGACGGTTTTGTGCTCCTGTTCTCGTGGCTGCTGACCACGCTTTTCGGCCACTTTGCCCTATTCACTATCCAGAAGGTGCGCAGCCGGAGAGAACCATGCCCGGAAGCAGGCACGAGAACCCCAACGGTTGAGAAAACGAATTCGCCGTAAGGGCCGGGCATTGCTCAGCCTGAGCTGTCGAAAGAGACTACGAATACGACGGTGCCGCGAAGGCGGCCTGCTCGGCGATGTTCACCGCGTGGCGGCCAATTCGCTCCATATGTTTGCAAATCAGAATCAGGCCCACGTACGAGGGAGTGTCCCGCGAGGTGGCGCTCAGCGTAGTCAATTTGTCTACCAACCGTTCGCAGTCGTTCTTTGCGTGATTCTGCATCGGGCGAATGGAGAGGGCCAAATTCCGGTCTAGTCCTCGCCAAGAGTCCAAGGCTTGCGAGAGCATCTCCTGAACCTTCCGGGCAGCCTCGGAAAGCTCATTGAGCGCAGCGGAAACCGGCCGGCTATTCATTGCCTGCGCAAGTTCGGCGATCTCGTCCGCATAATCGCCAATCAATTCCAGGTCGACGATGGCCTCCAGGATGCCGGTGATCAAGCGAGCGTCCCCGGCCACGGGCGCCTGCAATGTCATGAGAGACAGGCAACGTTCGTAGATGCTCTTATTGAGCGCGTCGATTTCCGCTTCCAGACTTCGCACACGTTCCAGGGCGGTTCGATCTGATTTGGTAATCGCCTCCAAAGCCTCGGCAAGCGCTCTTCCGGCAAGCGTTCCCATATCGAGAAGACTCAGCCGTGTCTGGTCCAGCTCGGCAATGTATCGTTCACGGGACATCGAAGATCCTGTCTGCGATTATATAGGCCACGGGTTAAAATCGCTGCATAATCTGTCATGCTGTATGTCTCGTTTCTTAACGTAGGCTGGATTGTTACAAATTGATGACTCTGTTTGTATGGCCGAAGTGAAGATTCCGGGTGCTTCAGGCGAGTTGCCGGCCTATGTGGCTACTCCAAGCCAAAGTGGTCCGTGGCCGGGCGTTGTCGTCATTCACGACGCTGCGGGAATGAGCCAGGACCTGAAAAACCAGGCCGACTGGCTGGCCAGCGAAGGATTCCTGGCTGCTGCTCCCAACCTGTTCTACTGGGGCGGGAGGATCACTTGTTTGCGGTCCATCGCCCGTGACTTAACGGCTCGACGAGGGCGAGCGTACGACGAGATCGAGGCGGTGCGCACGTGGTTGGCCCGGCAGGACGGATGCACCGGCAAGATCGGCGTCATCGGCTTCTGCTTTGGTGGCGGGTTCGCAATGCTACTCGCGCCCGGACGCGGGTTTTCCGCGTCAAGCCCGAACTATGGGGGGCCGCTGCCGAAGGATGCTGAAACCTTTCTGGCCGGCGCCTGCCCCATCGTCGCCAGCTACGGGGCCAAGGATCGCTGGACACGCGGAGTTGCCGCGCAGTTGGAGAAGGTACTCACCGCGGTTGGTGTGGACCACGACGTGAAAGAATATCCCGGCGCCGGCCATTCATTCCTCAACAAACACCAGAACGTTCTGTACAAGGTCCTGAAGGTTGTGGGAATCGGCTACCACGAGCCCTCCGCCGAAGACGCGCGCCGCCGCATCGTCAAATTCTTCAACAGGCATTTGAGAGCTTAGTAAGAATCTGCGGCTCTGCTACGCTAATGCGATCCGCATCGAAAGGAGATTCAAGCCTTGCAAAACATGCTCGGCGCGTATGGAGATTGGGCGGCGCAGCTTGTCAGCGATCCTCTGCGCCTGTCTTTTCGGCGCCCTGGCTGGG
>Ga0187819_10000150_pt1 | contig 31921 bp, 29 predicted proteins | sample NC_wetland_sal_i_15_FD_132411 | JGI IMG/M metagenome (GOLD analysis project Ga0187819, IMG submission 132411) | Wetland sediment microbial communities from Neuse River Estuary, North Carolina, USA - SO4_4 | ecosystem: Environmental > Aquatic > Freshwater > Wetlands > Sediment | place: USA... | reverse complement strand
TTGCGCGCGGCGGGCCCGGCGCTGCTGAGCAACGTCGCCTACTTCGACAAGCGCATCTGCTACTGGGATCCGCAGAGCATGACCGCGTCGTAAGCGCCTCTACCGCCCATGTGGTGGCGGAGGACAGGAAATCATCGACAGCAACAGCGAAAAGACTACTGCGCTCGCCAACCCAAGTGAAACCCACATAAAACCTCCTTCCTCGGAAACCAGGCGGCGGTGAATGGCCGTCTATCTTCTGAAGGCGACAAACAACGGCGAACCAGCTCAAGAATCCGAAAGAATTGTTGCTGGCGGGCGCCGGCGACGCTGACCCTCCCGCCGGCGCGGGATAATACCAACACAGGCTCGTGTATGACATTCAGAAAGGCATTGTGGGTTGGCGCATCGAGCCTCGCCTTCCTCAGTGTGTTGTACGCCGTCCAGCGGCCCTTCCGGCAGTATCCCGGCGTGGAATACCGGCAATTCGAGTTGCCCCCGGACTGGAATGAAAAGACGGAGTGGGCATTCGCGCGCCTGATGTATCCCCCGGGTCCGAACGACGGCTATCGCAACCGCCCCTACTTTCGCGGCGATTGGCGATTAGGGCTCTCGCTCTGGACGCAGGATTATCCCCGGGCGGACCGCCACTTCTCACAAGCCGTGCGGCGCCTCACGCGCATCCACACGCGCTCCGTCGAGCAGCCCGTGAACCTGGAAGACGGAGACGACGTGTTCCACTGGCCCTGGCTCTATGCCGTCCAGGTCGGCGAATGGGGTTTGACCGAGGCCCAGGCCAAAGTGCTTCGTGAATATCTGCTCCGCGGCGGTTTCTTTATGGCCGACGATTTCCACGGGACCGAGGAGTGGGAGGTGTTTGCGCGCAGCATGGCGATGGTTTTCCCCGACCGCCCCATCGTCGACATTCCGGACGACGACCCGATTTTCCACACGGTCTACGATCTCGACAACAAGTACCAGATTGTGGGCGCAGAGCACCTGGACCGCGGGTACAAAAAGGACGGCAAGGGCGCGCACTGGCGCGGAATCTACGACGACAAGGGGCGGATCATGATTGCGATTTCCTTTAACTCAGATGTCGGTGATTCCTGGGAGTGGGCCGACGAACCGGAATATCCCGTACGCTTCTCCGACCTGGGCATCCGCATCGGCGTGAACTACGTGGTGTATGCGATGACGCACTAGAATCTGCTTGGTGTCAGCGCGGTTCAGCACCCCTCTCATCCAACTCTGCTAGATTGAAAAGAGCATGAGAATTTTCGCGTGCGGAGTTCTGTTGTGGATCGCGGGCGCCTGGTCCGTCCGGGCGCAACAGGCGACCATGCCGAACGATTGGGACATCGGCAAAACGCTGGACGCCATTGCGCTACACGCCGACCGGATGGCGCCGTTTCTCGATCAAATCCATCCTGAAAACTGGATGGCCGCCGGCGCGCCCCAAGCCTACGTCACCCAGGCGAAGAACTGCCGAAGCGAAGCGAAGGCGATTGCCGCGTTGGCGCGGGAGCTGAGCCGGACACCGGAAAAGCTGACGGGCGTTCTGCAGTTGCTGTTCCGCATCCGCGGGCTGGAATCCATGCTGGGTTCGCTCGGCGAAGGTCTCCGCAAGTACCAGAATCCGTCCATGGCGGATCTGCTCGCGGGCGCCATGGCGGAAAACGGCGGCAACCGTGATCGTCTGCAGCAATATGCCTTGGAACTCGCCATGGCCAAGGAAGAGGAATGCCACGTGGCCGATGAGGAAGCGCAGCGCTGCCGCCAGTCCCTTGCCGGGCAGCCCGCACACTCGGGTGCACCGTCAGCCCGGCCGGAGAAACATTGATGCCGTTTGCGTGCAGCATCTGCGAGCAGGAATCCACACGCATCTGCGCATTCTGCACCAAAGACGCTTGCGACAATCACATTTGCGCGCGATGCGGTTGCTGTAGCGATTGCTGCCAGTGTGAGGTGCCGCTCGAAGAACCCGTGCATGGCCACGCGGAAGCTCCGGTGGAGCATCCGTCTGCGCTGCCGCCGGAGCCGGTCGCTTCCGGCCCGGCACCCGCCGCTCTGGAGCCTCAACCGGCCGCCGATCCCTGGACTCCCGCCGAAGCTCAGTCGGCGACGCCGGAAGAATCCGGCTCCGCGCCGCTCGAAACGCCTGAAGTCTGAACCTCGTCGTCCCGCTCCCCTCCAAATGGCAAGTGAATCCGTAGCACGCGCTCTCTGTGGCGCTCTTCCTCCAGATCGCGCACGCGTGCCCGCAGCAGATCCTCGAGTGAAATGATGCCCACCAGCTTGCGCGATTCCTCGTTTTCCACCACCGGCATGCGCGTAAAGCCCTTGTCCGCCATGCGGTAGACCACCGCGCGCAGCGGTTCATCCGCATACGCCACCACGGGCTCCCGCCGGATGACGTCGGTGAATTTCGGGGAGCCGGCCAATGCAAGTTGCTTCAGATCTCTTCGCGTGACCACTCCGGCGAGCATGCCGTCCGAACCCACCACCGGGTAAAGACGCTGGCCGCGCCGGACACTGTGCGGGGATTGCGGCGCCTCGCTGAGATTGGCTGGCAGCACTGCGAGATTCGTCCGCATCACGTCGCGCGCAAAAAGAACCTCCAGCGGATCCACGGAGTACTCCCGGCTCAAGTGGTAGCCGCGCCGGGCAACCTTCTCCGTGAGAATAGAGCGCTTCAGCGTCAGCGCCGTGAAGGCGTGCGCAATCACGGCCGCCACCAGCAGCGGCAGAATCACGTTCACGTCGTGGGTCAGTTCGAAAGCGAAGACGATGCCCGTGAACGGCGAGCGCATAGTCCCGCCCAGAATCGCGCCCATGCTGATGAGCGGCCAGAAGCCCGCGCCCTCGTTGGGCAACACCATGGCCTCGAGCCCACCCAGCGCGCCTCCCATCATCAGCAGCGGCGCCAGCACTCCGCCGGAAGTTCCCGATCCCAGCGAGAATGCCCAGATGAATGATTTCACCAGCAGAATGCCCCAGATGATTCGGGTGGGCACGCTGCCCTGAAGGAGCGCGCCGATGGTGTCATAGCCCACGCCCAGCGCCTGCGGGAACACCAGACCGCCCAAACCCACGGCCAATCCGCCGATCGCCGGCCACCACATCCAGTGAATCGGCATGTGCTTCTGAAACAGGTCCTCGGCGCCGTAGACCGCGAGGGTGAGCAGCGCCGAAAGCCCGCCCGCGAGTATTCCCGCCACCACGCAGCCGGCGAGCCCCTCCGGCCCTATGAATACGCTGTGCGGCGGGGTTGGAAACAGCGGGCCGAGTCCGATGATGTACCGCCGCAAGGCGCCCGCCGTCGCGCTGGCTAGCGCCACGGGAACCAAACTTCGCGGCTTCCATTCGAACAACAGCAATTCCACGGCGAGCAGCACCGCCGCCAGCGGCGAGGCAAACGTCGCCGACATTCCGCCCGCCGCCCCGGCCACCAGCAGCGTCTTGCGCTCCGCGCTCGTCAGGTGAAAAAATTGCGCGATCATCGACCCGAACGCTCCGCCCGTCATGATGATCGGCCCCTCGGCCCCAAACGGGCCACCCGAGCCGATCGAAATGGCCGAAGACAGCGGCTTCAGAATCGCCAGCCGGGGCTCCACGCGGCTGCCATTGATCAGGATGGATTCGATGGCTTCCGGAATCCCGTGCCCGCGGATGCGCTCCGAACCGTATCGCGCCATAAAGCCGATGACCACCGCGCCGCCCACCGGAACCAGGATTTCAAGCGCTCCCAGATGATTCCCTGCCGGCGACACCAGCGCCGCGCTCCACCGCTGGAAGAAAAACAGGTTCGTGAACAGTCCGATGAGTTTCAACAGGCCCAGAGCCACATAGGCGCTGATTGCTCCAATGACCACCGCCAGCACAGATATTGCTAGAGTGCGCGGCTTGACCGTGAAATCGCCCAGCTTACTTGAGACACGCCCTGGGCGCTGCACTTCAGTTGCTGCCATTTGTCCTCCTGATTACGGCTTCGAGCGCACCGAGAAGTGCCGGGCCGTTGTCGCGCAGCTCCGCCAGGTGGCATGTGGCGAGCTTTTCCAATTCCGCTTCTCCGCGCGGCGTGAGTTCGACGATCACCTGCCGGCGATCGGATGGCGCTCGCGACCGCGAAACCAAGCGGCGCTCCACCAGCCGGTCCACCAGTTCCACTGCGCTGTGATGCTGGATTTGCAGCCGTTCGGCCAGAACGCCGATGCTGGGCTTCTCGAAACCCCGCACCGCCAGGAGCAACTGATGCTGATGCGGTTCCAGACCGGCCGTGCGCGCCGCCTGCTCGCTAAAGTGGAGAAACCGCCGGATCTGGTAGCGAACTTCCGCTAAAGCCTTGTAATCTGTGTCTGTAATTTTATCGAACAGAGGCACTTATCCATATTATATCGTATAGCGATATGTGTCGCGCGTTGAATCCACACTGATGCCGTGGATTTCGTCATAATCAGACGAAAGGAGCGATCTATGTTGGTGTCGCGTCTCCTTCTCGCCGTTGCTTGCTGCACGGCCATCACTGCTGAATCGCGCGATGTCTATTACCAAGGTGCCCTGGCTCCACGGAGTATTGGGCCGACGTTCGACAAGGGTTACCTAGTCGTCTATGATCGGGACCACAAGATCGACGTGTATGCCCCGGACGGGTCGCCGCTGTACAGTGTCTCCGCTCACGTGCCAAAAGCAGATTGGGTGAACTTCGAAAACGCTGCTGTGGACACAGATGGCACTTTGGCTGGCGCCGTCGCCTGTGGCCGCGGGAACTCCATCACCGGCGCCGGGATCGTCTTGTTCGACCGCACCGGACACCAGACGGCGTTCTTCGATACCGGCGAGTATCGCCCCACACAGACTTCGTTTGCTCCCGACCACTCCATCTGGGTCCTCGGCTGGAAACCGCCGCGCAAAGACCGAGAAAACCGCGACTACTTCATCCTGCGGAACTTCTCCCAGGAAGGGAAGGAACTCGGGGCCTATCTTCCCCGATCATCGTTCGCTCCTGAACCGGAGCCGGTAATATCGAGCATCGGCTCCTGGAAGATCCGGACCACGAAGGAGCGAGTAGGTGCGTTCCTCTACTACGCCAATCCCCTCGTAAAGCCCGGCGAGGGCGAAGTGACGCAGTGGATCGAAACCGACCTGAACGGTAAGGAAACAGGACGATGGGATTTCCGCGGCGACTATTACCCGCTTGCTCTCACGCAAAGTGGAGCGCTCTACGGCCAGGGTGATGGCCTCGCAGTTTTCGACCGCGCTACGAACACGTGGCGCCCGGTTCCCGGAATGCCCGATGGACATCTGCTCGGTGCGGACGGAGAGAACCTGGTGTTCTGGCTGAGAGGCGCGAGCACGCTGCGTTGGGTGCCGGCGAAGTAGCTTACTGCGGCGGGGGCGGTGGCGGCGCAGGAATCGGCCCGGGTTGCGGCGCAGGCTGTGGCGCCGGTTGTTGTTGCGTCGGCTGTTGACCGGGGTTTGCCGGCTGTTGGGGCTGCGGCTGGCTCGGTGTAGTCGGAGGTGGCTGCGTTCCGAATCCCGAACCAACGCCTCCACCGAATCCCGAGCCTACACCTCCACCGCCTGAGCTGCCGGAGCTACTCGATGCCGAAGTATTGCTCCCGAAGCCGCCTGCCGCTCCAGGTTGCGCTCCAAAGCCCGGCTGCCCGCCAAAAGCGCCGCCCGGTTGCCCCACGCCGAGTCCCCCGGCCCCGGGCGTCGTACCCTGCTGAGGGGTCCCCATCATCGCCGCAGCCTGCCCGGCTCCGGTGCGGTCTTTGCTGTAATCGTAGATGAACTCCCACTCGTTGTACTTCTCGCGGTCGTTGTAGATCTTGATGCTCGGCTTCTCGACTTTGCTGGCGACGCCGGCGATCCCCCCTCCCACCTGCAAGCCGCCTCCCATCGCGGTCGTTCCGCCGGTCACCGGGGTTCCGCTGGTGGGCGGAACCGGTCTGGGTTGCTTGAGCAGATTGCCAATGAGGTCAGACGGCGACATTCCCTGCTGATTCGGGTCCGTCCCCGGAACACCACCGGGCATCGCAGGTTGCGAGGGATCGCCCGGCGACGTTCCTGTTATGCCAAGCTGTCCGCCTGCGCTGGTGGGAAGATTGGCGGCCGGCATACCTGGAAACGGCGGGTTCGGAGATTGTGTGCCGCCGGGCTGGCCATCAGCCTGACCTGGCTGTGACGGATTATTCGAAATACCCGGAAGTTGGCCCGGAATCACGGAGGAAGCACTGCCATCGGTTCCCGGCTGCGGCTGCCCGCCGTCACTGGCCCTGCGTGGCGGGCCGGCAACGCCTTGCTGCGGGTCGGGCAGGCTCGATCCTATGGCCGGGCCTTCGGTAATGAAGGTATTCAGGTTGGCTTCCGGTTTCTTTCCCTTGTCGGGCTTGTGCGTAAGGGAATCCAGGAAAACTCCTCCCGGACCTACATGAATCAACCTCCATTCGTCCTTGCCCGTGAGCGGATCCGTGTAACGCCGCCGCAAAAAACGAATGTTGTTTGTCCCCTCCAGGGCTTCAATCGACGGAGGATAAGTTTTGAACTTTCGAAAGTAAAGCTGAATCGCGCGCTGGTATTGCTCGCCGCGTTCGATGAGCGTCTGCTCCCGGGTGCGCTGCGCCTCGAAAGCTACACGCGGCAGCTCGAGGTACAGCATGACCGCGGCTGCCGCCGCCATAGCAAAAATCAGCAGCAGCGCGTATCCGGACTCCCGGTTTTTCGGGGCGTCGCCCCGTCGCCGCGTCGCCGTATCGGTGGTCATCATCCCGCCGACTCCGCCGCCAGCGGCAGCATTTGCGTATGGTTGAACTCCGTGTCCTCCACCTCGACGGAACTCACACCGATGCGGACCACCTTGTATCGCTTCTTGATCACATCGCCTTCCGCCGCCACGAAGATATCATCGCCGTCCAAAAAGAAGGCTCGCTTGTGTCCATCCGCTCGCTGCGCGGCGTAGCCGTAATACTTCAGCGTAATGGGCGGAGGAGGGGGAGGCCCTGCAGCCTCTTGCTTGGCCTGTTCCGCCTGGATCTTGGCCTGGATTTGGGCTTCGATCTGGGCCCGGGTTTTTGGAATGATGGCGCCCGGCTCGGTTAGGGGGGCAACCGGCGTCGCCGGGCCGAACTGGAACAAGTTCCGGTCCGCCGGCCCCAGTTCCACAGCCTGGACCTTGGCCAGCAGATCCAACCGCAGCTTGGGGTCAATCGTACTCGCATCCACTCCGCCCTTGCTCTTGTATGGAGGGCGCCAGTCCCCGCTTTTGGTTCGGCGGTTGGGGCTGGTCCGGCTCGGGGCCGCCGGAGGCATAGCTTCTGCGGCCGGATCCACGGCCGCAGGATGCGTCTGACGCGCCTGAACCGATCCCGACGGTGTCGAAGCCAGGTTCGTATACAAAACGTACGCGGCAACGCCAGTCAGCGCGGCCAGAATGATAACCTTCCGGCGATCCGCTCCCACCTTCATAACTTGGCGCCAGCCGCCTCCTGAATAAAGGTATCCAGCTTGATGGTTACGTTTAACGCGCCGTTCGATTGTGGCTGGGCCTGCATGATTTCGAGGATCAGCCGGGGCGATTTATCCAGCAGATTGACAAATTTCGTCAGACTCTGATAACTGCCCTCGTAGTTCGCCGAGATGCTCAATTGTTCAATGGTGTCGCTGCCCTCGACGGCTTCCGGCGGCGCGTAAGCGGATTCCTTCGGCTTCAGCCCGGATTCGACGGCCAACTGGTTGGCTTCCGCGAGCAGTGTGGAATAAGCTTTCCGCCGGCCGAGAATGTAATCGGCCTGAAACGTATCGCCCTCCACCTTGGCCTGCTTCACCTTCTCCACCACAGTGCGCGTGCGCTCCAGATGCTGGATTTGCTGCCCTAAGCCGCGCTGCTTGGCTTCCAACTGTTGCGCCAGATCTTCGGCGGAGCCGCCCAAGGGGTGAAACAGGGAAAACGCGGCCACCAGATTCGCGGCCAAAAGGACACCAAGCCCCACGCGCACCACCATGCGCCGGTCTTTCAATTGCGCGCGAAGATCAAAGTTTTTGAGCATAGTTCACGCTCACGCGGCAGCGGTAAAGGGGTTCGCTCTGCGAGGGCGGCACGGTGCTGTAAAGCGTGGTGGCGCCAAACACTTCAGAGGACTCGAAGCGAGTCAGGGTTTCAATCACCGGCGGCAGCGATTCCGAGCCCAGCGTCATTTCCAAGTACACCTGGCTCTCGGAGACCACTTGCGGCCGGATGTTGATCAACCGCACATTGGGCGGCAGAACCTTCTCGAGATCGGAGAACACCTTGGTCCAACTGATCCCCTTGCGGTAGAGGAGCGCATTCAGAAACAGGCTGCGCTCGAGCACTTCGGCGTTATCCGGCTGGCGCAGCACGCCATCCAGTCGCGCCTGCTCCTTGGCCACGCGCGCGAGCTGCTGGTCTAGCCGATCGATGACCCGGTGTGTAGCCGCGGACCGCTGGTGATCGGCCACCGCCAGCCCGATCAGCAAGACCAGCGACACTACCATCAGCAGTCCAACCGCCGCCGACGCCACCAGGATGGGCCGGTCCTTCCGGAATGGCTGTGTCGCAAGATTCAGTGGGAATCTCATGGTTATGCCGCCAGTGACTTCAGATACCCTACCAGGCCCAGACTATTCTCGCCGGCCACGCCCGCGGCAGCCCGAATCACATCCACCGGCAGATTTAATTCCCGCGCAAACTGGTGCTTGGCCTCCGCCGCCATCTCCCCAAAACCGGCCAGCAGAAGCTTTTCTACCTTCACACTCAGGTTGTCCTCCGTATACACGAATGTGGGATACAAATCGGACGCGATCTCCGGGATGCCCGGGTGGCTCAGCTCCAGCGATCGCACCAGCTTCAGCACGCCCGAGGATACTACCATGATCGTCAGCATACGGCCGCTTAGTTTGGCCACCACCACGGTTCCGGGTTCGTGGATCAGCTCGAGCGATGCCAGCGCCGACAGGGTGACGAGGCCCGGTTCGATCGCCGCCGCACGAAACGGGGCTTCATAGCGCGAGATAATTTCGAGCGGCGCCACCGCCACCACTACGTCGACTTTTTTTCCGTTTCCGCCCGCGTTTTGCGCGTGGTAGCTCAACATGGCCGAATCCACATCGTACGGCACGCTCTTTTTCATCCGGAACCGCACCAGCGACAACTGCTCCTTGGCGTCGGATGGAAAACTATCGAAATCCAGGATCGAAACCCGCACACAGGAATCAGGAAGAATCAGCGCGGCCTCGCGCCGCTTGCGGTTGCCGTTGGCTGGAACCATGGAACGCACGGCGGCCGCCAGTTTGTCCGCATCAATGATGTTGTCGCGCAACGGCGAGACCGAGAGCACGCCGCTCTCCAGCGGACGAAAGTCGAAATCCGGTGCCTTGCCTGTTCGCGCCATCGCCACGCCGGCTTCGGAGAGCTCGAAAGCCAGCGCCGGCGGCGGGTCGGTCCAGAGTGAAGAGAGAGAGTGCAGGAGGCTCATTGGGAGAAATCCAAAAAGGCAAAAGGCAAAAATGAATTTCGTTGGCTGCGCAGGCTTTTGTTGGTTTGAGATGGCGAAGCCAACCTTGGTGACCCTTTTGCCTTTTGCCTTGGCATTTCTAACCCTCAATAAAGGTGACCTTGTTGATCTCTTTGAGAGTGGTCGTTCCCTTTTTCATTTTAAGAACCGCCGATTCACGCAAAAACGTCATGCCTTCCTCGCGCGCCAGCCGCTTGATTTCCGAGGTCGGCCGCTTGTCCAGGATCATCTCCCGGATGCGCTCAGTCAGGTCCAGCAGCTCGTGGATGGCGGTGCGGCCGCGGAAGCCCGTGCCGCCGCACTCGAAGCAGCCCGCGCCCTCGTAGAACGGCACGTCGCGCCATTCTGCAGGGTGAAGCCCACTCTCCATCAGGTACGAATCCGGATAGTGCACCTGCTTGCGGCAGAACTCGCAGATCACTCTCACGAGGCGCTGCGCCAGAATGCAGTTCAGCGCGGAAACGAAATTGTAAGGCTCGACGCCCATGTTCAGGAACCGGCCCAGCACATCCAGCACGTTGTTGGCGTGCACCGTGGTGAACACCAGGTGCCCGGTGAGCGCGGAGTTGATGGCGATCTGCGCCGTTTCCTGGTCGCGGATCTCGCCCACCATGATCTTGTCCGGGTCGTGGCGCAAAATAGAGCGCAGCCCGCGCGCGAATGTCAGACCCTTCTTCTCATTCACCGGGATTTGCGTAATCCCCTTGATCTGATATTCGACGGGATCTTCAATGGTGATGATTTTGTCCTCGTCGTTCTTGATTTCGCTGAGCGCGGCGTAAAGGGTGGTGGTCTTGCCCGAACCAGTCGGCCCGGTCACCAGCACCATGCCGTACGGCTCCATGATGTAGCGCCGGAACTTCGCCAGGTCGGCGTCGGAGAAACCCACCACTTCGAGCGAGAGCTTGGCGAACTTCTCGCTCATGGATTCTTTATCCAGCACGCGCAGCACCGCGTCCTCGCCATGAATCGTGGGCATGATGGAGACGCGGAAGTCGATCAGCCGGTTTTTGTAGCGCACCCGGAAACGCCCGTCCTGAGGCACGCGCCGCTCGGCGATATCCAGCTCGCTCATCACCTTGATGCGCGAAAGGATAGTCGAGTGCCAGTCTTTGGCGATGGGCGGCATGGCGTAGTGCAGCACGCCGTCGATGCGGTACTTGATGGCCACTTCCTGGTCGCGCGATTCGATGTGAATGTCGCTGGCGCGCCGCTCGAGCGCGTTAAAAATCGTGGTATCCACCAGTTTGATCACCGGCGCGATGTCGCTGTCCACCGCCGACAGCTTGTCGATGGAGAGCGTTTCGTCCGCGTTCTCCTCATCCGCCACCACGTCCAGCGTGAAACCTTCGGTAACCTCTTCCAGAACGCGCTGGGACTGCTCGGTCTTCTTGAGCAGCTCGGAAATCTGCGAGAGCGTGGCCACCTTGATGCGCAGCTTCTTGTTGAGCAGCAGCGCCAGCTCATCCAGCATGTTGAGATTGCGCGGATCCGCCACCGCGATCTCGAGCAGGCCGTTCTCGGCGTGCATCGGCACGAAGTTGTAACGGAACATCAGATCGACCGGCACCGAGCGGAACAGGTCATGGTCGATCGCCGCCTCCCGCAGATCCACGTACTCGCAGCGGTACCGCGCGGCAATCGCTTTGGTGTCAGCGGCTTCGGTGGCCGGGTCCTGGAACTTTAACCGTTCGCTGCCCATAATTCACTGAAAAGGCGCAAATTGGTCCTTCATTCCATTGACGTAGAGCAGAGTGCCCGCGTGCAAGGCTTTTGGCGGCACGTGGGATTCGTTTTTTCGAGGTGCGGCAAAAACCGCCCAGGTGATTGAATTCCAGAGGTTTGTCAGTCGCCGCGGGCGCTATGACAACGGCACCCTACCAGTTCGGCGCAGCGCCGGCGAAAATCTAGCAGGCTCTTCTGTGCGCCGGGAACAAGCTCGAACCGCCGGCGCACCTCGCCCGAAGCCCACGAAACCAGCTCCGCATCGAGTTGGTTCATCTTTCGGAGCTGCTGGTAGATGCTATCGCCCACCTCCTCGCGAAACCGTCCCTCCGGCCCAAGCGCTGGACTGACGTTTTGGCTGATATAGTCCAGCCGGATTGCCGGAAACGCCGGATGCAGAAAGTACTCGGCTGCCACCAGGCTTTCATCGAGCAGATTGACCACACCGATCGCCGACACCTCGCGCGCAACCTTAAGCGCCTCAGAGAGATCCGAGGTGTCCGGTGGACGAGTGTAGGCGGATCCGTTGGCCAGAATGTTGACTTGCACGTCGTTCACCAGGTGCGGGTGCCCCTCCAGCAGAAGATCGAAAAAGCGTTGGGCGTCCATTGCTTTTGCTTTGGCACTGAGATCATCCGCGGGCTCCGCTCGCCGGAAATGCTGGTACATAGACCAAAGCCGGTCGAGAGGGTCCCGGAGCACGCAGAAATCGAAGACTACGAGCCCCGGCGCGAGCGGTTTGGGGTATTTCAAATGGTGGCTGGATATGGCCACGATTTTCGGATGGGCAAGCAGAAAAGGAGTCACGGCCTCGACGTTCAGAATCGAATTCGCATCGGGACCATGCAGATGCACGAACCGCTCTCCAAAACAGCGGCTCAAGGCATACTCGATGGTGGTGCCGGCATTCTTGAAGATGTGGTAGTGGAGCAGTACGAATCTTGTCGAGCAGACCGGCAGGATGTATTCGCCCAAAGAGACGAGGCTCCCAACTCGTTTTGAACTTGCGTGAAGCGAAGCGTTTTAGTTTACAACCAAACGTTTCGGGGCAGAAGACCCTTCGGCTCTCCTGACCCTGGCTTCGCCAGACGCGGCCACACTAGGCTTGCTCAGAGGCGTTATTTCGTCCCTCTGAAGTTACGGGGTCGGGAAAACATCTTTCCAGGTCGCAGAGGTTCAGAAACTCAGGGCTTCTGAAACTGGATCTTCAGGCCCCAGCGCTTGATCTGCACGCGGCTCTCGATGGTGGGCGGAAGTGCATCCGCCATGTGAAGGATGGGCGCGCGGGCGCCGGCACCAGGGATCGGTGCGATGGGCACGGGGGTCTGCGGGTGAGTTTGCCCCTCGCGTGGTTGCAAGCCAGCCGCGAAAATGTCGGGCGGAAGCCACACGGTGCTGGGGCCTTCCTTCTCCAGGTGCAGAATCTCGGTTAACTCCTGCGCCACCGCGCGGTCGCTCACCACGATCGACGGCGCCATTTCCATTTCAGCCGGGGCGGCTTCGGGAAGCCCGGCCGGCATGGGCAGCGAATCATTCGTCACTGATGACGATTCATTCTTCGACGCCGAAGCCGGCGTTTCACGAGTGGAAACAGGAGCGGCATCTTTGGCCAGCTCGCCCACAACCTTCTGCAAGCGCGCCCGGTAAAGTTCGCGATGTTTGCTGCTACAGAATTCCTGGTCGCTTAGCCAGCGGAACGGGCGCCAGGATGATCCGCCGCAGTATAAGCATCGCGTTGCCATATAACTCCTATACAGAAGATAACTGATGCAGGCTCGTAATGATAATACTTACTTTGGTTAAGAGTTGACAAATCATGATGAGATGTTTATTCAGTTACTGGCTCGGTTCGGCCGTGGCAGCCTGCGAATCGTGGTGAAACGGATGCAAAACGCGGCTGATGGCACGTAGGAACGCATTGCGCTTCCTGGGCGGCTGATGCCTCACCTCGGAAGCACCGCGACGTTCCACCGGCTTTTCATGAGGAGCAGAGCTAAGTTCGGGAACTTGCACCAGGTCAGCCGGCCACAGGAAAGGCAGGGCGGCGAGGCCGGCCGATCGCGAGTCCTCGCCGCGGTTTGGTAGCGCTTTGAAGGCCGGCAGGTACAAGCCTCGAATCGCGACTGCAAGCGCGACGGCTACAGCCACCGCCGCGATCGTTTGCCCGTATCGCCGGGCGCGCGTCGCGTTTGTTGGGATTGGGGCCGGGTTCGTTGCCATTCGGCATGCATGGGCCTCGTGCTGGGTACCCCCTTCCAACCCGCGCGCCAGGCTTTCCAACGCCTGGCGAAACAGCGCTGCGGATTGGAATCGCTTCTTCGGATTCTTCTCCAGCGCGGTCATGATTATTTCATCCAGCGCCACGGGCAGACTGCCATCCACCTCACCTGGCCGGCGGGGCGCTTGCTCCACGTGAGCTAGCATCAGAGCAAACGGGTTATCGGACCAGAACGCTTTCACCCCGGTAGCCATCTCGTACAGCACAGCACCGAGTGAATAGATGTCAGAACGATCGTCGGCCTCCGTGCGGCCGCGCACCTGCTCGGGCGACGTGTAATACAACGAACCAATGACCGTTCCGCTTTGAGTCAGGCGCAAATCCCGCGCCGATTTCGCGAGGCCAAAGTCCGTCAGCTTCAGCGTGCCGTCCTCGGCCACGATCATGTTGGACGGCGAAATATCGCGGTGGATCACGCTGTGACCATGCGCGTAATCGAGCGCCGCCAGTGCCTGGCACGCGTAGTTTATACTTTGCCGCAAGGGGAGCCTGCCGTCCTCCAGCAGGCTTTTGAGCGAACGGCCGCGGATCAATTCCATGATCATCACCAGGTGCCCGTTTTCGCGGAACGCGTGGTGAACTTCGGCAATATTGGGATGACGCAGACCAGCCTGGAGCTGGATTTCGCGCTGGAACCTCAGATCCTGTTCCGGTGTACCGGCGGCCTCCGCGGTCAGAACCTTCAAGGCCTCCACGCGTTTCGTGACCAGGTGCTCTGCCTCAAAGACCTCGCCCATTCCTCCGCTGCCGAGCTTGGCAATGATCCGGTAAGTGCCGACCGTGTCCCCTGCTTGAAACGTCATGGCGAGCTCACCATCCTGAGCTCAGACTGCCGGGCCCAACTGGAGATTAGTGGTGCGCCATTTCCATGTAAGCGAACACGGCTGCGGTTCCCACCATGAAAGTAACGGCAGCCACTGCGAGCGATATGGCTAGCTTCCAGAGAAGAGAATTACCAAAACCCGGCTGGGCCTCAGCCACTACAGGTGCGATGGCAGCAGGTGGCGCCGCCGGACTGCTAAACGCCGCCACCGGCTGCGGCACCTCGATTGGTGGGACCGCAGGCGCGACGCCCTGGCTGCCAACAGCCGCTTCGAGCGCCATGCGAAATTCCTGAGCGCTCTGGAAACGATCCGAGGGTTCTTTGGCCAGCGCTTTGAGCACAAGATCGCCCAGCCCGCGCGGCACTTCCGCTTTCACCTCACTCGGATGCTTGGGCGGCGCGTTCACATGCGCCAGCATCACCTCAAACTGGCCTTTCGAATCGAACGGCAGCCGCCCAGTCAGCATCTCGTAAAGCACCACGCCCAGGGAGTAAATATCGCATCGTGCATCCAGAGCCACACCCTTGACTTGCTCCGGAGAAATGTATCGCAGCGCGCCCACCACCGTGCCCACTGCGGTGAGCTGAGGATCAGACACTGCTTTGGCCATGCCGAACCCGCTCAAGCGGGCAATGCCGTCGGGAGTGATCACCAGGCACGCAGAGGACAGGCCGCGGTGAATGACGCCGTTCGAATGCGCATATTCCAGCGCCGAAAGCGCCTGGCATGCGTACCCGCTGGCTTCCTGCCACGCGATGGGACCCGCTTCCAGTCTCTCCTCGACGGTAATGCCGGGGACATACTCCGTGGTCATTACGAGCTGCCCTTCGATTTCTCGCGCGTTGTAAAACGTTACGATATTCGGATGAACCAGGCGCGCATGCACCTTGATCTCGCGCAGAAAGCGGATGACCTGTTCTTCATTGCCGCCAACGTCCTTGGGTAGGACCTTGAGAACCTCAAATCGCTGGGCAAAAACGTTTCTTACTTTGTAGGCAATGCCCGTCTTATCGCTTCCCAGGATTTCGAGTATCTCGTAACCCGCTACCGTCTTGCCGATTTCAAATCCCATTGCTACCCCAAACCAGTGTCAGATAGTAGATAACTATTCGTGATTGTACGAGACACGCTGGCATGGGTCAATTGGATGCCTTACAAGTTTGTGGAAAATCTACTAAGGTCGGTAGTAAGTTACTAACTTCAGATATAACGAGTGTAAGATAGTGCAGGAATCGGGCGCAGCAGGGCATGTTAGTGCCTGTGAACTTGTGGCACAGGCCCACGCCTGATCTTGGCGGGGACCTGCGGCCTTTTGCCGCGTTTGAAGAAAAAGCCCCAGGTCTCCCCGCAAACCCCGCGGGTAGGCCTGCGCTACAGGAAATTTATGCTTCGCGCCGCCGCAATGGATAAGACTTCTGCTCGCGCGGATCGATCCACGGCTCAGCCCCTACTACACCCAGCGCGCCCTTTACCATCTCCTCCTCAACATCCAGCGACCAGCCCACCGGGCACGTGTACTGCACGCGCAGCGCCTGCGCCTGATAAAGGTCCAGCCGCACGTTCTCGCGTGTCGGAATATACAGGTTGTGCTCGGCGAAGTAGCCGAATACCATGGCCGGTCCCCGTTGCCGCAGCGCCTCTTTGATGCGCATTCCGATCTCCGCCAGCGGCTCGCCCTGAATCGCCACCAGCGTCAGGCGCCCGATTCGCGCGCCAAGCACCTCAACAAACCGGCACGGATATTTGCGCGGCGCGTCGAGTTTCTTCACCAGAAACTCCTCGTCGGTGCAGATGTACTCGGAAATGCGCTTCGGAAACGGAACTCCTTCTTTGTAATGCTCGACCAGCGCGCGGATCCAGTTGGTGTCGCGGCGCGGGTCGGGGAATGCCTTGAAGCCGATGTCCATGGGGATATCGCGCGCCAGCCCGAGCGCCTGCTTGTAGGGGATCGGGTCGGCCAGCGGCAAACTGACCAGTTGCATGTGGCTCTGAATGGGCCCGGAAACTTCCTCGAGCTTTCCACCCGCAATCTGGAGCGCCGTCTGCGCCACTTCCTGCCCCCGCGCCTTGCACGCCGCCAGAAAATCCGTAGTGCCTTCGGGAGCCAGCGTGTATTGGTTCCCTCCGCAGGCATCCGCGTAGATCGCCACCACTCCCGGAAATTTCTCTTCCAACTCCTGCATGGCGAAACCCGGATGCGACGCCCCATACATTTTGCGCGGTCCGAGTTGGGGGTGCGTGGGGTAGTTGAACAACAGGGCCGCCACCGTGCCGCCGCGTATGACTTTGAGCAACTGCATTTCATAATCGGGCGGATGGCTGAGTTGCGCGCGCGTGAAATATCCATAGCCGTTTCCGAACAGCAGCTCGGCCGGCCCGTCCTCGCTGGCGATCGCCTCGCGAATCGCTGCAAAAATTTTCTCTGCCAGCTCCCGGCCATAGTCGAAGTTTTCCGCGGCAATTTGAATCGGCCCTTGATGATTGTGAGTAGCCAGCAGCACGAGATATGCCGGCGCGATCCCCAGCTCGCGCTCCACCCGTTCCCGCAGAATTGGCGTCGCCACATCCAGGCAGTTGAGATCGTAATTGACGAAAACGATGCGCTTCGTGCCGTCAAACAAGGTCAGCACCCGCGAGTGCAGGCGCGCATACGCCACCGGCGGATCCGGCTTATCGCCGCTCGCGCAAAGACGCGGCCGGTCCGGCGTAATATCGACCTTCGCCGTCCCCGTCTTCAGGCTCATCGTCCTCGACTGGGCCGCAACACCCGCCGCCGCACCCAACGCCAGAAATTCCCTCCGTCGCATTCGTTCAATGTAGCGCAGGGCCTTGGCCCCGGGCCCAACCGTCGTCACATAACGTCTCCATGCATCGCCTCTGCATTTCCGCTCTTACGCTCTGCCTGTTGACTCCTGCTGCCACCTCTCCGCCGGACGCCCAAAAATTCATCGACGACGCCGAGTCCCGGCTTCTCACTCTCTCCGTCGAGGACAGTCGCGCCGACTGGGTCAAGGTAACCTTCATCACCGGCGACACCGAAATCCTGGCAGCCCGTGCCGACGAGCGGCTAATCAACACCACCGTCGAGCTCGCCAAGCAATCTGCGCGTTTGGACAAGATGCAGTTGCCTTCCGACGTGGCCCGCAAGATCAAGCTGCTGAAACTCTCGCTCGATCTCGCTACACCCGCCGATCCCAAAGAGAGCGAAGAACTCACGCGCATCGCTGCGTCCATGGAGGGCGCGTATGGAAGAGCCAAGTACTGTCCGGAACCCGGCCGCTGCCTGGAACTCGAGCCGGATCTCACGCGCATCATGGCCAACAGCCGCAACCCTAACGAGCTCCTCGACGCCTGGCGCGGCTGGCATGACACTGCGGCGCCCATGCGCAAAGACTACATTCGTTACGTGGAGCTTGCCAACAAAGGCGCACGCGAGCTGGGCTTCGCCGATGACGGCGCCATGTGGCGCTCTAAGTACGATATGTCTCCCGAAGCCTTCGCCAAAGAAACCGACCGGCTTTGGGAACAGGTCCGCCCTCTGTACCTGGCGCTGCACACCTACGCCCGCAAGAGGCTGCGCGAGACCTACGGCGAGCAGGTGGTCCCTCGCACCGGCCCGATTCCCGCGCATCTGCTCGGCAACATGTGGGCCCAGACCTGGGACAATATCTATCCGCTCCTCGCCCCCAAAGACGCCGACCCGGGCTTTGACCTGACCCGCATCCTGCGCGATCGTAACACCGGCCCCCTCGACATGGTGCGCTATGGCGAGCGCTTCTTCACTTCTTTGGGCTTCGATCCGTTGCCCAAGACCTTCTGGGAGCGTTCTCTGTTCGTGAAACCGCGTGACCGCGACGTGGTGTGCCACGCCAGTGCCTGGGATGTTGATTTCGCCGACGACCTGCGGCTCAAAATGTGCATCGATATCACCGGTGAAGATTTCGACACCATCCACCACGAGCTAGGCCACAATTTTTACCAGCGCGCCTACAGCCACCAGCCCTTCCTGTTCCGCTACAGCGCCAACGACGGCTTCCACGAGGCCGTCGGCGATACCATTGCGCTCTCCGTCACTCCCGATTACCTTGTCAAAATTGGCCTTCTAAACCAGGCTCTCGGCACATCGAAGGACATCGGGCTGCTGCTGCGCAAAGCCCTCGAGAAGATTGCGTTTCTGCCCTTCGGATTGGTTATCGATCAGTGGCGCTGGAAGGTTTTTTCAGGAGAGATTCCGCCGGACAAATACAACCAGGCGTGGTGGCAGCTCCGGCTCAAGTACCAGGGCATCGCCCCGCCCGTCGCTCGCGGTGAAAACGATTTTGATCCCGGCGCCAAGTATCACGTAGCCTCCAACACTCCGTACATGCGGTACTTCCTCGCCGACATTCTGCAGTTTCAGTTTCATCGCGCCCTGGCGCACACCGCGGGCTGCACCCAACCGCTGAACCGCTGCTCGATTTTCGACAACAAGGAAGCAGGCCGAAAATTAAACACCATGCTCGCCATGGGGCAAAGCCGTCCCTGGCCCGATGCCCTGGAGGCTCTCACCGGCCAGCGCCAGATGGACGCCACCGCCATCCGCGATTACTTCGCGCCGCTGGAGAAATGGCTCGCCGAGCAGAACAAAGGCGAGCCGGCAGGATGGTAAACGGCAGCCGGATTGAGCAACCAACCAGTTAAGAGCCATCCCCCGCTAGGCCCCGGTTGCGCGGGGAGTTATACTGGCCCTCGAAAAGGTGCCGCTATGAGATCTACACATTCCTTCTCCTCTTTTTTGGTCGTAACATTGGCCTTGATCTGCGCACCGTGCGCGCCCGGCCAGTCCGCAAGCAACAACGCCCTCCCCAAGCGGCTCATCGGCGACTACGGATACTGGAGCCGCACGCAGACGCCGCCCTACAGCGCTGATCAGATTCCATTCAAGGAACTGACTCACATCAATCATGCTGGGGTCAGCTTTAACGCCGACGGGAGCCTTAGCGTGCCCGACGGTTTTCTCGAACCCGAACTTATCACGAATGCGCATGCAGCCGGCGTGAAAGTGGTGCTGCTGCTTGGCGGCGATTTCAGCGCGCTCGAAACCAGCACTGCGGTGCTCCCCGCCCTCATCGCCAGCCTGCAAACCTTCCTGGCCCACCACAACTACGACGGCGTGGACATCGACTGGGAGTATCCCTCTTCCACGCTTGACCAGCAGACTTTCTTCGCCCTCATGAAAGCGCTCCGCCAGGCCTTCCCCGCGCCTCGTTATGTCCTCTCCGCGGATGTGGCTCCCTGGGGCGGCACGGGATACGATTTCCCGGGTGTCACGCCGCTGGTCAGCTACTTCAACATCATGACCTATGATTGCGCCGGACCGTGGACCGACGATGGCCAGCTCAACTCTCCGATTTTCCCCGATCCGAATAATCCCGAGCCATATGAATGCGAGCCGGGCGGCAGCGTTCAGGAAGCCATCGACATCTATGTGAAGCAGCTCAATATTCCGGCCCAGAAGCTGAACATCGGCACGCCCTTCTACGCCTACTTCTACAAGAATGTCAGTGTGCTGTTCGGTCCGTGCACCAATTGCGACAACACCGTCCTATCGGAAAACTATGGGACTTTCGTGAAGCAGCGCATCAACCAAAAAGGCTGGAAAACGTTCTACGACACGTATGCGCTGGTTCCCTACATGCTGCGCACCGACGGCAAACCGGGCTACATCACCTACGATGACGCAATCTCCACCTACTACCGCATCTGGTATTCCGTGTGGCAGCGCGGTCTCGGCGGCTCGTTCATGTGGTCCCTGGACGCCGATTACGACGGCCATTCGCAGGACCTGCTCGACGCCATGTACCTGGCCACCACTACGAAGTAACACTCCGGGAAGGTGTGAAAAATCGATCGATCCGCTGCGTGGGCAGACCGGGCCGAGCCTAAGGGGAAGGTGGTCCTGCTGCAGTTCTGGACACCATGGTGTCCACAGTGTCGCCGGGATCAGGCTTCGGTGGAAAACATCATCGAACAGTTCAAAGACACCGATCTTCTTGTCTTGGCCTGCGTGCGGCGACTACGCTACGAAGCCCCGGGCGTTCTGCTGCCCGCGGCCGCCGCCAGCCGTTCCTGCATCTGGCGCGTCAGGTGCGGCACCATGCCCAGCATCCGCTCGATGAGCATCAGTTGCGCCCGGTGATGCATCTCGTGCTCTTTGGTCCCCAGCAGCATCTCGAAACGAGTCTTACTAGCGGGCGCCATACCGGCGGGCATTTGCACGCGCTCGGCGAGGAAATCGTCGGACTGGCTTTCCAGCCACTTGGCCCACCGCTCCCCCTCCTCGCGCAGCAGCGCAATGATCTGCGATTTGTCACGCGGCTTCTGCTCCTCGGCAATCAACCGTTGCATCAGGGCGGGAAAGTCGAATCCTTCGAGCGTGCTGCGCCGCTCGATCGCGTGGATCTGTTCCTGCACTTTCGGCGCCGCCGCCACATGCAACAGTGTCTGCGCCACCGTGCGCGTTTCCGGCACCGCCCGGAAGCCATAGTGTTGCTCCGGAACCTCCTCAGCAACAATAATCGTATTCTTCCGCACCGTCCGAAAACTCTCTGCCAGATCCTTGGCTCCGTAGTAAATCATAGTTGATTCCCTCCTGCACCACCCTAACACCTAACACCTGGCACCTGAAACCTGCAGTTGATGGGTCTTTTCTCACCCCTCGTTCGTATACCGCTATGGAGTATGATCCTGGCAGCGCTCATGAACTCGGAATCGGCTCTCTCCGCGGTGGATGAGGCCACAAAACTCCGGCGGGGCGATCCCGACGCGTTGGCCGCCGCCATCACGCGCTACCAGCATCGGCTGTATCGCTATCTGCTGCGGTTTGTCGGCGACCCTGCCACGGCTGAAGATCTCTTCCAGCAGACCTGGTTGCACGTCATGGAAAGCCTGCGGCGCTACGACGCGCGCAGGAGTTTCGAGGCCTGGCTCTTTTCGGTGGCGCACAACCTGGCCGTCGATCATCTGCGCAAGGCGCGGCCGCAGAGTCTTGAGGACGTCATGCCTTCAGGCCGCCTGCGCGGAGACGAGTTCGCCGAGCCTCATCCGGACGCGCTCGAGCAGGTGCTTGAATGGGAGCGCGCCGGCGCTGTTGCTGTCGCCCTGCTCGAGCTGCCGGCCATTCATCGCGAGGTGTTGACGTTGCGCTTTGAGGAAGATCTGAAGTTGGAACAGATGGCCGAGATCGTTCAGGTTCCGCTGTCGACGGTGAAGAGCCGCTTGCAGCGCGCGCTTGAAGGGTTGCGGAAGAGACTGGACAGCCGGTTTGGCCAGGGAGGAAACCAGTGAGCGAACACGAATCCATTCGCGAGTTGTTGAGCCTGGCCGCGGCGGGCGTGCTCGCACCCGAGGAGCAGCGCCGCGTAGAGCAGCACGCGGGCGTCTGTGACGCCTGCCGGCGCCAGCTTGAAATGTGGCAGAGATACAGCCGCGAATTGGTCCGGCTCCCCGCGCCTGTGGCGCCCAAACATCTGGCTGAGCGAACCCGCGCCCGCATTCTCCATGAGCGCGCCGCCGTAGCCGACCGGCGCTGGGACGATATCGTGCTGGCCGTTCTGGTGCTGTTCGGTTGGACCGTGACTCTCGTCACCTGGATCGTGTTCCGTCTGTTCACCGGCGGCCTGCTGTCCGTGGTGCAGGTCGGTTTCGTCAGGATTCTGATGTGGTCGGGAGCCTCCACAGTCTTCGCATGGTTGACCGCGGCTGTGGCGGCCGTGATGCTCGGCATCGAGCGCCGGGCGACGAGGAGGTTGATATGAATCGGTTTACTCGTGAATTGCGCATCATCCCAGGCGTGGCCTGGCTAGTGGGCATACTGCTGTACCTGGGGTTCGCCAGCTTCTCGGCCTTTATGATGAGGAGCGATGCCGAACTTCGCGCGTGGCCCTGGTGGGGCCAATCGCTGTTTATCGGCCTGATGCCGGTGCTGTTCATCCCCTACGTGGCGCTGATCGGCTACGTGAACGCCGACGCCCGCCGCCGTGGGATGCGCTACGTGGTGTGGACGCTGCTGGCCATTTTCATCCCCAACGCGCTCGGCATCATTCTCTACTTCGTGCTGCGCGACCCGCTCATGACGCCGTGCCCGCATTGTGCCACGCTTGTCAAACACGGCTTCGCCTTCTGCCCGAAATGCGGAGCGGCTGTGTCCAGCGTCTGCCCGCAATGCCGCAGGGCAGTGGAGCCTGAGTGGTCCCACTGCGCCGCGTGTGGGGCCACGCTTTCCGAACCACGACCTAAGGAAGTGGCCTAAGTCCCCGGCACTTAGGTCCTTCCTGCGCCGGGAATCTCGCGACCGGTCCAATCGAGGCATCAGGCGACGTACTGTCGTCAAGTTCGCCCATCACTTCCGCGGGCGGGATGTGCTGGATGTAACCGGCGTTCGTGGCTCGACACTTCCACGCATTCAAGATGCAGCGCACTTGTTGGTGCCCTGTCCCGTACCGGGCGGCGATAGCGGTGCAACTCCATCCCATCACGAAGTAGAGCTGTACGACCTTGGCTTCCAGGTCTGGCCGGTGGCAGCTTGGAAATGTTGGAACCTGCGATGGGAAGCTCACCCAGTTCGCGTGAATGGCCTTCCGCAAATTGTTGATGTCGATCTCCCGGATGTCCTGGTTCCGAACGCTTGGATCGGGCCGGCTCGGCCGAGCCCGCAGCGCGCTGCGCTGTCTCACCAGATCTCGTTGCGGCTCACGGGGCAGCCATGCCATGGCCTTGCACAGGATGCCTGGCGGTGATCGGCGATCGCGATTCGGGCGATCCTGTACCTGCGCATCAGACGCGGGACTACCATAGACGAGGAGTTCCCCGGAAACAGCCTCACCAGATGCGATCCTCTGATACGCGGCCTTCCGCCCGTGAGACCAGTGGGCGCAGTGCAGAGGCAGTTCCCACCACCGGCTTCCGATCCACACGCGCGCAATCGGATGGCCTTCGGTGGTGGTCAGCTCCCATGCCCGATCCGAAAGGAGCAGCGGCGCGGCTGGACTCCGTGCCCGCTCCAACACAACACTGAATTCCTCCGGCTGAACCCCAATAGGTTCGCCAACCGACATGGTGAGGGACCTCAGTCTATATCGCTGGCGTAGACATTCCCGGCAGAAAACAAGGGGACCGCAAACTTTCCAGCCGCGCGGTAGCCGCTCGACTGTTGTAAGCCGTCCGCAAAGGCCGCATGTCATAGCTTCGCTCCTGACGGGGGAGTCCCTTACCACGGTGCCTGCTGGCTCCGGGCGATGGCCGCGGAAGCAGCCATCGCCGGAGGCCAGGCATTAAAAGTCGAGCCGCAACGCGAGTTGCCCCGTACGATTGCCTCCAGAGCCCTGGGGCAGCGCGGATTGCAAGACGCCGAAGGCCGGACTGGTGATGTTCATTGCCGGTGGCGCAAAGTTGGTGTGATTCAACGCATTTGTGAACGTAGCTTCGAAGCGGACATGCGCCCGCTCCCCAAGGTTGAAGCGCTTGGCGAGACCCATGTCCACGTCGATGCTGTGAGGACCCTGCAAGATACCAACACCACAGCTTCCAAACCGTCCGGCGTTGTCAGGCGGCAGGGCGAAGGCGCTGGGGTTATAGAACTGTGCGGAGGTCTGGCCCAAGGTTGGGTTACCTACGCAATCCGGACGGGCGACGGCCCCGGCGGTTGATCGTACGATCATATCGGTGTTCGATTGATCGAAGTTTGCCGGCATCGTGGGCGTGAGCCACTGACCGGTCTGTATGGTTGTAACGGTACTGAGAGTCCAGCCTCCGATAACGGAGTTCAGGAACCGAGGTCCCTGAAAGCGTTGCCCGGCTCCGAACGGCAGTTGGTATGTGCCCGACAGCAGGACGCGTTGTCGCGGCATTCCCACCACGTTGCCGCGGTCGTACTTGATGTTGTAGGCGTCGGCAATCTCCACCGCATACGGCTCTTCGCCTGCATAGGCGGCCGGCGCGTCAGTGCCTTGCGCGTCGCTTATATTTTTCGCGAAAGTGTAGTTTGCCTGGAACGTCAGCCCGCGCGACACCCGATGTATGAATTCGACGATACCCGCCTGATAGCTTTGATTGCCGATGCTTTCCGACTCCATCAACAAGAGCCAGTTCTGGAAGGGCGCACGCGGATCGACGACTGAGTATCCGTTGTTCGGAACAGTGTAGGGGGTCGTGCTCGCCGGAATTTGGTTCCGGTCTATGGTGATGGGAAGGTGGTAGCTGCTTTGGCCGGCGTAGCTCAACCGGACCGTCGTGTTGGGTGTCAGTTCCCGTTCCAGGGTCAAGTTCCATTGCGCTGAGGAAGGATCCTTCCAGTGGGGATTGTTTGCCTCCTCGAAATCCCCGCCGCCTAACGTTGCCGGCGCGCCCGGAGGGGACGTTTGCGGAAACTGGTACGCCGCAACGCCGTTGGTGACGGAATTGTTGTAGGTGAGCAGATCCGAAAGGGCGATGATGCCACTATTGAAAGACATGGGGCCAAGAGTCGTCATGGTATAGATGCCAAAGCCGGCGCGAATGACCGTCTTGTTGTTGTTGAACGGACGGTACGCTATGCTCACGCGTGGGTCAAAATCGCGCCAATTATAATCCCGAAGGCCCTGAGGGAGCCCCGCCTGGCTCGCCGTCTCAACGTTGGAACACGGCAGCAACGGGGTCCTTTCCGGAAGCGAACACGCGTTGAAACCTTGAAGAAATCCATGGTTAATCTGCTGGAGGAGCGGATTGTTTGCGATAAATTGATTAAATTTGTCCGGAACGACGACGGTCAGGCTATTCCCCTTAGTAAGATAGGTAGCTATATCGCCATTGGTTTCAACAAAAGGAGGAACAAATTCCCACCGCAACCCGAAGTTGACCGTGAGATGGTTGTTCACCTGCCACGAATCCTGGCCGTAAACACCCCAGTGGATACTGTGTGCATCCATTTGTGGGCCGATGACCGCGAAGAAAGACGGGTTCGGCAAGCCGAGCAGAAAATCGCCGAAGGAGTACTTGGTGAGCGAACCGCTGAAAGTGAAGTCGCCATAGTCATCGGATGGCGCGAAGTACATCGGGGAGTTGAAACGCTGTCTGCGGATATCCAGTCCAAATCGAAGTGTGTGCTTGCCCTGGATGCGAGTGAGATTGTCGGTAAGTTCGGCGGTACCTGAAATTGTCTGTCCCACCCTGTCCTGCCCGATCGACGTAATACTGCCGTCGGCGAAGTTAAATGTCGGGAAGGCAGAACCCGTTGGATGCGAGGCGAGGTTTACCGCATGATCGAGGACCAGCCCGAGTTGAGAAATGGCCGAAGTCCCTTCAATAGGAAAGGTGTCGTTTTCGTTGAAATTGGTGAACCCGAAGCGGAATTCGTTCAGTAACCTCGGCGTGATCGAATAATTGTGGGAAACGACGAAGCTGCGGTTTTGATCGCGAGCATTGTCAGGGGGAAGAAAGTTGTTCGCTGGGTAAATGACGCCGGCGTTATTGAACAAGGTGTAATTGGCGTTCTTAAAGCTGAAGCGGGCGTAGAGCTGCTGTTTGGCACTGATGTTCTGATCCAGCCTAAGATCCAGGGCATTGGAATTCGATGGGATCGGTACCAGAGTCTGGTAATTGTAGGCGGGGTTCACGACACCCAGATTGGCGTTGGGCATAGGATAGTAGTTATTCAGCAGGTTCTGCGCCACGGGATTGATGCAGGCGGGGCACGAGCCGGTCGGGATCGTATTGTTCGGAAAAGGCGCACCTGTGAAGGGATTAATCACCGGGCCAGCTCCCAACCCTTGGACCAGCTCGTTCAAATTGCCGTTTCTCTCCGCTGCCGTAGGCACCAGAAGCTGTTCGGGGTAGGACTGCGTTTTCCGATTCCCCTCGTAGTCGAAGAAGAAGAACGTTTTATCTCGGCCCTGGTAAAGTTTCGGGATTGTAATCGGACCGCTTAAGCTGCCGCCGAAGGTGTTGAAGTTCTTAGGCGCCTTGGTGTTGAAGTTCAAAATCGTGGCATCGAGGACCTTATTCTGAAAGTACTCAAAAGCACTGCCATGCAATTGATTCGTTCCGCTCTTCGTGACGAATGTCACGTCTCCGATCTGGGCGAATTCCGCGTTGTTGTTGAACGCCGTGACCTTCATTTCGGCGATGTTTTCCATGGATGGGTAGGCGTCCTGCAGCGCGCCGTTGAAACGCACGTTGGCCGTCGAAATTCCATCCACGGAGAAGCCCGTCTGCGACGACGTCGCGCCGCCAACGGCGATATTCCCCTGGGAGTCCTTGGTCACGGAGGGCGATACGGCTAGAGCCGCCAGAGGGCTACTGGACACCGCTCGGGAGTTGATAGGAAGCTGGGTTATTTCAGTATTGTCCTTGGAATCGCTCAGCGTGGCGTTTTCGGTGTTTATAGTTTGGGCGTACGCCATGACTTCCACCGTCTGCGCTTGAGCTGCCACGGCCAAGCTGACATCAATCCTGAGGTTCTGGCGGGCCACCAATTCCACTTGGTTGACAACTGCCTGTGCGAAACCCTCCTTGGAGGCAGTGATGGAATAGTGTCCCGGCTTGAGGTTCTCGAATATGAAATTGCCACCGCTGTCGCTAAGGGTTGATACATCGGCGTTCTCGTCGAGGTTGTGCAGCGTCAACACCGCCACCGGAATCGCTGCGCCGCTTTGGTCCATGGTGCTCCCGCGGATGCTGCCGAAGGTGGACTGAGCAGCAAGATTTGCCGGCAGGCTTGCCAAGAAGATCGCACAAAGCCCCAACACCATTCTTCGAGTTTGTAAGTTCAGTAAATTCATGTGAGTCCCTTTCCGGGGCCGCGGACACACGGATCCCCTTCAACTGAAATGATTCGATTTTTACGGCTGCCCGGAGACCTCAGACAGGGAGTGCGGGTTTGTACTTTGGAGGATTCTACGCGGGCGCGTCTAAGGAACTCATAAAGAAAACATTAAGAAGACATAAAAGCCGATCAGTTTTTCAAATAGGTCACAATACTTCGCTTTATCGAACGGTCCAACCGCTTGGATTCACGAAAGGTTAAAAACGCTCCCAGACGTGGACGCAGCTTCACACGGAGTCTTAGCGCAGCATGCGGAAACCTGATACCTGGCACCTACCACCTTGCGACCAGCCCAATCGCATCATTGACCTGCACCAGCGTTACCGCGAACAGAAAGAGCAGGTGCGTCCACGTCAGACTTCGCTGTGAACGGGAGAGGTGGTTAAGCTGCGTCTGCTGTCCGACCCAGAAAATTCCAAGAGTCAGAAAACTCATCATGTACACCACGAGTTGCGCCGCGATCGCCCCGAGCGCCCACCCCAGCCCCTGCTCGCTGCGAATCGCCTCCGCCGCCGGCACGCGCAAATCCAGCACCAAGAGCGTCATCGCCACCGCAAAAATGCCGTCGCTCAGTGCCGCCAGCCGCTCCACGCTTTGACCGGCGATTGTACGCGGTTTCCATTCGAGTGAGTCTATCCGCGGCAGGCGCTCCGCAACCGCGGTTGATACCATAAAGGCTGTCCGCGGGTTCCAAAAAGGAGGTTCGGACATGAAATCGCTTGTCATTGCCGCAGTAATCATCTCGGTGCTTGCCGTGGCTGGGACGTGGATAGGAGTGCACCGCGCGCAAGCGCAAACGAGCATCTCCGTGCTCTACCCTGTCGTTCCCCAAGTAACTACTCTGGGGATGGTAGGGTTGGCGCCAGGCCAGACCGCGCGACTCTACGCCCTCAACTTGCAGGGAATCCCGGCTCAGCGTGTGCTCAATCTACCGCAATGCAATATGACGCTATCCTTCGTAGATGACCAAGGGGCAACACTGAAGACCGCGGCCATGAACGTGGGTCCCGGCACAGCCGGGCACTTGGATCTGGCGCACGACGACGTGACCAGCGATTCCACCCGTCTGCAGATTCACGGAGTTGTTCAACAAACCGGCGGATTGACGATACCCGCTGCGACACCAGCCCGTCCCACGGTACTTGGTTGTGAGGCGGTTCCCACGCTTGAGATCTTTGATACTGCCACCGGGATCACCACCGCCGTGCTCGAATCCGCAAAGGCTGTGGGCACGCTTGTGCCGGTGGTGGGCACCCCCGCTCCGACGCCGTAGAAGCAGGTGTAAGCTGCCAGGTGCCAGATGTCGTAAGAGTCAACCCGAAAAGGAGTTCTCCCGTGGAGAAACCCGAGACTCCTGACACCTGACACCTGACACCTGACACCTGCTCTTCAATGAATCGTATCCGCCAAAGAAAATATCGGCATGTACAGCGCGATCAGCACGAACGCCACGAAGATTCCCATGAAAATCATGATCGCGGGCTCGATCAGCGAGAGCGCCGCCGTCATCTTGGTGCTTACATCGTCTTCGTAAAACTCCGCCACACTCGTGAGCATCACCGGCAGCGCGCCGGTCGATTCTCCCACCTCGATCATGTCGATAGCTAGCGGCGGAAAAATCCCTGTGGCTGTCAGCGAACCCGAAAGCGCCTGCCCTTCTCTCACCATCTTGCCGGCTTTTTCCAGCGTTCGCCGTAGCAGCGCCGTGCCCAGCGAATCCGCCGCCGTCTCCAATCCCTGCACCAGCGGAATCCCGCCTGTGAGCAGGGTGCTCAAGACTCGCGAAAACTGCGCAACCTGGTATTTCAGCCAGATATCGCCCAGAATCGGCGTGCGCATCTTCATCGCGTCCAGCTTCTCGCGCGCAGATTCCCTTTTCGACCACATCGTGAACAGGAAAATGGCACCCACCAGCGCCGCGAAAAACACCAGCACGTAGCTGCGCGCCGTCGTACCCACTGCGATCAGCACCTGCGTAATGGTGGGCAGTCGCGCCGACATGCTGGAGTAAAGCTGCGCGAAGTTCGGCACCACGTAAGTCACCAGGAACACGATCAGGCACAGTACCAGAAAGATTAGCACCGAAGGATACAGTAACGAAACTAATATCTTCTTGCGCACCGCCAGGGATAGCTTCTGATACGTGATGTAGCGATCCAGCACCTCCGCCAGGCTGCCGCTTTTCTCGCCAGCCATCACTGATGTCACGTAGATCTTGGGAAACACGCCTTGCATGCGAAACGCTTCCGAGAGCAGCGTGCCCTTCCTCACTTCGTCGCGCACCGCTTTGATGTGCACGCCGAGTTTTGGATCTGTCAGCCGGTCCGCCAGCAGGTCGAGGCCTTTGAGGATCGGCAGGCCCGCACGAATCAGCGTCACGAACTGCTGGTTGAAGATAAGAAATTTTTCGAGGTTGAGTTTTTTGCGCCGCCCCAACAGCGATACTTCCGCCGACAGCCCGCGTGCCACCCGCCGCGGCCGGATCGAGTAAATCAGGTACCCCTGTTGGGCAAAGCGCTCGCGCACCTCTTGCTCGGTGGGAGCCTGCGCCACCTGCTGGTGAATCTCCCCCCGGGCATCAGCGTATTTTAAGACCCAGTCAGCCATCGAATTCCGCCCTCTGCATTGTCAGCTACTTACAGAGCCACGACCACCAGGGCACGGGCGCGTAACAGAGTTTTTCAATAAGCCCCTCGCCAGAATGACGACGACAACCGTCTGACCGTGGAACAGAACTTGGGCCAATGGCACGGCTTGCCGGCGCTCCCCTCCGCCTAACCGCCCTCCACCACTTCCGCCCCCGCAGGCGGCCGGAATCGGAACAACCCGTTGTCGAGCAGCGGGTTCACTTTTTCCGCCTCAAAAACGAAATCCAGCACTGACTGGTCCAGGTTGTGAATCCTCAGCTTGCGAATCACGAATGTGGGCGTGACCACGAACTCCACTTTGGAATACGGCAGGTTGCCCTCTTTGGGCTCGGCGGTAATCAGTATGTCCTCGCCTTCCGGCTTGGCTTGAATGTTCTGGAAGTCCTTCTCAAAATTCAGCTTGCCCAGAAGAAACGCCAGCGGAGCCCGCATATCTTCGGTTTCTTTGAGCTTCATGCTCTCGAAGTGGTTCGAACTCGGCAAATATAGGTAGACTTTCTTCCCATCGGAGCCGAAAAGCTTCCCTGCCGGCGACGTGTAATCCCATCGCATCCGCCCGGGTTTCCGTAGATAAAGCGTGCCACTTTCGGTTCGCGCGGCCCGGTTGGGCGCACTGTAGGTCTCCGTGAACCCGACCTGCAGCGTCTCCGCCCGGTTGTATCGTCGCTCCACCTCTTTCAAGACGTGGTCGCTCGAATCCGCCCCGAAAGCCACCACCACCAAAAATAGCGCCAGGTATCGCACAATGATCAGTCTTGGTAGGGACGGGCAGATTCGAACTGCCGACCTGTCGCTTAGGAGGCGACCGCTCTATCCAGTCTGAGCTACGTCCCCGATCCACCCCATTGTGGCAAACCAGGGACGGAGACCTCAAATCCGGCTTTCCGCTCGTTTTTTGCAACCGGCGAGATTTGCCTGATCGGCGGCCGCCCGTCGAGCCGCACTAGCCCATGTGCAGAGGCTCTCGATACGCCTGGCAAGCACAAGAGGATTAGGCCGGCGGTTAGCGCCGTCAACGCGATTCCGGCTCAGTCACGCGTGTGCCGACGAGCCGCGACTGCCGACGATCGTAAGTAACGAGTGCGCCACGTCCGTCAACGCTCCGGACTGGACATTCAGCTCGGTTACGGCCGATGCGCTTTCTTCTGCATTCGCCGCCGCTCGTTGTGTTACGTGCTCCATCTCCTTCATCGCCTGAGCGATCTGGTCGATTTGGAGCGCTTGCCTGCTGCTATACTCTGCGAGCCGGTCGGCTACCTGCTGCACCTCGCCCCGTATCCCTGCGCTCTGCTGCAGCGAGCCCCTCACTGCATCGAGTCTCAATTCGGCCTCGCGAACACTCGAGCTGTTGCGGCTCACCAACTCCGCCGTGTCTCGCGCCGCTTGGGCAGAACGTTGCGCCAACGCTCTAACCTCATCCGCGACCACCGCGAACCCAGCACCTGACTCACCCGCCCTCGCCGCTTCCACCGCAGCATTTAGTGCGAGGATATTCGTTTGGAACGCGATTCCGTCGATTACACTCAGCGTCTTGGAAATTTCGTCACTCGCTGTCTTGATGGCCTTCATGGTCTCCGCAAGCTGCCCGATCGCTCCGATGCCCCCTTTGCCAATCTCCTGCGCGCGAACCATCAGCGCTGAACATTCCTGGGCTAGCCCGGAGTTTTGTTTCGTCAGTGCAGTGATCTCCTCGGTGGAAGCCGCGGTCGTTTCGAGTGACGCGGCTTGCTGCGAAGATCCTTGAGCTAGCGCCTGGCTGGATGACGAGAGCTCCAAACCCGCGTTTGTCACCTGTTCGGCTCCCCTCGCCAGCGTCTCCGCCATCCCCTTCAATGTTCGGAACAACCCCCGGATCATTACGTACACCGCGGCGCCGACGAGCAACAAGAGTGCCGTGAACGCTCCCACGAAGACCTCCGTGAGCCGTTCATTCCGTTGAAGAGCCGCCTTCGCGGCGGTCTCCGCGGCATCCTGCCGCGAATGGTTCGCCTCACCGAGCTGCAACGCACTCCTTTGCAGCACGTCCATAATCGGCGTGGTCTTCTTCAGTGTGATTTGATGCGCCTCTTCGACGTGTGCGGAAACGCACAGCG
>Ga0187819_10000149_pt1 | contig 32010 bp, 22 predicted proteins | sample NC_wetland_sal_i_15_FD_132411 | JGI IMG/M metagenome (GOLD analysis project Ga0187819, IMG submission 132411) | Wetland sediment microbial communities from Neuse River Estuary, North Carolina, USA - SO4_4 | ecosystem: Environmental > Aquatic > Freshwater > Wetlands > Sediment | place: USA... | reverse complement strand
TTGCCACGGTCACGGGCATCGCGCCCTTTATTTCATATACGCGGACGCTGCTAAAGGATTGGAAGGACAAGCGCTTTCCCGCGGACATTCATCTTTACATCATTGACGGAGCCAGCCGGTCCTGGGAATTCGGCTATCGCGAGGAACTGGAGGGAGTCGTGGCCGAGGTTCCATGGCTTACGTTCGTTCCGACCATTAGCCGGCCCTGGGAAGACGCGCCATGGCGCGGCGAGACGGGACGCGTGGAAGACATTCTACGGAAATATTCAGATCAGTGGGGCCTGACGGGCGCGGATACCACCGGCTACCTGTGCGGACATCCGGAAATGATCGAGCACGGGAAGGGCATCCTGAAGCGGCGCGGGTTTGCGAAGGAATTTTTGAAGGAAGAGGTGTACTGGATTCCAGCGAAGGAAGCCGCCGGCTGAGGTATCGTCACGAACCTTGAACGCTGCTAGAGCTTGAAATAGACGGCGGCGAGCGGGGGAAGGCGCATCTTGAGGGAAAAGGGGCGATCGTTCCAGGGGATGGGCTCGGCGCGGACGCCGCCGGACGAGCCGATATTATTTCCCCCGTAGTACGAGGAGTCGGTATTGAGGATTTCGCGGTAGAAGCCTTCGACGGGCACGCCGACACGGTAGTCTTCGCGGACCACCGGGGTGAAATTGCAGACCACCAGCACGAAATTCTCCGGATTTCTGGCGCGCCGGATGAAGGCCAGAACACTGGCGGCGGCATCGCCCACTTCCACCCATTCGAAGCCGGGCCATTCGAAATCCATTTCGTGGAGCGCCCGCTCGTGGGAGTGCAGGCGGTTCAAGTCCGCCACCAGGCGCTGGAGGCCGCGGTGCGGGGGCGAATTTTCAAGCGACCAATCCACGCTGCCGGCTTCCCAGAATTCATTCCGCTGACCCAGCTCGCCGCCCATGAAGAGAAGCTTCTTGCCGGGGTGCGCATGCATGTAGCCGAAGAGCAGGCGCAAGTTGGCGAACCTCTGCCAGTCGTCGCCGGGCATTTTCTCGAGCAGCGCGCGCTTTCCGTGGACGACCTCATCGTGCGAGAGCGGCAGGACGAAATTCTCGTGGAAGGCGTAGATCATGGAAAACGTCAGCTCATTGTGATGATAGCGGCGGTGCAGCGGATCGAGCGAGAAGTAGCGCAGCGTGTCGTTCATCCAGCCCATGTTCCATTTGAGATCGAAGCCCAGCCCTCCCATGTCCGTGGGGCGCGAGACGGCCGGCCAGGAGGTGGATTCCTCGGCGATCATCAACGCGCCGGAATGCCGGGTGTGCAGCACTTCATTCAGGTGGCGAAGGAAATCGATGGCTTCCAGATTCTCGCGGCCGCCATAGGGATTGGGAATCCATTCGCCGGGCCGGCGGGAATAATCCAGGTAGAGCATGGAAGCCACGGCATCCACGCGCAGGCCGTCCACATGATATTTGTCCACCCAGAAGAGGGCATTCGAGAGCAGAAAATTCTGCACTTCGTTGCGGCCGTAGTTGAAAACCAGCGTGCCCCAATCCGGGTGTGCGCCCTTCCGCGGATCCGCGTGTTCGTAGAGGTGCGTGCCGTCGAAATAGGCCAGGCCGTGCGCATCGCGGGGAAAATGCGCCGGCGTCCAATCGAGAATCACGCCCAGGCCTGCCTGGTGGCAGCGGTCGACGAAATGCATGAAATCGGCGGGGGAGCCATAGCGGCTGGTGACGGCGAAATAGCCGACGGTTTGGTAGCCCCAGGAAGCATCGAGCGGGTGCTCCATGATGGGCATCAACTCGATGTGCGTATAGCCCATTCGCCGCACGTAGGGAATCAGCTCGGTGGCCAGCTCGCGATAGGTGAGCCAGCGATTTCCATCGTTCGACTTGCGCCGCCACGCGCCGGGATGCAGTTCGTAGATGGACATGGGTGCGTGCAGCCAATCGCGCGAGGAACGGGCTTGCAGCCAGGCGCTGTCGTTCCACCGATACCGGTCGATATTGAAGACCATGGACGCGCTCTTCGGCCGCACCTCGGCCGCGAAGCCGTAGGGATCCGATTTCAGCCCGAGATAATTTCCGTCGCGGCCAAGAATTTCGAACTTGTAAAGCGCCCCTTCATCCAGGCCGGGAACAAAGATCTCCCAGATTCCGCTGAAATCGCGGATGCGCATGGCGTGGACGCGCCCATCCCAGGAATTGAAATCGCCGACAACGCTCACGCGGCGCGCATTGGGCGCCCACACGGCAAAGTGCACGCCGCGGATCCCGTCAACCTCAAGCACGTGCGCGCCCAGCTTTTCATATTTCAAGTAGTGCGTGCCTTCACCGGAGAGGTGGATATCGTAGTCCGTGAGAAGAGGAGGAAAGGCAAAGGCGTCAAATCCTTCCACGACGCCGCCATCCGGAAAGCGAATCACCAAGCGGTAGGACCCCGGCGCGATTGACTCGTTTTCGCGCCTGTGGATGGAATCAGGCGTGAGACACAATTCGAATAGGCCGGCAGGATGGACTTGTCTCGCGGCGACGGGTTCGAGACTGTTATCCCAGAGCACACCTACTTCTTCGGCGCCCGGACGAAAGGCGCGAATGCACAACGAACGCCCGCCGGGTCCTGCGATCCAGTGCGGACCGAGAATGTGGAAGGGATCGGAATGCTGGCCATGGACGAGGCGCTCGATTTCGTCGCGCCAGGCGTCCTTCTGATTTCCTGCGTCTCCGGGTTTTTGAGTGTCGTGCATCACGCGTGGCCGTTGGGTATTCCCGGGCAAGCCGGTTCACCATCTTACCGGAGAGGGAGAAGCGCGCCAAATGCGGTTGAGCGCTCGCGTGCGGGGAAATCCGGGTGTCGCTGGACTTGCTGGGAAAAGCTGGGTAGGCTAGGCGCGTCCTTGGGGCACGCAGCGAGGCAATCCAAACAGGAGACTTTCGATGAAACTGCTCGCTCGTTCTATCTTTTTCCTCGCACCTTTGGCCCTGGTGGCACTGGCCGGAACGGTGCACGCGCAGGGAGGGACAACCCCTGCAAAGCCGAAGACACCCTCGGCAGCCGTGCTCGAGAATTGGAATGACGTAGGCAAGAGACTGGTGACCATGGCGGAGGATTGGCCGGAAGAAAAGTACGATTACCGCCTGAAGCCCGAGGTCCGCACGTTTCAGCAGATTATTCTGCACATTGCGGGCGCCAATTACGATTTGCTGAACAACGTGACGAAATCGAAGGTGGGCGACGCGCGGAATGATCCGCCCGTGAGCGAATACAAGACCAAGGCGGAGACGGTGGCGTTCCTGAAGAAGTCCGTGGCGGATGGCGAGGCGGAAATTCACAAGGCGGGGGACGCTGGGGTTTTGGCGCACCTCGATTACTGGATCGGCTACACGGAGCACATGGGTGAGCACTATGGTTTGCTGGTCGCTTACTACCGCGCGACCGGAGGTGTGCCGCCGGAATCGCGTCCGAAGAAATAGCGGCGGCGGCGACGGAAGTGGATTGAGAAAAGCCAAGCATCGTTGGGTTGCGTTCCTTCTGCTGGTGGGGGTGAGCATGCCTTTCGGGAGGGCCTTGGGGCAGGACCGCACGCAGGGCCGCTCGATGATTGTTTCGCGTGATGGGATCGTGGCGGCGGAAAGCCCGCTCGGGGCGCTGGCCGGCGCCACGATACTCGCGCGCGGCGGAAATGCGGTGGACGCGGCGGTGGCGGCGAACGCGGCGATGGGGGTGGTCGAGCCCATGATGAATGGGATCGGCGGGGATCTCTTTGCGATCGTGTACGAGGCGAAGACCGGGAAAGTGTATGGCCTGAACGCCAGCGGATGGTCGCCCGCGAAATTGACCATTGAACATTTGAAGAGTAAAGGCCTCGACCATGTGCCGGAGCACGGGATCGATTCCGTGACGATTCCGGGGGCGGTGGACGGCTGGACGAAGCTTCTCTCGCGGTTCGGATCGAAGAAATTTCCGGATGTTCTCGCGCCGGCCATTCATTACGCGCGCGAGGGATTTCCGGTGCCGGAGCTTACGGCGGCGTATTGGGCGGGGAGCGAAGAAGCTTTGCGCGCGGAAGCGAATGCCGCGGCGACTTTCCTGGTGAAGGGACAGACGCCTCGGCTGGGCGAAGTTTTTCGCAATCCGGATCTGGCCCATTCGCTCGAATTGATTGCCGCCGACGGACGCGACGCGTTTTACCGGGGCGAAATCGCGCGCCGCATTCTGGCGGCGTCTTCGCGCCTGGGCGGGACCATGACAGCGGAAGACCTCGCGGAATATTCGAGCGAATGGGTGGAGCCGATTTCGACCACCTACCGCGGCTGGACGGTTTACGAAATTCCGCCGAACGGGCAGGGAATTGCCGCGCTCGAAATGCTGAACATCATGGAGACGTTTCCGCTCGCGAAGTACGGCCACAATTCCACGGACGCGCTTCACGCCATGATTGAAGCGAAAAAATTGGCTTATGCCGATATGATTCGCTTCGTGGCGGACCCGAAATTCAGCCGCGTGCCGGTCGGGGGAATGCTTTCGAAAGATTATGCGGTGCGGCGCGCGAAGCTCGTGGACATGACCAAGGCCAATTGCAACGTGGAGGCGGGCGAGCCGTCATTTCCAGCGGCGGGCGACACCACGTACATGAGTGTGGTGGACCGCGAAGGGAACATGGTCTCGCTGATTCAGAGCAATTTTGATGAGTTTGGCTCCTGGGTTATCCCCGAGGGCACGGGTTTTGCGCTCCAGGATCGCGGCGCACTCTTCAGCCTGGACCCGGCATCGCCCAATGCGCTCGCCGGGCGAAAGCGCCCGCTGCACACGATCATCCCTGGATTTATGTCGCGCCGACAGGAGCGAATCGCATTTGGCATCATGGGTGGCTTCAACCAGGGGCAGGCGCACGCGCAGTTCGTCGCCAATGTGGTGGATTTCGGAATGAATATACAGGCAGCGCTGGAAGCCGCGCGCTTCACGAAGCATTCGTTTACGGGCTGCGACGTCGAGATGGAGGACCGCATACCGGCCGGCGTGCGCGAGGCGCTTGCTGCGCGCGGCCACCAGATCCAACTTCGCGGCAGCTTTTCCTCGAATGTAGGGGGCGGCCAGGCGGTCCGGCGCGACGATTCGAATGGCGTGAATTACGGCGCCTCGGACCCGCGCAAGGATGGAGCGGCAGTGCCACAGGCACCTGTTTTTCCCTAGAAATTACCCTTCCAAGTAGATTTTTTCCGAGCCCCAGAAGTGTCGTAAGTGCCTCTAAATGTGAGCCTTTGGTACGAAGGTACCATTGTGACCAGAGTCACACCCCGCTATAAGTGAGCGTGGGGTAAATCCATGGAGCGCTGTCCTGGCTCCGAGCCTAAAGCCATGCCAGGCAAGACTGTAGCGCTGCGTCCCAAGGGGAAAAGAGCGTCGCGCGCCGAGCGACAAGCCGGGAGCGCGAGCGCTTCGCCCGTCTCGGGGGCGCTAAACGACCGGGGTGGCGCGGACCCCATGGCCTCGCCGAACGACGGGCGGGCTCATGCGGGGAGAAAAGCTGCCGAGCATAACGCTTACCTTCAGGCCCTGATCGATAATAATCCTCTGGCGATTGCCGTCTCGGACGTCGCCGGGCAAATCCGCATGTGCAATCCCGCGTTTGAACACCTGTTCGGGTATCACCAGGTGGAAATTCTTGGAGTGGATCTCGATTCACTGTTGGCCCCGGCCGAGCTTTCGAACGAAGCCACGGAATTGACCCGGCGCGTGAGGGCGGGCGAAGTGGCGCGCGCGAGAACCAAGCGCCGGCGCCGCAATGGCTCGCTGGTGGACGTGCAGATTCTGGGCGTGCCGCTCGTGGTGGATGGCAAGCGCATAGGCAATTCGGCGATGTATGAAGACATCACGGAGCGATGCCGCTCCGAGGAGGCGCTGGACAAAGCCAAAGAGAAATTCCGCCGCCTCTTCGAAAATGCCCTGGAAGGAATTTTTCAAACGACTCCGGACGGCCGCTACCTGAGCGTGAATCCGGCCGAGGCGCGCATGTGCGGCTATTCCTCGCCGGCGGAAATGATCCAAAGCGTTCAGGACATCGGCCAAGAGATGTATGTGGACCCGTCGGCTCGCGAGGAATTCAAGCGCATCATGGAAGAGCGCGGCATCGTCGAGGACTTCGAATACCAGGTGAAGCGGAGAGACGGCACCACGATCTGGGTCTCGGAGAACGCCCGAGCGGTGCGCGATGAGAACGGGAAGACGATCTCCTACGAGGGCACGATTCAGGATATTTCCGATCGCAAGCGCGCGGAGCTCGAACGGCAAGTGACTTTTGAAATCATCCATGCCGTCAACCTGACGGACAACCTCGACGACCTGCTGCGCATGGTTCACCTTTCGCTGAACAAGGTCCTTTCGGCGCAGAATTGTTTTGTGGCTCTTTATGAGCCTTCGACGGGAATGTTTCATTTTCCGTTTTTCGTGGACCAATTCGACCAAGTTCCACCGCCGCAGGAGGTTGGCCGAAGCTGCACGGCCTATGTGTATCGAACCGGCCGCGCCATGCTCATTCCGCAGAAGACCTTCGATGTGCTGGCCGCCCAGGGCGAAGTCGAGCTGGTCGGCACGCCTTCGCCTTCCTGGGTCGGTGTTCCTTTGCGCACCCCCGCAGCCACCATCGGCGTGCTGGTGGTGCAGCATTACGAAATTGAGGATGCCTACACGGAGCGCGACCTGGAATTCCTTTCCTCCGTGGGCGGCCAAATCGCTTTTGCGATCGAGCGCAAGCGTGCCGAAGAAAAAGTCCGGCAGAGCGAAGCGCGTCTGAGAGTTCTGATCGAGCAGTTGCCCGCCGTGCTCTGGACCGTGGATAAGGATCTCCGGTTCACATCCCTGCTCGGCGCGGGCCTGGCTCGCCTGAGTCTGAAGCCGAACCAACTCGTGGGCATGTCGCTGCTCGATTATTTCGAAACCGCGGACCAGACTTTCCTGCCCATCGCGGCACATCGGCGCGCGGTGGCGGGCGAGGCCATGACGTTTCACGTCGAGTGGAAGGGCGGATCCTACGCCTGCCACGCCGAGCCGCTGCGCGACGCCAAGGGGCAATTGCAAGGCGCGATTTGCATGTCGCTCGACATCACGGACCGCAAGCAGCTGGAAGAACAGCTCCGCCAGGCACAAAAGATGGAAGCCGTCGGGCGGCTGGCCGGCGGCATCGCGCACGACTTCAATAATTTGCTGATGGTGATCCAGGGCTATGCCGACCTGCTGGCCGAGCGGATTCCCTCCGGCGAGCCGCTGCGGCGCAACGCGGAACAGATTCAAATGGCGGCCCAGCGCGCTACGTCACTCACGCGCCAGTTGCTGGCATTCAGCCGCAAGCAGATGCTGGCGCCAAAGGTGCTGAGCATCCAAACCGTCGTCTCGGACATGGAGAAAATCCTGCGCCGCTTGATTGGCGAAGACGTCGCGCTCGAGACATCCTCCGCGCCGGACCTCTGGCTGGTGAAAGCAGACCGCAGCCAGATCGAGCAGGTGATTCTGAACCTGGCCGTCAACGCGCGCGACGCCATGCCGCGGGGCGGTCGACTCACGATTGAAGCCGCCAATGTAGAATTGGACGCCTCCTACGCGCATCCTCCCGCCGTGCTCTCGCCCGGCCAATACGTGATGCTGGCCGTCACCGACAACGGCTGCGGTATGGATGCGCAGACGCAGGCGCACATCTTCGAGCCATTTTTTACCACCAAGGAAAAAGGGAAGGGCACTGGCCTCGGTCTTGCGACCGTGTATGGCATCGTCAAGCAGAGCGGCGGGTACGTGTGGGTCTATAGCGAGCCCGGCCGCGGGACGAGTTTTAAGATTTATCTCCCGCGCATTGAAGAGCAGCACATCACGGCCGGGCGGGAACGCAGAACCGAATTGCGTTCTCTGCCGCGCGGCTCGGAGACGGTCCTGCTCGTGGAGGACGAAAAAGGCGTGCGCGAGCTCGCTCGCGAGTACCTGGAGATGAGCGGCTATAGCGTTCTGGAGGCGGAGAACGGCCATACGGCGCTCGAACTGGTGGCCATGCACGCCGGTCAAATTCATTTGCTGATGACCGACGTGGTGATGCCCGGAATCAGCGGGCGAGAGCTTGCCGAGCGGGTCATGCAGATTCGCCCGGGAATCAAGGTTCTTTATATGTCCGGCTACACGGACCAGGCAGTGGTTCATCATGGGATTCTGGAGGGCGACGTCGCGCTCTTGCAGAAGCCGTTTACACTTGCCACCCTGGCCGCGAAACTGCGCGAAATTCTGGCGCTGGAGGCGGCTCCGGCTCAGTAGTTGCGCACCCCTGGGCAGAATTTCACGTAAGTCTTTCGTTCCCGCCTGAAACATTTGCACGCCCCGGCACAGTCCTCCCAGTTACGCGCTGTGAGGAAAACCGCGGTGCACCCCGATTTGCGGCGAGCATTTCCATTGTCCTCAATGATTTGCGCTCGTGGAACCCATCCTGGCGTGCGCCCCGCGGGTTGGCGAGCCAGATGCACTAGTGGAGGCAACGCCGCTGGCGAGTTGGACGGGGGATGGGCCGGCGAGCGGAATTCAGGACCACGGGGGGACATGATGGAGATGGAAGCGAATCGGATTCATGCGGTGGCAGACAATGCAGTCACGGAAGACTTGATTGGCGAAAATCGGCTCTGGACGGCTGTCATCGTAAAGGCCGTGGAGGATTGGCGCACTGGCAGCTTGCGCGCCCGCCGCGAGGCACAAAAGTTCCTGTTTGAAGATCACCGCGATTTCAACGATGTCTGCGCCAGCGCGGGCCTGGACCCAAGCCGGCTGCGCGCCCAGCTATTGAGGATTGGCCGCAAAATCGAGATGGAAGGGGCCTTCCGCAATCCGCTCGCGGCTTAAGGCGGCGCGCGCGGCGTACCAGCAATTTTCGAATGTTGATGCTGCTCTTATATCTTTCATAAGCTCACTTTCATAAAGGTTTCCTGCGCCGCCAGGCCTGAGAGCGGCGCAGGCTTCCCTCCTCCTCGAAGAATCCGCCGATAGAGCTTCCTCAAATGGCGTAGAATTTCCCAGCGCAAACCGGCGCGCCACTGCATGCCTCTTCCCGCGAAAGACGCGGTCTGTTCCGAAAAGCGATTGCTTGTCTGCTGCGCGCGGACGAGGGTCACGTCCGCTACTGCGGAAGAGATCCGCAAACTCCTCGCACAGCCGCTCGACTGGGACTATCTCCTCTCCGAAGCTTTCGAAAACTCGATTACGCCACTTTTCGAGCGCGCCATTCGCGCCGCCGACCCTGGCGCGGTGCCGCCGGAATTTGCAGCGCGATTGAAGAGCGCCTTCCGCGCCAATACAGTGCGCTGCCTCTTCCTGACCGCCGAGCTACGCAAGATCCTCGAGCTATTTCAGGCCGCCGGAATTTTGGCCATTCCTTATAAAGGGCCCGTTTGCGCCGCGCAGGCGTATGGCGATATCACGCTGCGCGAATTCGAGGACCTCGACATTATTCTTCCTCAACGCGATTTGCCCAAAGCTCACGAAATCATTCTCAGCCTGGGCTACCGGCCAAAATTTCCGTGGATTCTCTCGCCCGGCGCCGCGGCGTCGCTCGTTCCCGGCGAATACAACTACCGGGACGATGCGCGGCGCGCCATGGTGGAACTGCATACGGAAATTACGCTTCGGCATTTCCCCGTCGTGCCGGACCTCGATGATTTCGCCCGGCGGCTCGTCGCTATCGACCTGGGAGGCCCTGCGGTGCGGACTTTCTGCGTCGAGGACGCCCTGCCAATCCTCTGCATCCACGGTTCCAAGGATTTCTGGGAGCGGCTCTCCTGGATCGCGGACATCTCCGAACTTGTGCAGGCCCATCCCTCGCTCGATTGGGACCAAGCAGAGAGCCGCGCGGAGTCTCTGAAGGCCCAGCGCATGCTTCATCTGGGCCTCGCTCTGGCGGCGGACATCCTCGATGCCCCCCTCCCGCCCGAAATCCTCGCCCGGGTACAAGCCGACGCCGCGCCCCAAGCCGTCGCCCGGGAAGTTGGGCACAGGCTCCTCAGCCGTCAGCTTCCCCAGCTCGATACCAAGGGGCGGTTTCATTTTCGGCGGCGGCTGATTCCGGGATCCATGGCTGGCTGGCGCTACTCGTTTCGGCTGGCCGTGGTCCCTGCTGAAGAGGACTGGCAGATGGTTCGCCTCCCCGGGCCGTTGGCTCCTCTTTATCTTGCCCTCCGCCCCCTGCGGCTCCTGCGCAAGTACGGTTGGGCAGGCCGCCGCTCTCCCCGCCTGTCGTCCTGAAACCCTTCCCCAAGTCACGTTCCTTGCGCGGTAGTCACAAGTACGACACGCAGCGCAGCATCCGTGTTGACCCGTTGCGTATTACCAGATGAGACTGGTCGCTGCTTCCTCTCGTTTGCTCTGACAGTTTGGGGAATTTCGGCTCCCGGGCCCTCGGGAATTGGTTTGCGTTGCCCTGCGGCCGGAATGCCCCGGTAAGGGGGATCTGAGCACGTTGGCGAATCCATGCACGCTCGCGGCGACCGCCCGGCCGCTTCCGATTGCAATCGGGCAGGCGCCGCTCGGGCTTTTCAATACTCCCGCCGATCATTGCAGGACATCGGGACTTTCCATCGACTGGGCCTACCTGAACGTCACCGGCGCGAATTGCATTCGACGCAACAATGCAGGAGTGGCTAGCCTCTCGGGAGATGGGAAAGCCAAAACGGAAATCGCGGTTAATTCTGGACAGAGAGCTTCAAAAATGGAATTGAAAAAATCGCGGTTGGTCAGACGGACTTTGTTTTTCACCTACTCCCTGGCGCTGGCAGCCTGCTTCACCGCACCGGCGTTCGGGCAGGGGCTCGCGAGGCAGGATGGTTCGGTGCCGGTGCCGTTCGATTGGACCTCAAAGCACGTTCTCTTCACTGCGGGCGCTACAGCGGAGCAGGCCGAGAAACTGCGGAATGAGCCGCGGGCCTACGCACAGTGGCACCTGCATGGTGATGCGCCGGCAGAATTGCGCGGGGGGCGCCCGCTGCCAAGGCTGCCAAGACTGCCATTGTTGCCACTGCGATCAAGGAACGAGATGCGAAGGGACTGGGCCGTTTCGCTGGGCGCCGGCGGCGTAGCTCCGGGCATGTCGCCCGCCAAGTACACCTACGATGTGACCGCGGCTCCGAGCTGCACCTCCGATTTCGCAGTATTCCCGGTCAACGCATCGACTGGGAACACGCGCGCCAATGTTGTCGGGACTTTCACCGGCGAACCGCTGACTGGCGGCACTGCGGCCATCACCATAACTCCGACCGGTAAAAGCGCGTTCACTCTGACCTTGACCTCATCGTCCACATCGAACACCGGGCTAAATTTCCTGGTGTCCCCCACGATTGCCACCAATGCGGCCAATCTGGCGGCCGCGATCAATCGGAATCTCAGCAGTTCCGCTCTTGACCGTATCGTGGCGGTTGCGTTGGGGGCCAAGGTTACCGTATACACGCTCACGCCCGGAACTGGCGTGACGCTGACGGATGCAAACACACTGACCAATTTTAGCTGGGGCGGCGTTGCTGCCGGGACGGACGGAGCCCAGGCCAACATCGTTGGCTTCAACCAGCTCTACAGCGGGTCCGGGACACCGCTGTGTGGTTTCACGAACCCGGAATTCATCTTTTCCTACGCCTCAGGGGTCGGACCGGTCGCCACCTCACCCAACCTCTCGTTCGGGGGCACGAAGATTTCCTATGTGGAAAACGACCCGAACATCGGGGCAATTCTGCACGTGCTGACGTTCGGCAGCGGCAGCACCGAGTATGGAAGCATTTGCGCCAGCACCAACCACGGGACGGCCATGCCCATCTGCGCAACCAATCCCGTGATTCCTGGAAGCACCGCAGGCAGCACTGCCACGGACTTCATGCTTCCCTTGGGTTTGGTGGCCGCCAACGCAGCCACTGCGGCGGCTGGAGCGGCGGACAGTTTCTCTTCCCCGTTTATCGACTATCCCAACGACATTACCTACGTCGGCGACAATAACGGCTACCTGTATTCGATCAGCCCGACGTTCAACGGGACCCCAGCATACGCAGGAGGTAACTTCCCGGTCCACGTAAGCGCCACCCCAGCGTCAACCGCCCCGACTGGGGTAACGGTAACCGGAAATGTCGTGACAGTGACAGTGGCCAACACGCTCGGTATCGGAGAGCTGGTCACCATTACGGGCGTAGCTGTCAACGGCGCGCACTGCACCGCGGCTGACGTGACTGCCATCAATGCAACGCAGACCGTCGCCACAGCGACTGCGGCGAACTTCACGTTTGACGCTACCGCGCCGAACACTACCGGCGCCGGCTGCACCGTCGCTGGCGCAACCGTCACCCCGGGATCCAATTACCTCTCGGCCCCGATCGTCGATGTGGGTGGCACAGGCAACATTTTTGTCGGCGATAGCAGCGCGAACTTGTACGAGTTGACGCCGGCCGGAGCTATGGCAGCGGCAGCGCTATCGGTCGGCGAAAACTTGAACGGTGGTATTCGCGACGCCCCAATCGTTGACTCGACGAACGCGGTAGGTTATGTCGTAACGGCTTGCAGCACCGGCACGACCGGTGGCGAGACAGACACGACGAATTCCGCTCTTATCCAATTTAAATTCCCAGGCAATACTCTGAGCCAAGTTGCGGCCGCAGGACTTGATTCAGGTGCGAATCAGGCTTGTACGGTCGCCGGGTTTCCGTTGTACTCCGCCACGCCGGACGACCGCTACTTTGCCTTGGGAATCGGCAGTGCCACAGCGGCGAACAACGGCGAAATCATCGCCGCCAGCTCCGGCACCGGCGGCCAACAGATAAAAACCTTCCAATTCGTTAGTTCCGCCTTGCAGACAACGCCAGAGGGCGGGGATAAGCCTCAACTCGGCACCGGCGCTTCCGTCATTTCGCCTCTGACCGAGTTCTTCAACAGCCAGGAATTTACCGTTACGGCGGTTACGGCATCCCCAACCGTAGTTACAGTAACGGCGGCCAACACACTCGCCGTGAACGACCTGGTCACCCTCTCGGGCGTAACTGCCAATGCCGGCAACGGTTGCACCGGTGGCCCCAATAGCGACCTCAGCGCCATCAATGGAGGACTCCAGACCGTCGCCTCGGCAACCCCAACGCAATTCACCTTCGACGCTACCATCCCCAGCCAGACGACTGGCACGGGCTGCACAGTCACTGGGGCAACTGCGACGGGAGGCCCGGACTACTTGTTTATGGGGGTCGATGAAAACCCGACGGAATTGTATTCGTTCCTTTTGCCTGCCGAGGTCCTAGTCCCGGGATTAGATAGCGTGCCTACGCCTGCGGCGACAAACACGGCCGATATAGCCGGGGGGACAAGCGCGATGATCGTGGACAACCAGTCAACCGCCGGGCAGGCGTCCAGCATTTATTTCGGTACGCTGGCGACATCCACGACGATTTGCGGAGCCACCGCCGCGTATTGCGCGGTCAAGGTGACCCAGGGCGCGCTCCAGTAGTTGGCTGCTGACAGAAGTTGCGGGCGTGCTGAATTTACGCCAGTGAGAAGGAAGAAACAAATCTGACGATGAAGCAATCACAAGGGAAGTCCGGCAGGCCGGTCTTCAACGGGCTGAAGATAAGTCCTCGTTCTGGCCATGCTCCATCCGGCACGAACCCGAACGGTTTCGCGGTGAAGCTCACTCCCGAGGAACTTCTGTGAGCATGGAACAGCAAGACAAGGCCCCTGAAAACGAAAAGTCACTGCCGAAAGATGCAGTGGCCAAGAAGCCTTACCTGAAGCCTGCTTTTCTCCACGAGCGTGTTTTTGAAACGATGGCGCTTGCTTGCGGGAAAGTATCCGCCACACAGTTTCAGTGCCGTTTCAATAGGAAGCTTTCGTGAGTTTTGTGAATTCATCGACGGAGGCGCCTGCGGCCTCCAGCCAGACATTGCGTTTGGAGCTCGCAGCGAAAGTCTTGTGTGATTTCGGAGAGTTGCGATTCCGGGCGTGTGGCGGGAGCATGCTCCCGGCAATATTTCCGGGAGATATTCTCCAGGTCCGGCGTGAACCGATTGGATGGATCCGGACCGGCCACACTGTGCTTTCCTTCCGTGCCGGTCTGTTATATGCGCATCGCGTGGTGCGCATTGAGAATAGCGGCGCGGCCGTGCGCCTGATCACTCGCGGGGACGCGCTGAGCATGGAAGACCCCGCCGTATCCGAAGCGGATTATCTCGGCAGGGTGACGGGACTGAGCAGAGGCCGCACACACAGACAGACCATTTGTAAGCCCGGCCTTGCGAGCTGCTTTTTCGCCTGGGTTTTGCGGCGCTCGGATTTTCTGGCCACCTCATTGATGCGATGGCACTCGCTGTGTCTGCGATTGGCAGGAAAATCAAAATTTGCCGGGTCCGCGAATCGTGAAATGGCAGCGGAGTTCCTACGGTGATTGCCGGAACTTCCGCTGCCACTTCCGGGACGGCGCCTCGGACTGAAGCGCAAGGGGTGACCGTTGAGATTGGCGGCGTTCCCATTCTCTTAAGGTCCAACGACGCCGATTTTCGCGCCATGATCGAGCAGCGCTACGCAGGTTTTCTGAATCCTTCCGCACAGCCTGCGAACGTATTTAGGATTCACCTCCATCCGCCATCCGCAATATCACCCGACGAAGACGCGCATGTTTTCAGGAACGATTCTGTGTGGCGCTTCGAGCGCGGAGACTTTCGCGCGGAATGGGATGCGAAAACCCGCCGCGGGCATGTCCACCAATCGGCCAACCCCTACGCCATTGACACGGTTCTGCGCATCACGCACTCGCTGGTTCTTGCAGCTAGAAGTGGATTCCTGGTGCACGCCGCCAGTGCTGTGCGAAACGGGCGGGCTTTCCTCTTTGCCGGGGCGTCCGGCGCTGGCAAAACGACCATGGCAAGCCTGGCGCCCGAAGATGCGCTGCTGCTCACCGATGAGATCTCTTACGTGAGGAGACAGGAAGCCGGTTACTTTGCTTTCGGTACACCCTTTACTGGCGAGCTGGCCAAAGTCGGTGAGAATATATGCGCGCCGATTGCCGCGTTGTACCTGCTGGCGAAAGGGCCACAAAACCGCATCGAGCCTGTTGCCCGCACCAAAGCTGCTCGCGCGCTTCTCTCCAATATCCTGTTTTTTGCTGAGGATCCGGAATTCGTTGAGTTGGTGTTTCAGTCCGCCTGTGAATTCATCGACCTCGTCCCGGTTAATCGTCTCACGTTCGTGCCCAATGCTGATGTGTGGGAGATGATTGGATGACCAGCAAGCGATATGTCCGGAGCCCCCAAGTCGCGGCTCGCCGTCTCGGCGATGAAATAATCATCATGTCCGCATCCGATTCCACTCTATTCACCCTGAACGAGGTAGCGGCACTTATTTGGGAGGCCTCCGATGGTTCACTGGCTCTGAACGAAATCGTGGAACGTGACATTTGCCCGGCATACGACGTCCCGGCAGACGTGGCTTTGCAGGATGCAGAGTCGCTGGCCGAAGAACTTGCGGCACACGGCATCTTGCGGAGTTGTGAAGAGTGCGCCCTCGCCGCACTCGAGTCGAAATGAGCACTCTGATTCAGCGGATGGGCGCCAAGGCGCTGCAATTGGGCATCCCTCTCAGCGTGCAAGTGGACTTGACCTATCGCTGCAACGAACGATGTGTCCATTGTTATCTCGACCACGATGACCACGGCGAGTTGACCACTTCGGAAATCAAGCATCTTCTGGACGAATTGGCCGAAGCCGGCGTTTTTTTTCTCAATTTGAGCGGCGGTGAGATCCTGGTGCGCAAGGATTTCTTCGAGATTCTCGAGCACGCCCATGCGTTGCGGTTTTGCATTAAGCTGAAAACCAACGCGCTTCTGATTCGTGAGCCCCAAGCAGACCGTATTCGCTCACTCGGCGTGCACTCCGTGCAAATCAGCATCTATTCACACCGCCCGGAGGTCCACGATTCCATTACCATGGTTCCGGGATCGCTCTCCAGATCGCTTGACGCCATTCGCTTTCTCAAGGCCCGCGGCTTGAAGGTCATCATTGCGGATGTTCTGATGCTTCAGAACCTCGAGGATTACCCTGGTGTCAGAGCGTTGGCCGGCGAGCTGGGCGTTGAGTTTACGATTGACCCCACGGTCACGCCCAGAATGGACGGTAATAGGTCGATTTTGAACCTGAATGTTGATCAGGCGTCGCTGCGACAGGTCTTCCGAGATGAAGCCCTGGTTGGTAATGTGCAGGAATTCTGCGCGCCCTCGCGGCCGGCGGATGACGACGATCTGGACGGTTTGCCTTGCAGCGCCGGTCACACTGCCTGCTACGTTTCGCCTTACGGTGACGTCTATCCTTGTGTCCAGTTTCCTCTTCCGAGTGGAAATGTCAGGCGTTCCCGTTTCCTGGACATCTGGCGCCATTCCGACCAGTTGAATGAGGTTCGCTCGATCACGGCCCGCGACCTCCCGACTTGCTCCCAATGCGTTCATCTCGCGGGCTGTACGCGTTGCCCCGGGCTGGCGTACATGGAAGGGAACATGCGCGGACCCTCCATCCAGGATTGCGAGAAGTCTTTTGCCCGCTCGGGAATCCCATCAGCCAATCTGTTGTCGAGGAAGCCGCCTGTGCCACGGCTCGTGCAGATTCAGGGCTTATCGAAAGCAGGTCATGCTTTTTCCGCCCCGCGCACATCAGGATTGCCCGTGCAGCGTGACGCCGGTTCAGTGGGGCAGGCGCCCTATTGAGCTCGAATCCCTCGGCAGCGTTCTCTTCGGCTATTTGCTCGCCTTCATATCCCCGGCAAGATTGCTTTGCTTCGCGCTGGCGCGATTTTTCTGGCGCGCGCCTTTCCGCTAAACAGTGCCTCATTGTTCGTTTTTCATAAGGGGAATCACACCGTTTCCTGATCTGCCGGGGATTGCCCGATGCCCTATACGCGGAGGAGCATCACTTCCGTGGATTTGATCAACGCGGCGACCGTCTGGCCCTTTTCGAGCCGCATTTCCCGCACCGCATCCGCCGTCACGATCGACGTAATGTGCTGCCCGCCGATCGAAAGGCTCACCTGCGCGATCAACCCGCTGATTTTGACGTCCGTCACCCGCCCCACCAGCTGGTTGCGTCCGCTGATCCGCCGGAAATTATTTCGCCGCTCAGGCACGGGCCCGCCTTGCGAGCCTCGATACAAAAACCTGTCCACTTCCTTTTCGGGGATGCGATGGTGGCCGCCGGCTGTTTTCACCGTGCGGATTTTTGCTTTGTAGATCCACTGTTTGATGGTCGGATAGCTTACGCCCAGCACGTGTGCCGCTTCGCGCGGCGTGAATAATTTCGCGGGATTCATAGGAGGAAGCGCGCCGGTGATCCTCATGACGCGGCTCAGCTTGTCATTTCCCGGGCTGCTTGTAAAGCCGGGAAGCGCTCCCCTCGAGCGCCGCTGCCGACAGGAAACCGCTCTCGGATTGGCGGATGCTGCGGTAGAATCGCCGCGCGCGAGAATACCCGGCGCCTCCCGGCGCCGGCGCGGAAGTCTCTTGGCGTGGTTCAAGCGATGTGCGATTCGATCAAGGAGGTATAGCGATGAAATCCCTTTTCAAAACGGAGAATGACTTCACGCTTACGATCGCGCGCCTGGTCCTGGGGATCATCTTTTTCGCTCATGGCTCGCAGAAAGTGCTGGGCTGGTTCGGCGGCCACGGTTTCAGCGGCACCATGGGCTTTTTCACGCACCAGCTTGGAATTCCGGCCGCGTTGGCATTTCTCGACATCATGGCGGAATTCCTGGGAGGCATCGGCCTGATCCTGGGATGCCTCACGCGCATCGCCGCCTTCGGCATCGCGTGTGTGATGGTCGTCGCCGTGTTCATGGTCCATATTCACAACGGTTTCTTTATGAATTGGAGCGGCACCCAAAAGGGGGAAGGATTCGAGTACCACCTCTTGGCACTGGCGGTTGCCATGGCGTTAATGGTGAAGGGAGGCGGCGCTCTTTCGGTTGACCGCGCGCTTTCCGCGAGCGCCGGCGGCTCGCACGCGTAGTCGGCCTGATTCTCGCCTGCGCCGCGGGGCGCCAACCTGCGTATACTCCATATTCCAATCGCCCGGGCGGCAGGAAACTTCTCTCGGATACGCCGCCACTGCGGTAGAATCGCATCTCGGGAATGGGTCGAAGCTGCCCGATGCTGACCATCGGGACGCCCCGGCCAGAAGCGTCGGGGTAAACGCCGTGCGAAAAAGCTCTGACGATCTAAAGAAAGATTATTTTTCCGCAAACCGTTTAGCCGTGCCGGAGAGTACTGTGTATTCAGAAGTTTCAACTCTAGAGATCGGCAGAGCGGCAGGTCACCCTATTTATGAATCGGACCAATTTTGCTTTTCCAGGTCCGTCGCTTTCGAGGCGGCATTCCAGGTATTTTTCCGGGCCTGCTAACTGCAGGCCGTTGCGGGTTGCACGGCCGAAAGTTCACCCGCGTCGCAATATTCAGCGTTTGATGGAGAGGAAATCACCATGAGCATATCCGCTAAGCCTACATCGAAATCCCAGGATGCCAAGCCGTTCCAAAATCCCCTCAAAGCATTGGTCGGCTACGGCCAGTCCGTGTGGCTCGATTACATTCGCCGCAGCCTCATCTCCACCGGCGAGCTGGCTCGCCTGATCGAGGAAGACGGCCTGCGCGGCGTCACCTCCAACCCCGCCATTTTCGAGAAAGCCATCACCGGCAGCACCGACTACACCCAGGCGCTCCAGGAGCTCGTCAAGCGCAAGGATCTCGACGCCAAGGGAATTTTCGAGCAGCTCGCCATTCGCGATATTCAGGATGCCACCACCGTCCTGCACGACGTTTACAACGAGACGAAACGCCGCGACGGCTACGTCAGCCTCGAAGTTTCGCCTTATCTCGCGCACAAGACGCAGGAAACTCTCGACGAGGCCCGTCGCCTCTGGAAGGCCGTCTCCCGCGAGAACACCATGATTAAGGTACCCGGCACCACCGAGGGCATTCCCGCGATCCGCACACTTATCGGCGAAGGCATCAACATCAACGTCACCCTTCTCTTCGCGCAGGAAGTTTACGAGCGCGTCGCCGAAGCCTATATTGCCGGCCTCGAGGATTATGCCAAGCGCGGCGGCGACTTGAGCCGCGTCGCCAGCGTCGCGAGCTTTTTCGTCAGCCGCATCGATTCCCTCATCGATGGCGACCTGGCCGCCCGCATCAAGGAAGCGAAGTCGCCTTCCGATCAAGCCGTCCTGCGCGGCCTCCAGGGAAAGGTGGCCATCGCCAATGCCAAGCTCACCTACCAGCGTTACAAGGAAATCTTCAGCGGCCCTCGCTGGGCCGCCCTCGCCTCTCGCGGCGCGCAAACGCAGCGCCTGCTCTGGGCCAGCACCAGCACCAAGAATCCCGCCTATCGCGACGTCTTGTATGTCGAGGAGCTGATCGGCCCCGACACCGTCGATACCATTCCTCCCGCCACCTACGACGCTTTCCGCGATCATGGCAGGCCGCGCGCCAGCCTCGAAGACGACCTCGAGTCCGCCCACGACACCATGCAAACTCTCGCCAAGGTCGGCATCTCCATGAAAGCGGCCACCGAAAAGCTTACCGAGGACGGCGTCAAAATCTTTGCCGAGGCTTTCGATAAGCTCCTCGAAGCCGTGGACAAGCACGGCACCAAGTCCGCCCCCTCGGCCATCAACACTCTCGCCTACCGCTTGCCCGATGCGCTCTCGACCGCCGTCAAGGCTTCTCTCGAAGATTGGAAGACAAACGGCAAAGTGAAGCGCCTATGGGCCCGCGACGCCTCCCTCTGGACCAACTCCGACGAGAGCGACTGGCTCGGCTGGCTCAGCATCACCGACGACCAGATCTCCCGCCAGGCTCAATTCAATCAAATTGCGAAAGACGTCCGCGCCGCCGGTTTCACTCACGCGGCGCTGCTCGGCATGGGCGGTTCGAGCCTTTGCGTGGAAGTCCTGAAACTCACCTACGGAAAAATTCAGGGCTACCCGGAGATGTTCATCCTCGATTCCACGGATCCGGCACAGATTCGCGCGCTCGAATCCCAGCTCGATTTGGCCAAGACCATCTTCATCGTCTCGAGTAAATCCGGCAGCACGCTCGAGCCCAACATCTTCAAGCAGTATTTCTACGAGCGCGTGAAACAAACCGTCGGCGCCGCAGAAGCGGGAAAGCATTTCATCGCCATCACCGATCCCGGCTCCAAAATGCAGCAGGTGGCCGAGTCCAGCGGTTTCCGCCAAATCTTCTTCGGCCTCCCGAGCATCGGCGGCCGGTATTCCGCGCTCTCGAACTTTGGGATGATTCCCGGCGCGGTCCAGGGCCTGGATATTCCGAAATTCCTCGATCGCGTCGAAGAGATGGTCCAATCGTGCGCTTCCGTCGTGCCCGCCGATGAGAATCCGGGTGTGATTCTCGGCGCGATTCTCGGCACCGCGCAGAAGATGGGCCGCGACAAGGTCACCATTTTCACTTCTCCGGGCATTTCCGATCTCGGCGCCTGGCTCGAGCAGCTTCTCGCGGAATCCACTGGCAAGGTCGGCAAAGGCTTGATTCCCGTGGATGGCGAACGCATCGGCTCATCCGACGTGTACGGCACCGATCGCGTGTTCGTTTACGTGCGCCTGGAATCCGCGCCTGACGCCAAGCAGGAGGCCGCCGTCGCGGCCCTCGAAAGCGCCGGGCAGCCGGTGGTGCGCATCGGCGTGCGCGACCTCTACGATCTGGGGCAGGAATTCTTCCGCTGGGAAATCGCCACCGCCGTGGCCGGCTCGATTATGGGGATTAACGCCTTCAATCAGCCCGACGTCGAAGCCAGCAAAATCGCCACGCGCAAGCTGACTACCGAATACGAAAAGTCCGGCTCGCTTCCCGCCGAATCTCCCATCTTCACCGAAAAGGGCATCAAGCTTTTCACCGACGATAAGAATGCCGCGGCCTTGAAGGCTGCCGCTGGCGCCAATCCCACGCTCGCCTCGTATCTGCGCGCGCATTTGAACCGCCTGCGCGCGGGCGACTATTTCGCGGTCCTCGGGTACATTCAAATGAACGCGGCGCATGACTCACAGCTCCAGACCATTCGCCACGCCGTCCGCGATAAGAAGCATGTCGCCACCTGTCTTGGCTTTGGCCCCCGCTTTCTGCATTCCACGGGACAAGCCTACAAGGGCGGCCCTAATTCCGGCGTTTTTCTCCAAATCACTTGTGACGACGCTGCCGACCTTCCCGTGCCCGACCAGAAATATACGTTTGGCGTGGTGAAGGCCGCGCAAGCCCGCGGCGATTTTCAGGTCCTGATCGAACGCAATCGCCGGGCGCTTCGCGTTCATCTGCCGGCGGACCTGGCGGGCGGTCTCAAGATGCTGCAAGAGGCGATTCAGCAGGCGCTTTCCTAACTCGTTCCGGCGGAGGAACCGTTCATGAGCTCATTCGATCCAGCCACCTTGACGCAAGAAGCGCTCGGCCATCCCAGCGGCCCTTGCGCCATGGTGATTTTCGGCGCCGGCGGCGACCTCACGAAGCGCAAGCTGATTCCCGCGCTCTATAATCTCGCTAAAGGCAATCTGCTTCCTCAGCAGTTCGCCATCGTGGGTACTTCGCGCGAACAATCCTCCACCGACGATTTCCGGCGCAGAACCACGGAGGAGATCAAACAATTTTCCACCAGCGGCTTCGACCAGTCGTCCTGGGATTGGTTTGTCCAGCGCCTTTATTACCATCCCGGTGAATTCACGGATTCCAAGGCCTATGCCAAGCTGGGCCAGCTCCTCGAGCAGGTGGATAAAGAGCAAGGCACGCAAGGAAATCGTCTTTTCTATCTCGCCACCAGCCCCACATTTTTCCCCGTCGTGGTGAAACAGCTCGGTGCCGCCGGTCTTACGAATTCGGAAAACGGACAATGGAAGCGCGTGGTGATCGAGAAGCCGTTCGGCCAGGATCTGGCCTCCGCCGTCACCTTGAATCGAGAAGTCGGCCAGGTGCTCAACGAAAACCAGATCTACCGCATCGATCATTACCTCGGCAAGGAGACAGTCCAGAACATCCTCGCTTTCCGCTTCGCCAACGGAATTTTCGAGCCCGTGTGGAATCGCCGCTATGTGGATCATGTCCAGGTGACCGTCGCCGAGGAGCTCGGCGTCGAACTGCGCGGCGGCTATTACGATACCGCCGGCGCTTTGCGCGACATGGTGCCCAACCACATCTTTCAATTGATCACCCTCACCGCCATGGAGCCGCCCATTTCCTTCGAGGCCGAAGCGGTTCACGACGAGCAAACGAAAATTCTCCGCGCCATTCAGCCGCTTACGCCCGAGCAAGTCCTCACGCACGCCGTCCGCGGACAATATGGCGAGGGCATCATTGACGGCGCCCATGTGCCCGCGTATCGCGCCGAGGCCAATGTTCCGCACGATTCCACCACGGAAACCTTCGTGGCCATGTCGCTGGGCATAGACAACTGGCGCTGGGCCGGTGTGCCTTTCTATCTCCGCACGGGGAAGCGGCTGCCCAAGCGCGTCACGGAAATCGTCATCCGATTCCGCCGGCCGCCCTTCGTGCTCTTCCGTCATACTTCCGTCCAGAAATTCCAATCGAACGAGTTGGTGCTGAATATCCAGCCGAATGAGGGAATTTCACTGAGCTTTGAGGCCAAGGTTCCCGGCCCCGTCGTTCGCCTCGGCGCCGTGAATATGGATTTTCAATACACCGATTATTTCGGCTCCACGCCCTCGACGGGATACGAGACGCTTCTCTATGACTGCATGAAGGGCGATCCGACGCTTTTCCAGCGCGCCGACATGGTCGAAGCCGCTTGGACCGTCGTCCAGCCGATTCTCGACGTGTGGAAGGCTTTGCCGCCGCGCGATTTTCCGAATTATCCTTCGGGAACCTGGGGACCGGAGCACGCGCACGAACTGCTCCGCCGCGACGGGCGCGAATGGCGCGATCCAGCTCGCCCGGCCGCCGCGCTTCAGGGTTCCGCCCACACGCGCGCTGCTGGCAAGACGATTGCGACGGCCAGCCAGCCGTAGCTGTCGCTTCATGCTGCTCGCTGCCTTTCGCACCCGCAAAAGGCCACACACACGCATCCTTGCGCTCCGCCTCTCTTCATGCCAATTTAGCCGTGGAGAATTGTCTCTTGATTGGGCAGCGCATGTTGCCGAGCGGCATCCACCCTAGCCGGGGCCATCTCGAATTCCCTTCCCCGGCTGCCAACACTCCCTCCACAACCCTCCTTCACCCGTCACTCCCGATGACGCCTCAAATCGACATCTTGAACCGATTAGAAATCGCCCTAACTCATTCAAAACAAAGCGACGTGACATTATCAAATCGACCTAAAATGCCCACCCCTCATCACCCCCTCCCCCATACCCCCCAGCTCCCTCAAAGGCGACCAGCCCCGCCGTCGAGGCTCGCATGAGGCCCCGCGGGGAGGCTCTCCAGAATATCGCGGGCAAATCCTTCGATGTTTGCGTGATCGGCGGCGGCGCCACCGGCTCCGGATGCGCCCTCGATGCCCAGCTCCGCGGCCTGAAAACGGTGCAGCTCGAAGCCGGCGATTTCGCCTCTGGTACCTCCAGCACCTCCACGAAAATGATCCACGGCGGTGTCCGTTACCTCGAGCAAGCCATCCGGGAATTCGATATCAAGCAATACGAAGTCCTCACCCGCGCCCTCCACGAACGCATCCATATGCTCCACAGCGCTCCCTTCCTCTCTCGCATCCAGCTCTTCCTCACGCCCTGCTTCAACTGGTTCGGCGTCCTTTATTTCGAAATCGGCCTCAAGCTCTACGACTGGTTTGCCGGCCGAGCCAGCCTCTCTCCCAGCTTTTTCGTCTCGCGGGAAGAGCTGCTTCGCAGGATGCCGACCCTCGATCCCGGGCGGCTCGTGGGCGGCGCCGCATACTCCGACGGGCAATTCGACGATGCGCGCTACAACATTGCGCTCGTCGCAACCTTCGCGGAAGCCGGCGGCGAGCCGGTCAACTACGCCCGCGTCATAGGTTTTGAGAAAGGAACGAATGGCAAAATCGCCGCCGTCGAGGTGGAGGATCAGCTTTCCGGCCGGCGCTTCACCGTTCGCGCTCGCGCTTTCGTCAATGCCACGGGGCCTTTTTCGGACATCCTTCGTGAGATGGCTACCCCCAGCGTTCGCCCACGCATGAGGCTCAGCAAGGGCGCGCACATTCTGCTGCCGCTCGAAGTGCTCGCAAGCGAAGACGCCCTGCTGATTCCGAAGACAGAAGACTGCCGCGTGCTTTTCGCCATCCCCTGCTTTGGACGGCTTCTCGTGGGCACCACGGAGCAGGAAGTGACGATCCACGACGAGCTGTACCTTACGCGCGAGGAGGTGGAATATCTGCTGCGCCACCTCAATCACTATCTCGCTCGCCCCGTCACCGCCGATCGAATCGTCAGCGGGAGCGCCGGGGCGCGGCCCCTTGTCAGCTCGGCGGGCTCGAGGGATACGAAGAAACTTGCGCGCGACCACGAAATCGAGCTCGAACCGCAGAGTGGCTTGATCAGCATTATGGGTGGAAAGTGGACCACCCATCGCGCCATGGCCGAAGACACGATCAACGCCGTGCAACGATTTCTCGGCGGCCCGGCGGTGCCGTGCCAGACCCTAAGCCATCGCCTCCTCGGTTCGGATGGCTACTCGCCCGACTATTGGAAAAGCTTGACGAGCAAGTACGGCGTATCGGAACTCACCGCGCGGCATCTGGCCCAGAAATACGGCACGCGCGCCGAGCAGGTGATGGATTTGGCCGCGGCGGATCCAGACCTTGCCGTTCCTTTGGTAGAAGGATTGGCGCCTGTGGGAGCGGAAGTGATATACGGCATTCGCAACGAAATGGCCACGGGCATCGAAGATATTCTGGCGCGCCGCACGGGCCTTCAGATGTACGGCTGGAGAGATGCAATCAAGGCCGCGCCGGCTGTGGCTCGCTTAGTCGCGCGCGAACTCGGATGGCCGGAAGCCACCGCGCGCGAATCAGCCGCCAAGTACGTTGAAAAAATCAGCGGCTTGCTGCAAAAGGCGGGCCTTGAAGCATGAGCGCGGAGAGAATGATGTGCGATTCGTGACGGAGATGCGAAAAAACTGCTGCGGAGATTTGAGAATATGCCCGGCTACGTAGGCGCGCTCGACCAGGGGACCACCAGCACCCGTTTCATCATTTTCGACCGCGCCGGAAGAATCGTCGCTCAGGCGCAGAAAGAGCACGAACAGATTTATCCCGCTCCCGGTCGGGTCGAGCACGATCCTGCTGAAATTTGGCGCCGCACCCGGGAAGTGATTACCGAGGCGATGCAACAGAAAAAGCTCCGCCCCGGCGATATCGCCGCCATCGGGATCACGAATCAACGCGAAACCACTCTCCTCTGGGACCGCAAAACGGGAGCGCCCGTCGCAAACGCGCTCGTCTGGCAGGACACGCGCACCGAAGACTACGTGAAGGAATATTCGATCGAAGGCGGCCAGGACCGTTTCCGCGCGAAGACCGGGCTCCCGCTCGCGACTTATTTCAGTGGACTAAAAATTCGCTGGCTGCTCGAAAATATTCCCAGCCTGCGGGAGGAGGCGGAGGCGGGCGAAATTCTATTTGGAAATATCGACACTTTTCTCGCGTGGAAGCTGACGGGCGGTTCCGATGGCGGAGTTCATGTGACCGACGTCACCAACGCGAGTCGCACTCAGCTGATGAATCTCGAGACGCTCGCGTGGGACGCGGAGATTCTTGGGGTGCTCGGAATTCCAGAATCCATGTTGCCGCAGATACGCTCCAGCAGTGAGATCTACGGTGCGGCGCGCCTCGAGGCCATCAAGGATGTGCCGATTGCCGGCATTCTTGGCGACCAGCAGGCCGCGCTTGTCGGGCAAGCCTGCTTCCAAAAAGGCGAGGCGAAAAATACTTACGGGACCGGCTGTTTCCTGCTCATGAATACCGGCGAAAACCTAGTTCATTCGCAATTCGGATTGCTGACGACAGTGGCGTACAAATTCGGGCCGCAGCCGGCGCACTATGCGCTCGAAGGCAGTATCGCGATCACGGGTGCGCTCGTGCAGTGGCTTCGCGATAATCTGAAACTGATAGAGAACAGCTGGGATATCGAGGCGCTCGCGCGCACCGTGAACGACAATGGTGGCGTCTACCTTGTGCCCGCATTTTCCGGCCTCTATGCACCATATTGGAAGACGACGGCGCGCGGCGTTATCGCCGGTTTGACGCGCTACGCGAATCGCGGCCATATCGCGCGCGCCGCGCTCGAAGCCACCGCCTTTCAAGTGCGCGAGGTCGTCGAGGCCATGGAGAAGGATTCGCGAATCTCGCTCGGCACTTTGCGCACGGATGGCGGCATGACCACGAACGATCTTCTGATGCAATTCCAGGCAGACATTCTAGGCCGCCCGGTCGTCCGCCCGATGATCAAGGAAACCACGGCTCTGGGCGCCTGTTACGCTGCGGGGCTGGCGGTGGGCTTCTTCAAGCATACAGATGAACTCCGAGCACATTGGGCTGTGGATCGCGCATGGAAGCCGGGCATGGACGCCGCGACGCGCGAGAGCTTGTACCGCTCCTGGAAAAAAGCCGTCACTCGTTCTTTTGATTGGGTCGAGTAAACGGCGCTCAAGGCACGGAACAGAGGGTTTTCAAGTCAGTCCTCGGGGCTGTTGACAAAGTCATCGCCGGACCCACATTGCCCCATCCTGTCCGTTCTGAAGATCTGGCGCTTGGTGAGCAGTTCCGAGGACCATAGAATGATGTCGAATAATCGCGCGCGATCGAGATTATCGAGCCCTCTCACCGGACGCAGCAGGTTCGCCGCCTGATCCGAGCATTGCTGGAGAAATCGGTCACGAGAATCCGCAGCCGCTTCATTCTCCTCGGCAAATGGAAAGGGGTCGCTTTGATTGAGCCCCTCGTAGCAATGCGCAATAAAATGATCCACGCAATAAAAGCGCAGCTCCAGCGTGCACATGGCGGGCCGGCCGCATGGCTCCGCATCGCACCGAATCGGCTTTCTGGTCATGGAATTGGGGTCCCGTTGTTCCCTGGGTGTTTGCAGCGATTCTTCATTCATATTTTCCAGCTTCCTGTATTCAATGCCACGGCTCGGCGGGGAAGCGCTTTGCCGGCTCTTCCACCGGTTTGCGCGAGGCGGGGGGCGCACCCCAGGTCCCCTTCCGATTGCAGATCCGGGATGCGCCTCGGGGGCTCAGGGGAGCTTGTTGATGGCACTAGCAAGAATCCGTATCCCCGGGTTCCTCACCGCCCGCAACCACTAGCACGCAGAGGTAGTGCAGATCGACGTCGGTTCGTTTCAATTTGGAATGGATTATTTGCGGAAACTACTTATGGGAGGTATTTGTGAAATTCATAGCTCGTTTGTTGACTCTAGTGAACCTGAGTGGCGGAAGTCGATGATTGCGCGGATCTTAGGAGCGGGATATACTCGCCGCACTTTCTGAGGCGCGTGTGGAATTATTCTCCTTTGATGACGTGTACCTGCAACGGCTCCGCGACCGGGATTATCCGACGGAGGAGCACTTTGTCGCGTATTTCAGCAAATTGCTGCACATCAAGTTGCGGTCGCGGCTGCGGTCTTCGCAAGCGGTGGAGGATATACGGCAGGAAACCTTTGTCCGGGTACTGAAGGCGGTGCGCGCGAAGAATGGAATCCACCAGCCAGAGCGGTTGGGAGCCTTTGTTAACTCCATATGCAACAATGTGTTGCAGGAGTTTTTTCGGTCATCTGCTCGCGGTGTCCCGCTCGATGAGAATTCGAGCGATCCTCCCGATGTGAGCATTGACCTGGATGGGATGCTGGTGACGAGACAGACGGGCGAGCAGGTAAGGCACGTCCTAGCCCAGCTGCCGGAAAAGGACCGGCAGGTCCTCCGTGCAATTTTCCTGGAGGAAAGGAGCAAAGATGAGGTGTGCCGCGAATTCGGCGTGACGCGCGATTATTTGCGGGTATTGCTGCATCGGGCGAAACAGAACTTCCGTGTTTTCTATGAGAAAGGGGAAGGTGGGGGGAAGGTGGGGGGGAAGGGGGCTGGAGCAATGGTGTAGAAAAAGCGTAACGATTCGCGCTCCCCATTCACTACTATTCGGACGGGATTATGGATCATAACGAAGCAATACAAAAAAAGGTAGCCGAGCGATACCTGCTCGGGGAACTGAACACCGAGGAGAGGGACCAATACGAAGAGCATTTCTTCGGCTGCTCCGAGTGCGCTCGAGAAGTGGTGGCCGGCGCGGTATTCATGGACAATGCGCGAGACGCCCTGGCTGCGGTGAAGGCCCCAACTCCCGCGGCGGTTCCGGGCGCTCGCGCACAGCGCTGGTTCTCAATGTTATTGCGTCCGGCATTTCTCGTCCCTGCGATGGCACTCCTACTCATTGTAGCCACCTACCAGGGGACTATTGTTATCCCGCGCCTCCAGACAGCGCTCGGCCAGGCGACCGCGCCGCAGGCGATTCCATCTTTTTCATTGATCACGGAGAATTCGCGTGGCGGTAGCCCCTTGACGGTTCGAGTGCCCGCAAACAAGCCCTTCAGCCTTTATCTGGATATTCCCCCGGGAACTCGATTTCCGTACTATGATTGCGAACTGCAATCCGAGTCCGGGAGCCCGGAGTTTTCAGTAAGGGTATCTTCCGCGGAGGCGCGCGAAGCGATTCAGCTCCTGGTCCCCGCTTCCCGACTGGGCGCCGGAAAGCATTTTCTGGTTGTCCGGGGCAGCGAATCATTCGAGGGAAATGGCGCGGCCAAATTAGAGGTGGCGCGCTTTTCCTTCACTCTCGAATTCGAAAAATAATCTCTCAGAGGAGCATATAGGCGATGCACAAAGGACCTAACCAGCCCGTATTCCATTACAACGCCCAGGGTCATGCCCTTAGCGGTCATATCTCGAGGCCGCTTGACCACCTGATCGAAGTGCAAGCGCCGACATCCCTGCCGACAACCGGCGGGCACGGGACATCGCAGGTGGATAATTTCGGCTATGAGAAGGTCGTTTCATTCAAGAGCGGTCACTCGTATGCGTCCGGAAGCCCGGATAAGGAAGAGAATAGCTTTACGACGCTGGTGACGGCCGCGGTCGAGGGATTGAATATTCTCGACGTGGTGACGGCCGATCGCGTGGTTGCGCGGATCTCCTGCCACCATGTGGTGCCCGATGACGAGGCGCGAATCATCGTTTTGGGCAGCCATTTTCAAAATCTCAGGATTGCGGGCTGCCCCGTCGACGTGGAGCTGGACCACGAATTATTTTTAAAACTCGATACTTTTCAGGCGGTGAGAAAAGAGCTTGAATCGAACGCCGAATTCCGCAGAATGGCTGAGGATCCGCTTCAAACAGGGCAGACGCGGAAAACGCCGAATTCGCACGGGAGCGTTCATTGCTCGCTCGTCAAAAACATGACGACGAAGTGTCCGGGCGTGAAGCGCCGCGGGCACATGTTCGAAGTGCCGCAATTCGGGATCATTTACGTGGGCGAAGTCATCGTGGAACATTCCCGCCGGACGCTGACGATGCTGCGTGTGGAATTGGGCTGCCCTGTCGGCGGGACCATCGTGACGGCCCAGGTCCAGGGAAACGGCTGGCCTTTGTAGCCAGTTTTTCGATATTGCTCTGCGCAGCAGCGATTTCAGGCTGCGCGAAAAAAGCAAGACCCTCTTCGAGTGAGCTCTACCAGGACGCCCGGCAAAAATTGCTGCGCGGCGAATTGGCGGCCGCGCAGACTGAAGCCGAGCAAGGCCTCAATGAATCTTCCGCCGCCAACGCGGAATGGCATTGGCGATTCAAAGTCCTGAGGGCGGAGATCCTCCTCAAGCAAGGTGCGGCCAAAGAAACGCTAGCAGCTCTCGAGGAAACTCCTCCTCCGAATTTCGTCAAGGAAGATTTCGCCGTGCGCAGGAAAATCGCGCAGGGGACTGCGAACAATTTTCTGCAACGGTTTGACGACGCGAGGCAATGTTTCTCGGACGCCCGTCAGCTCGCCGCATCCTACCATCCAGAGCTTCTGGGAGAAGTCGCACTCGCCTCAGGGACTCTCTCCTTTATGCAAAGCGATTTCGCGGCCGCCGAGCCCTCCTACCGCACGGCGCTCCAGATTGCCCGCGAGAAGAATCAGCCATTTCTCGAAGCCGCGGCCCTGGGCAATTTGGGGCTTTTGGCCATGCGCAGCCAGCACTATGACGAGTCCATCGATTTGTACTCGGAGGCTCTCAAAATCTCGGAGAGACTGGGCGCGCGGTCTTCCGTTTCGACCATCCGTGGAAACCTCGGATGGGATTATTTCCAGATGGGCGATTACGAACAAGCGCTCTCGGATTCAACGGCGGCGGAAGAAGAGGCCTCAAAATTGGGAATGGGCCTCGAGCAAATCCCCTGGCTCACAAACATCGGCAGCATTTACCTCGTGCAGTCCGATTATTCGCGCGCGCGTGAAAATTACTTGAAGGCGCTTGCCCTAGCCAGGGAGCGGGGCAACTCGGCAACGGTGACGCAGTGCTTGAACAATCTGGCGTTCACGGCGCTCGAGCAGCGGCAGTTTGATCTGGCCGAACAGTACAACCGCGAGGCTCTCGAACTTGTGAGCACGAGCCACGATCGCTTTGGCGAGCCCTACGCAATCTCGGTGAATGGCCAAATTGCAGCCGGGCGCAGGGATTATCACTCTGCCGAAGCTCTCTTTCGCCAGGTGATTAATGACGCCAGCGCCGAAAAGCCTGTGCATTGGGAAGCGCAGGCTGATCTGGCCAAAGTGTACGAAGAAGAGAATCAGCCGGCGCTGGCCGAACGCCAGTTTCGCGACGCCATGGAAACGATCGACCAGGCGCGTTCTTCGCTTCACCGGGAGGAGTACCGGCTGTCGTTCCTTTCCGGCGCCATCAGCTTTTACGATGATTACATCGGCTTCCTCACGGCGCACGGGAGGACGCTCGAGGCGCTCGAAGTCGCGGAGCTGAGCCGGGCGCGCACGCTCGCGGAGGGATTGGGAGTCCGCTCGGGCTCGCTGGCATTTCCCATCAAGGGGTTCGCGCCCTCCCAAGTGGCCAAACGGTTGAATACCGTAATCCTTTCCTACTGGCTTGGCCCGCAGCACTCCATTTTGTGGGTCGTCACGCCGGCGCAAGTCGCTTCCTTTCCTCTGCCGCCGGCGGCCGAGATCAATTCGCTCGCTCAATCGTTTCGAAACGCCCTCGTGGGGCCGCGCGATGTGCTCGAGACGGAAAATGCGGAGGGGAAAAAACTTTACGAGATATTGGTCGCTCCGGCGAAGGCGCTCATACCGCAAGGAGCGCGGGTGACGGTCTTGCCGGATGGCAGCCTCTACAATCTGAATTTCGAGGCGCTCCTGGTGCCGGCTCCCCAGTTGCACTATTGGATCGAGGATGTGACGGTGACGGATGCGAATTCTCTCGAGCTTCTCGGCGTTTCCGCTTCGGGCGAGCCGGCGCGATCGGGAAAACTGCTCCTGATGGGCGATCCAATTTCACCGGCCAGCGAATTCCCGGACCTGCCGCAAGCCGCAACGGAAATGGCGCAAATCGAAAAAGTGTTTCCGCCGGCGAGCGAGACAGTCTTCTCACGCGCGCAGGCCACGGCGCAAGCCTATCTGGAGAGCCGGCCCGAGCAGTTCTCCTTTATCCACTTCGTGGCGCACGGGACGGCCAGCCGCGCGAGCCCGCTCGATTCCGCCGTGGTGCTGACGAAAGTAGACAACTCCTACAAGCTCTACGCGCGAGACATTATCAAGCGGCGCCTGCGCGCCAATCTCGTGACCATCTCAGCGTGCCACGGCGCCGGCGAGCGAAATTATTCCGGGGAAGGACTCGTTGGACTCACGTGGGCGTTCTTGCGCGCCGGGGCGCACGGCGTGATCGCCGCGCTGTGGGAAGTGAACGATAATTCGACGCCGCAACTCATGGATCAGCTTTATTCGGAGATCGCCGGGGGAACAGCGCCGGATGCGGCATTGAGAGACGCGAAACTCGCGTTCATTCATTCCGGCACGG
>Ga0187819_10000148_pt1 | contig 32284 bp, 19 predicted proteins | sample NC_wetland_sal_i_15_FD_132411 | JGI IMG/M metagenome (GOLD analysis project Ga0187819, IMG submission 132411) | Wetland sediment microbial communities from Neuse River Estuary, North Carolina, USA - SO4_4 | ecosystem: Environmental > Aquatic > Freshwater > Wetlands > Sediment | place: USA... | reverse complement strand
ACGCCGGCATTGTCTTGATCGACCATCCGTTGATTGCAACTCATGGCGCAGGCACCGCGGTCAGGCGGCAGGCGGCTCCAGTTGTAGACACCACAAACCCAGCTCCTCCTACCACGCTCGCTCTGCCCGTGGCAGCGGATTCCACGCAATGGGTGATCACAGATGGCACCAACTATGGGGCCGCACCCCTGCAATCGTTGCGCGTGATGACGCCGACTGGAGAAGTCTTCTTTCACCACATTGTTGATCTTCCCACGATCGATCCTGCCGAGATCGCATTGACCGCGCCCGCCCCGGCGACGCCCGCGCTCGAACGGGCGCACGCCGCTGGTTCGGCAGTGGTCGCGCGCTTTCCCTTGATTGAGGTCCAGGCTATTGACGCCGGCGACTGGGGCAATCGCCTGCGCATTTCCGTCGAAGATGAATCTCCCGGATTGGTTTCTCGCACGCAGCTCGCCACCGTCGTGAACCCGACGCACATACGTCTCGCGTCGGTTGCAGGCGTGGAAGTCGGCACCGTGCTCGAACTTCTCGATCCCCTGAACAACGACGCAACTGTGGGCCCGCTCCAGAAAGTAATTGCCATCGACCGGACCAGCAACTACACCCTGACGCTGGATGGAACGGGACTCACCGGCGCCCAGTTGACGGCACAGGCCAACGCAGTGGCTGCGAGTACCAGACTCGGCGTTCGCTCGCGCGAATTCAAAATCACCGTCCTGCTCATGCATCCACCTGATCCATCACTGCCGAGCCGCAGCGAACAGATTCTGGACTCCGAGGTTTTCCGCAATTTGTCCATGGATTCGCGCCACAGCCGTTACTTTCAGACCATCATCGGCGACATCAATGGTCCTCTGCGCATCGAGGACCGCCGCCCCGAAGGCGAGTCCTGGTACGTACGCGTCGAAGATCTGGGCTCGAATACGGAGGAAATCAGGCTCGGACCAGAAACTCTCGTCGATGTGCTGCCCAACGGACGCACACGCCCTGCCCGACAGGCGCTCGAGAGCGGCAACGATTCGGTGGATACGCTCACCGACGATATCTATATCGGCGCGGACAATGTGGATCCGGAGCTGCGTACCGGTCTCTACTCGTTCGTGAACATCGATGACGTCAGCATCATCGCCGTGCCGGGGCGCACCAGCGCAACCATGCAGGGCGCGCTCATCGATTTCTGCGAGAACAATCAGTACTGCTTTGCCGTGCTCGATGGGCCCGTGCCGATGCAGGTGTGGGAAACGTCGAACGATTCCATCGCCGATGTCCAGCAACAGCGCCAGCAGTTCGACACCAAGTATGCCGCTCTTTATCACCCATGGGTGTTGATTGAAGATCCTTTCCCTGTCAACCCCGCGAACATAGCCAACTACCCGCTGCCGCCATCCGGTCATGTGCTCGGGGTTTACGCGCGCACCGATGTGGACCGGGGAGTGCACAAAGCGCCCGCAAACGAGGTCGTTAACGGGATTATTGGCTTGCAGCGCATCATCAATAAGCCGGAACAGGATGTCTTAAACCCATACCCAGTCAACATCAACGTAATTCGCGACTTTCGCAATAACGATCGCGGGATTCGCATCTGGGGCGGTCGTGTCATCACCAGCGACAACGATTGGAAATATGTCAACGTGCGCCGCCTGGTCATCTTCATCGAGAAGTCACTCAACGAAGGCCTGCAATGGGTCGTCTTCGAGCCCAATGCGGACCCCTTATGGGCTCGCGTGCGCCGCACCATCGGTAATTTCCTGACAACGGTGTGGCGCAACGGCGCACTCGAAGGCACCAAACCCGAGGAAGCTTACTTCGTGAAATGCGACCGCACAACTATGACCCAGACCGATATTGATAATGGCCGGCTCATCGTCGTCATCGGCATCGCCCCGGTAAAACCGGCGGAGTTTGTAATTATCCGCATCGGGCTATGGACGGCAAACGCCAACAGCTAAGCAGGAGGGAACCTAGATGCCAACAGGTACGCGAGTAGATCCGTTTCGTACATTTAATTTCCGCCTGGAGATCGACGGGCTGACAGTCGGCAGCTTTCGCGAGTGCAGCGGGTTGGCGGCGGACGGCAACTCGATTGATTATCGCGAAGGCACCGACCTGCCACGCTCAGTTCGCAAGCTCATCGGCTTGCAAACTTATCCCAACGTCACCCTCAAGCGCGGTTACACCACCAATACCGAGCTATGGGACTGGTACAAGAACATCGTCAATGGCATTTCTGACCGCCGCAATGGGTCTGTCATCTTGATGGACGAGCAGCGGAAAGACGTCATGCGCTGGAGCATTGAAAACATGTGGATCAAGAAAATAGAAGCGCCCACTTTCAATGCTACCGCCAATGAGGTTGCCGTCGAATCGGTTGAATTGGTCCACGAAGGCCTCACTCTCGACGAAAGCTGAACAATTAACGGAGCACGAATTTGTCCGCTTACACCACACCGGGAGTTTATTACGAGCGCGTAGACGCCACTGCGCCCGGCATTAACGCTCTGCGCACGGACGTAGCGGGCTTTGTCGGTCTGGCCACGCGCGGCTTGGTGGACACTCCGATCCCGGTCGAGTCGTGGAGACAGTTTCAGGCGCAGTTTGGTGGCTTCAGCGGCAACGCGTTTCTTGCTTACGCCGTGCGGGCATTTTTCGAAAATGGAGGAAGCCGCTGCTGGGTGGTGCGCGTGGCTTCGAACGATCCCTCCGCCGGGGCTGCATGCGCGGGCCTGGAACTTTCCAGCACCCTCCCGGGTAGAAGCGTGTGGAACATTCGCGCTTCCAGTCCCGGCGTGTGGGGAAACGGTCTGACCGTATCCGTGCGCGAGACGCACCAGAGCCAGACCACCGGATGGCTGGACAAAACTCATCCCGAGCGGCTTCAGGTTGAGAGCCTCACCGGTTTGGCGCGAGGCACTCTGGTACGTCTCACACAGCCCGGACAAACTCCTGTGCTTCGTGTTATTGCGACCACGGACTCCACTCAAGGATTTGCCGCCGCATCTCCCGATTCAAAAAAGTTCATCGTCTGGATTCCGCAGCAGCCCGATTTGTTGCTTTCCTACGACACATCACCTTTAAGCTTTGCCCCTAATCAGCCCATTTTGGTGGAAAGCGTGGAGTGCACAGTCATCGTGGAGCAGCAAGGTGTGCCAATAGGGTTGTACACCGGACTCTCGCTGATTCCCGAAAATCCGAACTATGGGCCTGCCTCCCTCGCGCCTTTGCAGATTCCCACGAATATACAAGCGCAGCAGCAACTGCTTCCGCCTCCTCCTCAGCCGTTGGCTATTGACGAACTCCGGCCAGAGTTCGTTTCAGACGCGGATTCCTTTCGGCCCTTGGAGCAGATTCAACTGCCTCCGGATAACACGCCGCTCACCGGCGGCCAGGAAGGTTTGCGGCTGCTGACCGCCTACGACTTTGTGGGTGAGCCTTCGGATCCCCTCGACAATGATCTCGTCAAGAAAAGTAAGACGCGCGGACTGCGAACGCTCGAGCAAATTGACGAAGTTTCGATTCTGGCCGTGCCTGACATTCAGGTTCAACCGATTGCCATACCCCCGATCCAGCCTTTGCCGCCATGCAAACCTGATCCTTGCTTGCCAACTACGCTGCCGCCAGCGGCTCCTCCCGCGCCGGCCGCGGACCTGGAGCAACCTCCCGTGTTCAGCGATGCCGACATTTACCGCGTACAGGCAGCCATGATCGAACAATGTGAGCAGACCATGAGCCGGGTGGCGGTGCTTGATCCCCCGATCAGTACCGTGCGGGATCCGAGGCTTGGCATTTCCGCGGTACAGTCCTGGCGCACGCAATTCGATTCCACGTATGCGGCTTTTTATTTTCCCTGGTTGCGAGTGGTCGATCCGCTGCGGTCAGCGAACGCACTCACGCGCAATATTCCACCCTGCGGCCACGTTGTTGGCCAGTACGCTCGCACAGACCTTGCCATCGGCGTACACAAGGCCCCAGCTAACGCCGAGTTGTCGTGGGTGCAGGACGTCACCGTCCCGGTAGATGCAGCGCAGCACGGCGTGCTGAACCCTCTTGGTATTAACGCCATTCGCACACTGGCGGGGCGCGGCATCCGGATTTTTGGTGCACGCACCGTGAGCAGCGATCCGGACTGGCGCTACATCAACATTCGCCGCCTCATGATCATGATTGAAGACGCGATTTATCAGTCATCGCAATGGGCTGTCTTCGAACCCAACGACGAGATGACGCAGGCGAAGCTGCGCCTTTCCCTCACCAGTTTCTTGCTCTCGCTTTGGGAAAAGGGCGCGCTTGCCGGGGCCACTTCGGATGCCGCCTTCTTTGTTCGCTGTGACCCGACCACGACCCCTCCCGCCCTGCAAGACGATGGGCAACTGGTGGCGCTCGTCGGCGTAGCACCGGTGAATCCATTTGAGTTTGTCGTGGTGCGAGTGGGTCAGACCACAAACGAACTTGAGGTCACAGAACAAAATTCCAGCGCGGGGGTGCAGTGATGGCTTTGGCGGGCACCGTGGGAGTGCGAACCGATCCTTTGCTGTCACATAACTTTCTTATCACCCTGATTGACACCAGCAGTTCGCTTGCGCTGAGTGCGCTTACGACAGCAGTGTTCGACGTGGCTTTGGGCGGATTCAGCGAGTGCACCGGTTTGGAGATGTCGCTGGATGTCGAGGATTACCACGAAGGTGGACGTAATGGTGAGGTGCTTCACTTCCCGAAAGGTGTGAATTGGTCAAAGATCACCTTGAAAAAGGGCATGGCTGCGGGGACGCAACTCTGGGATTGGCATTACGGATTTGTTAGCGGGCAGGGCAAACGCCGTGATGGGCTGATCGTGCTGATGAACGATTTGCATCTGCCGGCGCGCATCTGGAACTTTCGTCGCGGTTTGCCCACACGTTACAGCGGGCCTTCGTTGAATGCGATCCAGACCAGCGTAGCCATCGAATCGATCGAGATCACGCACGAAGGTATTTATCAGGTACCCGGGGTTGGAATTGCAGCAGCGGGCGTCAGCGCCGCTGTGAATCTGGCGGTGTAACTATGAAAGTACATGTCGGACAAGCGTTTGTGACCGCCTACACCATGAGCACGGACACCATGCTTTCGCCTCCCGTGTTGGAGGAAAAGATCCTGCATCCCTTGATGACCATGATCCGCGCCCAGCGTATGCGCGAAGAAAAATTGAAAAAAGACCGCCGCATTATCAGCGGCGTTCGCGATGTGCAAGAAGGAGAGGAGTAACCGGAGTGCAGCCGCTTCAACAAGCCATGCTGGTGGTGACCTGGTTCAGCGGTGAGATTGAATTTATCGCCGTACAGTTCAATCCGAACCAGCTCGCCTTCAACAAAGGAGTGCAGATCGCCGAAATCCCGATTCCGGGACTCGATTCGCCGTTGATCCAGTTTGTCCGCGGTCAAAACGAAACTCTGTCGATTGATTTGTTCTTTGATTCGACCGAAAGCGGCATGGGTACGGGCGCGAAAAGCGTCACTGAGTACAGCGATCAAATTTACCAGCTGGTCAAGATTGAACCCGACAGTCACGCGCCTCCAATTTGCGAATTCATTTGGAACAACAAATTTCCTGGCACAGACATCGCCAAGGAACTGGGCAATCAAAAACGCAACTCCTTCAAATGCATTGTGGAGAGTGTGCGCCACCAGTACACCTTGTTCAGCCCGGAAGGCATACCCCTCAGAGCGACAGTCTCGGTAAACCTCAGGGAGTACAAGACTCTGGATGAGCAATTGGCTCAGCTGAATCTCAACTCCCCAGACCGGACCCAGGTGCATGTCCTGCAGTCCAGCGAAACGCTTTCAACTTTAGCCGCTGAGCATTATCGCCGGCCCGGGCAATGGAGACTGATCGCAGACGCCAATAACATCGAAGACCCGCGGCGGCTGACTCCGGGCACATTCTTAACCGTTCCACCAATGGGATAAAGGCTCATGGCTGCCTACACAATGACGCAAGAGTCCCTCGATCAGGGCGCCTTTTACGTGCCGCAGTTTGAAGTGCGCATCGAGGGCGTCGGTCTTCCCCGTGACGTGCTGCGGGATGTGAGGGAGGTCAGTTATCACGATGATGTCGACGCAATCGACGGCTTCCAGATCACCGTCAACAACTGGGACCCGGACAAGCGTGCTTACAAATATGTCGGGTCGGAAACTCCCGAGAGCTTGCAGGGCAGTTCGGACGAGAGTGTGCTGCAGCGACTGTTTGATCCCTGCAATAAGAAGGTCGAGCTATACATGGGATATCCCGGCAAGCTCCAGCTCATGATGACGGGGATTTTTACTACGCTGCAGCCGAATTTTCCGTCGAGCGGAGGCCCCACACTCACCGTGGGAGCGCTGAATCTGCTGCACCGTTTTCGCGGAGAGAAGCACACCCAGGTGTGGGAAAACAAAACCGCCAGCCAGATTGCCAGCGGCTTCACGCTGACCAATACAGCCACTCAAACCTCCTTGAAGGTGGTCCCTGACTCCTCTAACGCGAGCCAGGAACAACCGATTCCATATTTGATCCAGGACTCACAATACGACCTCGATTTTCTGATGTCACTGGCCCGCAGACATGGCTACGTCTTGCTGCTGCAGGAAGCTGTCACCAACGATCGCGGACAAGTCGTAACTCCCGCCCAGCTTTACTTTGGTCCTTCGAGCGGTACCGGACTGCGGCAGGCCACGGTTGAGGTTGGCTGGGGGAAGTCGCTCATGGAATTCCAGCCCACATTGACGACTGCAAATCAGATCAAGTCTGTCACCGTGCGCGGCTGGAACCGCGACACAAAGCAGGTAATTGAGGGAAAGGCGAGCCTCAGCGATCCCGACTTTAATTTCAATGAGGACCTTCAGGAGTTGCTGAATGTTTGCGACCCGCAGGAAGAACAGGTCGTGAATGAGCCAGTGTTCACTCAAGCGCAGGCTGACAAGAGAGCTCGTGACATTCTGCTGAACCAGTTTCGAGATATGGTGACCGCCTCAATCACCACGGTAGGACTTCCCGATCTACGCGCGGGACGCAACATAGTCATTACCGGCGCAGGATCGCGTTTCAGCGGCAATTATTTCATTACTCAGACTACGCATTCATTCAGTTCGAATGGCTACACCACGCAACTGAATGCAAGGCGGGAAAACCAGAGCCTGGGAGGACAAAGTCAGTGAAGCGGATATCTGGAGTGGCGATCGGGATCGTCCGCAGCTTGCAAGATGACAGCGGGCAGGGACGCCTGCAACTGGAGTTTCCCCATCTTCCCGGCAGCCCAAAGAGTTCATTAGCCCCGGTCGCGGCGGCTCTGGCTGGAAAGAACCGTGGTGCGTTCTTTATGCCCGAAGTGAATGACGAAGTTCTCGTCTCTTTTGACCAGGGTGACATTAACCATCCTTATATTGTGGGCTTCCTCTGGAACGGCGTGGACACGCCGCCGGAGAGTGATCCGAAAAACCGCATCATTCTGACTCCCGGAGGCCACACTCTGCGCTTTGAGGACGGCGACTCTACCAAGAAAGTAGTGCTGCAATCGAGCTCTGGTCACAAGATTACGCTCGACGATACCTCTGCCGGTCAAACCATGACCTTGCAGACCAAGGGCAATCAAACAGTGACCCTGAACGATGTACAGAAATCCATCACGCTGAGCGGAGGCGGACGGATGCTCACCATGAGCAACGGGATGGTGCAGATATCCTGAGAAGGCGTATGCCACAGATTCTCACTACAAACGCGCAGATCTTCTGCCCTCACATGGGAAAGGGAACCACCATTCCCACCAGCACCAAGTGGCAGATCAATGGTGGATTTGTCTGCCTTGAGGAAGACACGGGCACATTGGCATGCCCGTTTTTGCCTTTGCCCTGCGCGGGTTACACGCTGAAATCGATGGGATTGAATGCCACCACAATCGACCAGCGGAAAGTCATTCTGGTCACTGATTTCAACCAGACCTTCACGGGCCTTCCTTTGGTGATGACCGAGCTTCACCCGGTCAATGATCAGAGTACGCCCGCTGCAATTCCTGCCGGCCAACAGGCGCCGCCGCTCTCGCCGGAGCTGACGGACTTAGTTGCGCCGGTCGTCGTCGGCGTGCCGCCCTCGTTTCCATTCAAAATTACTCCTCCACCCACGCCCACGCCGGTGGTGATCACGTTCACGCTCACCGCGCAACATCCGTTGAAGTGGATCCTTACCCTGATCAACGAACCGCTGGGACAGCACATGGACTTAACAAGCGGTATTCCGGGCAGCGTGACCGTCACACCTTCCGGCGGAGATTGGAGCACGCCTGTACTAACCGTTGTCGTCACCATGGTTCCAACATTTGTCGCCAGTCTTACGCCGGGAAAGCATGACCTCTACATGACTGGAGTCAGCAAGCGTGGCCTTTCCGGTAACTTCAGCGCAAGCATTATGGTGAGCCCATGAGCAGCACGCAGCCAGTCACGCGAGGATTTCTCGGCGTGGGATGGAAATTCCCGCTGCAGGTTACTCCGGGCGGAGCTATCGCACAGTCGCAATACGAACAGCGGGTGGAGGAATCCATCTACCTCATCCTCAGCACGGCTAAAGGCGAGCGCGTGATGCTGCCGGATTTCGGATGTGGCATTCACGACCTGGTATTTGGAATTAACGATCCCCGGACGCGCAGCGCAGTGGTGCAGCAGGTTCGTGAGGCGTTAACGAATTATGAGCGTCGGATCGATGTTCTCGAGGTCAGCGCAGACTCGTCCGATGACCAGCCGAATCTGCTGCTGATTCGCGTCAACTACCGCATTCGCGCGAACAACGCGATCGGGAATCTGGTTTATCCGTTCTACATAAATGAGGCGTCTTAAAACATGCCACTGGAAGCCGACCTGCCGGTAATTGACGACCGCACGTTTGACGACATTGTTGCGGAAGCGCGGACCCGCATTGCGCGCTACACGCCGGAGTGGACACCGGTGTGGACCGACGTCAATGACAGTGATCCCGGAATCACGCTGGTACAGGTTTTCTCATGGTTAACGGAAATGCTCATCTACCGGATGGGCAAAGTACCGGACCTGAACTATCTGAAGTTTCTGGAGCTCATCGGCATTGAACTCAGTCCTGCGGAACCGGCGCAGGCGGAGATCACATTTCCAGTGGTTGCAACGAACTCCTCTCCTTATGTAATTCTGCCGCTTCATACTCAAGTTTCTGCGCCTGCGCCAGACGGAGGCCCGCCGCTCATTTTTGAAACCGACCGCGCGATTTATGCGTTGACCGCCTCGCTGGCGGCAGTAATCGCGTATGACGGCTTTTCTTTCAATACCGAGACTGACGCGAACCAGGACGCGCAAACCGGGTTTCAGCCATTCGGAGTCGCGCCAAGCAAAGATGCCGCCCTCATGCTCGGCTTCCAGTACGCTGGCCCATTCCCGCCACAGATTGAACTGAACCTCGATTTTTGGCTGGCGCAAGAAGGATCTTCAACTACCAGTGGCGATTGCAGCTTGCCCGATACGCAAGTATTTCCGTCCGTAACCCTGACTTGGCAGTACTGGAGCGGCGCCGGTTGGTACACGCTGCAACTGCTGAAAGATGAAACCCTGTCCTTGCAGCGGTCCGGTCATGTCTACTTGAAAACTCCGGTCAAAGGGGCGATGCAGCCGGGAACTTTCGGCGACGTGACTCAGTCCTTGTATTGGATTCGCGCTCTGATCACCAGCGGAAGTTATGAACAGCAACCGGTTCTTCTGGCTATCCGCACGAACACGGTTTCCGCAACCCAGGCCCAGACTGTAACCGACGAGGTTTTAGGCGGCAGCACTGGTCTTCCAAACCAGACTTTCGAACTCTCAAAAAATCCTGTTTTAGACGGGACTCTGGAATTGCAGATCGATCAGGGCGAGGGTTTTGAAGATTGGACGCCGGTCCAGGACTTCTTCGGTTCCGGACCCAATGACGAGGTGTACGTTCTTGACCGGACCACAGGCGGAATCCGTTTCGGAGACGGCACCAATGGTGCGATTCCGGTCGCCAATGCAAACAACCCTAATAACAATGTAGTCGCCAGAACTTACCGCTGGGGTGGAGGCTCGGCCGGTAACGTCGCCGCCAACACCCTGACCACGATGGTGAATTCCGTCACCGGAATTGACGCCAGCAATGTCACAAATTTGTTTGTTGCCTCTGGTGGAACCGATGAAGAAAGTCTCGACGACGTCAAGCTGCGTGCCCCGCTTGCATTGAAGAGCCGGGACCGGGCGGTGACGAATGATGACTTTGAGTATCTGGCGAAGCAGTCCAGCAACGTCGCTCGCGCCTTTGCAATGCCCTTGAGCCATCCGTCTTTCCCCGGCGTCACGGTGCCCGGAGTCGTTACCGTCATTGTTGTGCCGCAATCCACTGACCCCAACCCAATGCCCAGTTCCGGCATGTTGCGCACGGTATGCGCTTACTTGAATGTGCGGCGGCTGCTGACCACGGAAGTCTACGTCGTTCCCCCCACGTATCAGTTAGTGCAGATAAATGCTCAGGTCGTCGCGCAGAATTCTGCCGACCTGGCTGAAGTCACCGATGCTATTCAGACAGCGCTCCTCACTTATTTCCATCCGTTAACCGGCGGAGACGACGGAACGGGCTGGCCTTTCGGAAAACCGATCATTTTTTCCCGCGTGTATCAGCAGATTTTTGATGTTCCAGGAGTCGATCACGTCGAGCAAGTGTTGATCACTCTCGACAAACAACAATACCCGCAATGCCAGGATGTTCCGATCAAGCCGGCAGCGTTGGTTTATTCCATCTCGCATCAGGTGATGGTCAATTATTCATTTTGACTAAGGAGAACGTGCGCGCTCGTGTGTAAAACATGACGAATACAATTCCCAATCCGTTCTGGCAGCTTCCCGTAGCGCCTCAACCGCCGAACGATCCCACTTGGTGGTTGCTGAATGGGCGCGTGGGATGGCAAGCCGCCGAACTTGATAAGGTCGCGATTACAAACGACCGTCTTGGCTTGCTGGTTGTGCCTGGCTCTGGACGCCTTCTGAATGAACCCAGCGGGAGCTTCGGAGGATTGGTTGCTCCCGGCAACGTTGCCGTCGCGGCAGATCAAAGTATCTATCTGCTCGACGGGCAGGCCGGACGGCTAAAACGCTTCGATCCGTGCGCCTGCCATTTTCTGACGGTTCCCTGCCTTGGCGGTATCGGCAGCGCTCCCCGGCAAGTGCAGGGACCACATGGCATCGGGATTTCCACCGGCAATCTTTTCATTTGTGATACCGGCAACCAGCGTTTGCTGGTTTTCAGCCTTTACGGTTTTGTCCTGCGCAGTATCTGGAGCCCTCCGGCGTCCGCTGAGCTGACCAATGTTTGGCAGCCTTACGCAGTTGCCTTCGACCATCGAGGCCACGTTTATGTAAGTGATCCGGCAAATGGCGGAATCCATCGTTTCCATCCGACCGGAAGGTACGAGGCTTTTCTTTCCGGATTCGGCGACCTTAGCTGGATTACTTTTGATTGCCGCAACCAGCTCTATTCCATCAGCCAAGGGCAATCCGCCGCCACCATCTCTGACAAAAAGGGAAAGCCGCTGGGCGCGGCTTCGCGTCCCGAGGAAGTTGCGCGGAATTTCCCCCGGCTTTGCTTCTCGGTTGACGCTCGCGGCGATCTGAATTTGAGCGGCCTCTGCACGCCGCTTGCGGGCTCGGGTGTTTTTGATTCGGCGGGAAACCCGCTGGCCTCGCCACCACCCGATCCTACCCCGGTGTTCAACACCAGTGGCACGTATTGGAGTGAAGCCCTCGACAGCCAGTTCTACCGTTGCCAGTGGCACCGGATCGTTCTTCGTGGCGAGCTGCCCCGAAAAACGATGGTCTACATTTCGACCCACACCAGCGAGATCCTGCAACCTTTTGACCAGATTCAGAGCCTGCCGGACTCTGCATGGCAGACGAACCTTTCAGTTACTCCGTTGAGTGGGGAATGGGAAGGTCTCATCTTCAGCGGCCCCGGGCGCTATCTGTGGCTCCGTCTCCAGCTCAGTGGAAATGGAAGCGCCACTCCCCGGGTGGCGAGTATCCGTCTGGAGTTCCCGCGGATCAGTTTGCGCCGCTTCTTACCTGCGGTTTTTGCCGAGGACCCCAACGGGGCGTCTTTCACTGACCGCTTCTTGAGTATCTTCGACACGACGCTGCGCAGCGTGGAGCGAAAAATTGACAACGAGGCCTGCTACTTTGATCCGCTTTCCACACCCGCGACGCCCCTCGTCCCCGGAAGTGTGGACTTCCTCACCTGGCTCGCTTCCTGGATCGGAGTAAGCCTGGACCGCCAGACGCCGCTGCAACAGCGCCGGCTCCTCGTGAAAGAGGCAGGTAAGCTGCAATCGATCCGCGGCACACGTTTTGCGTTGTGGAAGCAGCTCCTGTTGTTCCTGGGAATAGAACCCAAAAGTGTCTGTTGCTCCGATGACGCACCCAAGAAGGTTTGCGTGCCCAAACCATTGAATTGTTCTCCTGCTCCGAAAAAATCATGCGCCTGGGAGCCGCCGGCCCTGATTCTCGAGAACTACCAGCTTCGGCGATGGCTGTTTGTAGGACAAGGCCGCCTTGGGGACGACGCTGTGCTATGGGGTAAGCGCATAGTAAATCGCAGCCAGCTGAGCAATAACGCACAGCTCGGCACGACGCAACTGATCACCACGCCGGATCCGTTTCATGATCCGTTTCTGGTTTACAGCAACAAATTCACCGTCTTTGTGCCTGCATGGGTAGGTGCGTCAGATCAGAAGAAACGGGGCCTGATCAATTTGCTGGAAGCCGAGAAACCTGCCCACACGCAATACCAGGTTGAGTACGTGTCGGCGCGGATGCGGATTGGCTTCCAATCGATGATCGGCCTCGACTCTGTGGTGGCCCGCTATCCATCCGGCTACAAGTTGGGACAGGAACTCGGTAAGGATTCCGTTCTGAGCGGCACTCCTTTGCAGGGCGGTCCATCGTTTTCGATCGGCCGCAATTCACGGATCGGTGGGGGAAGCAAACTAGATTAGTAAGGGGAAATGACATGCCCGTGACCAAACAACCGACGGTTCCGGCCTCATGCCCGGACTGTGAAATCGAGCCCTTTACTCGTAATCATTACTTCACGGGGAAGCTGCTGGTTGAACGTGATTTTCGCCAGGAGCAGGATTATTACGTCGACAAACTGCGGCTGCACGCGCAACGCCTGCACGGCTCGGGCGTGGTCTGCGGGCTCAAAATCACGCAACATGAAAATCCCGCGTGTCGCGATCGCTTTGTGTGCGTGCAGCCCGGCTTCGCCATCGACTGCTGCGGACACGACATTCTTGTTACCGAGCAGGACTGCATCGATCTCACTCAGCTCGCCGCCATTCAGACCCTTAAGAAAAACAAAGACACCGCCCCGCACACGCTGCAGATTTGCATTCGCTATAAAGAGTGCCCGACCGAGCCGATCCCAGTCCTGTACGACGACTGCGGCTGCGACGATACCCAATGCGCTCCAAACCGCATTCTGGAATCTTACGAGATCGGCGTCATGGTGGACCCGCCGGCGGCGCAGCCATCGCCGGAGTCGCCCACCTTCGCCTGGAACAACAGCATTAATGTGGCGCACGCCTCGAGCGTTGCTTATCACGACGCGACGAGGCGCTTATACATTCTTACCGACGATGCCCAGGGATTCGTATATCAAATCAGCACTGACAATTTTGCGGTTCTCTCTTCTCACGCTCTGAATCGGCACGGCGTAGCTCTGGCAGTTTCAAATGACGGCTCCCGCGTTTATGTGGCAGCGGAAGGCGCAGCGACCACCGACTTGCACCAGCTGCACGTTCTGGATGTGACACAAGCAGGACTTCCTCTGGTGCAGGCACAACCAATCGATATTCCGAACAGCACTCCGGGAGCGGTGCTGTTCGCGGTGTCTCCCGCACCTGACAATCGTCTGCTGGCGGTGACCACCCTGCAAGGCGCTCTTTTGCAGTGGGCCACGGACATCGATACTCAAGCCACGCCGGCGGCGCCGACGACGCTGGTGCAGTTCGGGGCCAACCAGCAATCGTTCGTGCTTGGCACGGATGGATCCAGGGCTTACAGCGGGGGCAGCGGAAATCAGATTCAAATTCTGGTTTCGGCGACCCCGCCGACGACCACGGTTTCAGTTCTGCCGGCCGGCGCGACCGTAACCGCGATGGCGATTGCTCAATCGGCATCGGGAGATTTGCTGGCGGTCATCGACCAGACCAATAGCAAGCTCTATCTGGTCAACCCGAGCACACCCTCTTTGATAGCTACGGTGGCTCTTGACCATCCTCCCAGCAGCCTGGTTATTTCTCCGGATAGTCATTGGGCTTATGTAGTCGAGCAGGACACCGGGAAGAGCTATCTCGAGGCGGTGGATCTACTCGGTATGCAGGCCGGTACCACTGTTGTGCCGGGCCCAGCGCTTGATCTGGGCAATAACAGCGACACCCCAGCCATCAGCTCTTCTGGAAGCACTCTGTTCGTTCCCTACACGGGTGATCTGGCCACGCCCACGGATGGTGGCGTTGCAATCATCGACATTACTGCGTCACAGTGCTGCAGCCTTATATGGAATTCTTTAGACGGATGCCCGAGCTGCGACACTGCCGATTGCCTGGTCCTCGCCACGATCAAGAATTGGGTAGTGGGAGACACTTTTGAAGATCAGACCGATCCGCCTGCCGACCCAATCGCCGACCAAAACAATGATGTCGCGCGAATCGACAATCGCACCGGGCGCAAACTGCTTCCGAGTACGTCCACGCTGACGGAAATGATTCAGTGCCTCTGCGCAGAAGGCGGTGGCGCTAAAGGGCCAAAAGGTGATCCCGGTCCAGTTGGGTCGGCAGGACCGGCAGGACCAACCGGACCGGCAGGACCAACAGGACCAACCGGACCTGCGGGCCAACCGGGCACAAACGGCACCGATGGCCAAGGTTTAGAAAAAGGCCTGACCCGCATCGTCGCGCTGAGTTGGAAACACAACGCGCCCCAGGCAAACCTGCTTCCTGTCAAAAGGCTCAATCCTTCGCTTAACACAACACCTGGACTGGTGATTGGATTCAGCCAAAAGGTCCAGGTCAGCGGCTCGCCGGTTGGAACCAACCCCATAGACTCGCAGCACATTTTCCAGGTCTGGGTCGACGAGGATTCTGCGAGCAACCAGAAACTCGGGCTGCTCTGCCATTGTCCCGTGAGCGGAACTATCGTTCCGGTGAGTTTCACGGCCTCAGGAACTCTTATCAACAGCGCGAAAGAATTGGCGGCAGGGGACGCGGAGGGAGTCGCCTTTCTCTTCGACAGTGCAGTCGTCCAAAGATATGTCGAAACATCAACAGACATATGGGTCAAGCTGCACTGCGATTTCGTCATTGATGGGAACGGAAAAGCAGTCGACGGTGCCTTCCTCAGAATGCAGTTGCCGACTGGCGATCACATGGGGAGAGCCTCAACTCCGCCCGCGGCCAATCCGTTCGGTCTGCAAGGTGGTTTGTTCGAGAGTTGGTTCAGTGTGAAACAAGGATGAGGGCGGCAAGCAGTTCGTATCTGGATCGTTTTTATAGGGAGATATAATATGGCGCTCGCAGCGAATCGCGGCAACGCGACAACTCAAACCACTCCGTCCTACTGTGCGCCCGTCACCTGCGCTGACTGCGGTGGCTTGGAGTGCGTGTGCCGCCCGCGCTTCTTTGCGGGCCAGTTGTTGACTGACGACGACCTGAAACGGTTGGACTACTACATCACCGCGAAGAACAAGCTGCACAACCGCTATCTGATCGGATGGGGCGTGGTTTGCGGACTTGACGTTGTGTGCAATGCGTGCAGCGGGCTGGTCACGGTCAAGTCGGGATATGCCTTGAGTCCCTGCGGGGAAGATATTGTCGTATGCGCAGATGCTTCCGTGGACGTGTGTTCCATGATCCAGAAGTGCAGCAGGAAACAGCCAAGCAACTGCCAACCCGCGCAGCCGGCTGGCGCCGATCCCTGCAGCTCCACCACCGAACAGTGGATTCTCTCCATTCATTACGACGAGAACATGTCCCGTGGAATTGTGCCCCTCAAGAATACGGGGAGCGCGGCCTGCTGCTCACGCTGTGCTTCGGGAGGCTCAAGTTCGTGCGGCTGCCGCAGCCAGTCCTCCAGCGGAGGATGCGGTTGTGGTGGTTCCGGTTCGGGCAACGGGAGCACGAACGGCGGTTGCGTTGGCTCAAGCAGTTCAACAACGTCTTCGTCGGCAACTTCGTCTGCCCAGGCGCAGTGCCAGCCAACCATTGTTTGCGAGAGTTACCGCTTCGAGGTTTGCAAAATACAAACTCAGCTGAAGCCGAAGACCCAGACCGGCGCTTTGACGCAACGCTTTCTGAACTGCCTGACCGCTCTGCAGGGGCTGGTCTCTGCACCCCCGGCGAGCGACAACGCGACTGACGTTCAGAACTGGTGCTGCGCCATTCGCCAAAACTTGCTGGACTTCTTTGCCGATAACCCGGGCTACACCTGTTCCATTCCGCAAAAGCTCGCGGCGTTGTGCCAGTCAGGGACTGATGTGCAGACGATCAAGCTGCAAGTGGGATTCATGCTGGCCCAGTATATTAAGGATTGCTTCTGCGCGGCTTTCCTGCCGCCGTGCCCTTGTCCCGTTCAGGATGCCAGCGTGCCGCTGGCCACGATTACCGTAAGCAAGACAAACGGCGTCTGCAGCATAGTCAGCATCTGCAACCTCGATGTGCGCAAATTTGCCACGACATTTCCGAATCTGGCCTACTGGCTCTCCGTGCTTCCCACCATCCGCGATTTACGTAGCGCTCTGGCCAAGGTTTGCTGCGCGCCGTTGAAGATTCGCGACACGCAGTTCGGCGACAGGAACGTCGACGAAGCTTTCAGAGCTACTACAGCTCCCAAACCGGCTGCCTCAACGGGAACTCAAGCGCGCGCTACCTCGGATATCGCCAGCCCATACCAACAATCTCATGCGCTCACGGAGCTTCTGCTCGAGGAGCTCAGCCGGAAAGGGCAGACTGTCGATGTGCAAACCCTGGCCTTCGCGACACTCGGATTGACCGATCCCAACAATCAACCGTTCCTCTCCACTACGGAAATGAATCAGCCGCTTGAGACTCTGATGTTGAACCAGTTTGCGATTCCTTTTGCGCAGGCGGTAGTGCCTCCGAGTCTCGGGAAACTTTTCGGACTGGCGACGGCCTTCAGCAGCCCCGGTTCAACTAGCCAGCCCGACGCAACTGCGTCGCAACCCAGCGCGGGGGCAAGCCGTGCTGCAGGTCAGCCAGATATAAACGCCCAAGTCGAGACCCTGAAAGCACAGGTAAATGCAATGCAAGAACAACTGAAGCAGAGCCAGAGTCAGATTGAAAAGCTCAACAAACGGAAGGGGTAGGACAGGAGATAACCATGGCTGTAGAGCAAGACGAGCGACCGAGCTTTTATCAGGGCCAATATCTAGGTCCTGACGATCTCACAGCCGCAGTGGACTACGGCCGTATCCAGCTGGGCCGTCACATCCTGGGTGCACATACTTGCGGAATCGCAATCGGACTTCAATTGATCGAGAAACCATCTCCCGCCGGAAACAACCAGGTCGATGTCTTTCTTGAACCCGGGTACGCTTGGGATGGTTTTGGCCGCGCCATCGTGGTTCTCTCTCCCTACAAAATTCCTGTGAGCCTGTTTCAGAACATTACCTACGACGCTTCCATCGACGATCCAACCAAAAGCGGGGACAGCGCAGCCGGGCATCCCGTGAAGATATGGTTGCAATATAGCGAATCTGCTACCCAGCCTGCGGCGAGTGGATTTGAGGTCTGCGACGTCAGCGACCAGACTTCTAGAATCCAGGAGACGTTCGAGCTGCTGATTGGAGAGTTTACCAATGCGTCCGATCAGCGCGATCCTTTGTCGATCGCGGGTCAGTCAGTCGACGCGCTGCAAGCGCTGACCACTTTCGACTCCACTGCTCCGCAAATATACGATCTCTCAATCCCGGAACAGGCGCTGCCGGAAGACAACTCTCAGGCTCTTTGGCTCATTCCCGTTGGTTACGTGCGCTGGCTTCCACCTCAAACCTCGATCCAGACCGGAAGCTTTCAACAAAGGACCGGGAATGATTTAACCAGGAGCAACGCCGCGCGGCAGCCGATCGGGGTTGTGGCTGGAGCGGTCGAAGCCGTCGATCAGAATGTTCGTGTCAAGCTGCGCGGGAATGCTCCTTCCACGATTGCCTCGGACGATCTGTTGTGGGTCGAGGGTGACATGCGGGTTCAAGGTGACGCCAGCTTGTACGGAGGCAAACTCTCATTCCTGAATCCCGCAGGCCAGGACGCTGGCGTTCCGCTTTGCATTCAGCGGATGAGCAAGATCGATCCTAGTTCTCTCCAGACGATCACCAGCCTGCAGATTGAAATTGGCACTTCCAACCAGGGCAATAATATGCTCTCCGTTGGGCCGCTGGACTCAAGTCAAAATCCGGTTCCGGTGTTGAACGTTCGGGACGATGGCAAAGTCGGCGTGGGAACGACCACGCCACGAAATCCTTTGGGGATCCGCGCAGCTGGGGATTGGGAAGAGATACTCAGCTTTGAGGACAAGTCCGGCAATACCAAGTGGCACATCAATCAGAATCCGAACGGAAATAACTCGGGCATCAATTTCGCTGAAACAAATGTGGCTGACTTCCGCTTGTTTATCCAGGCGGGCGGCAACATTGGGATCGGCACGCAATCCCCCACAGGGCGGCTTACGATCGCCGGCATTGCCCAGCCCGCTCAGGGAAATCTCACATTTTTTTCGAACACCGCTGATGTCGAATACGACGGCGGCAGTGATCAAGTATTTGTCTTCAACGCGAAAAGCAGTGCGGTCACTACTTTCACGGGAGGGAAAATCGGCATCGGCACCAGCACGCCCTCCAACCGGCTCCACGTGGCCGACGCTAATGGTATTCGGCAGGGTCGGCTGTACTTGTCTGGCGATGTGGGATGGAGCAGCGTGACATATAACGCCTATCACGACGTTCAAGGAAGCGCCTGGACTTTCCCGGATTCCAGTCATCCTGCCACCACGATTGAGATGGACGACAGTGGCGGCCGCGCCCGGTTTGAGGTCTGGACCACGACTTCGGCCTCAACCACGAACTGGATTCAGCGTTTTCGCGTCGATGGAGAAACCGGCAACATCGGCATAAACACTGGATTGGTGGGAATTGGCGGAAAGTTATCCATCGTGTCCGACGTCGCTCTGCAAGGGAAGATCAATTTCTTTAGTGCGACCTCCGACATGGAGTACGACGGCGGGAGCGACGGAACCTTCTGGTTCCGCGGGCTCAATAACTGCAAGACGGCATTCCTCGGCGGCAACTTCGGAATCAATGCTTCCAATCCCGCTGCTGCGTTGGACGTTGTGGGGGATGCGAACGTTTCCGGCGACGTCACTGCCGCAAACTATTTTTACTCATCCGATCTTCGCTTGAAGCGAGATGTGCACCCGTTGGAACACGCGCTGGACAAACTGCTTGAACTGCGCGGAGTCCGCTTCCATTGGAAGGACCCGGAAAAACACGGTGGCCGCACCGGTCCGCAGATAGGCTTGATCGCGCAAGAGGTCGAGAAGGTATTTCCGGAATGGGTCAAGAATGGAGTCGATGGTCATAAAGTCGTGGGCAAAACAGGATTTGAGGCGCTGATCATCGAAGCCGTGAGAGAGCTCACGGAGGAAGTCCGTGCGCTCGCTGCGCAAGCCAAAGCCACGCGCAAACGCAAAGAACATAAGGAACACAAGGAAGATGATGAAGGAAAATAGATCCCAATTCGACGAAAACCAAGAGGAGATTATGAGCGAGCGATTGGAAGAAAGATTAAAGACGCTGGAATCGGAATTTGAAACCGGGAAGAAAATGATGGCCGAGCTGGAAGCCCGCGAAACCACTCTGAGAAGCAGCCTTTTGCGCATTAGCGGGGCGATCCAGGTCTTACGGGAATTTGTGCAAAAAAGCGATACAGGCGGGCCGGATGCGATTCCCGCAGAACCGCAAAGAAATGTGGTTGCCGCCAACTAGGCTAGCATGGCGCCCGATCCGAACAGCGCGCTTTACATCGAACGGCTTCACCAGCGCTACGTGGTTCCATTAGGCGATCAGTTGCTGGGGCACGCGCGCAATTTGTCTGAAGACGCGATTGCCGCCAGGTTGCCAGATGCGCTGGAGGACGTTCTGCGCCACTCGTTTGTTTCCGAGGATACGAGCCTGTGGTTCATACCGCGGCTCGAAGTGGGATTCGCTTTAAACCCGGAGATCCACGAATCCCAGCTCGCCGAGATCTGGGCAGTGGAAATTGCTGCAGGGCTGGTCGATGCACTGCAGCGCCGCGATCCTGAGATTCTGCGCTTCCCCGACGAAGCTGACTATTTGTCCCACTTCCTTCTGGACCTGGCTGAAGGATCGGCGTGGAACAAGTGGTATTACTCGCAGTTCGACGGCTTGCGGCTGCTGCCGGTCTCCGCGGCTATACGCACCGCCATTTGCGATGCGCCTGAAGTCGGCGGGAACGCTCTCCGCTTGTTTTCTGAAACTCAATGCGCCGCCGTAATCCGCGCAACCACAGCTGCGGATGCGGAGAGGATTCTGAAGACGATTGCGTGCTCTCCCGCGGCCGCGGACGATAACCGCTGCTTTGAAGCCATCAGCAGACTCTGGCCGGCTGGGCTTGTTTTCCAACCGGAAGACGAGACACGACGGTCCCTCTCCTTATTTGTCGCTTGTTGCCGAAAGGATCCTTCGCTTGCAAGTGAAAACCTTTGTGCCGCAGTAATCGCATCCTCGCGACTAGCTCGCTGCCTTTACGAGCAGCCAGGCGCCAGCCAGGCGATTCTGTCGGCCATAGGCCAATACAAGCTTGCTGCACTGGTTGCCGCCGTAGGACTCGAACAATCCCAGGTTCTTGCTCCCTTACTTCGTTGTGCTCCGGATTGCATCGAGTCGCTGCTTCAGCGCATAACCGGTGAGCCATTGATCAATGCTGAGACTCGCCGTGAAACACGCTTTACTGCATTTGGAGGTGCCTTCTTACTTTTCCCGTTGCTGGATGAATTCCCGTTCGCGGCGATAACCGCGGGGTGGCCCGAATTAGAAGAGACCGATCCTGCCACGATCGTTCGTTTCCTGGTCTTAGCAAAATCTCTTGGAGCACAGCGTGCTCGTGGCTGCCTGCAGGATTCCTCACTGCGTGACCTAATGCACATTCCGCCGCAGATCGACTTGGGACAATTATCGGACTGGCTGGACGAACTCACTCCCGCGCATCTGCAAACCTTGTTTACAGAAGCAGCCAAATGGCACTTGGATTTTGGTGTGATTGGCGGCGAGAACTTTGTTCTTACTCAGGCCGCACACAAAGACATTTCCGTGACGATTTTGTTCGACGCAGCGCGCGGATTGTGGGTCTTCGCCACACCAGCTGAGTCCATGCATGGGACATCCTGGGCCGCGTTGGATACGCTGCCTCAGCCTCAGCGGTTGCTGTGCGATGAATCTCTCTTGGATGCAGCCCGGAACGTATTTACAAAAGGCGAATTGGATTGCTTGACGGGCCAACAGGCTGGCGCGGGATTTCGGCTCAGCAGTCTCCCGACTGATCTGGAATTCCTGTCTCTGCCGCGCGACATCTGCAATTCTCCTGCCGTGGACTTGGCTTTGAGTGTAATTGCGCAAACCGTTCTGCGGCGATTCGCGTGGAAGCTTCCGGGATTCGCGCTCTCCAGCCTGGAATATCTGTACCGCAATTTCCTCGATTGCTGTGCTGCGGTCGAGCACACAAAAGAGCAAAACACGGTTTGCCTGGGACGGCCGCCGCTCCATCTTGTTCTCGGAATTGCTGGGCTAAACCGGCGCAGTTACCGCCTTTCCTGGCTGGGGAATCGCCCTTGTTCCATATTTCCAGAGGGATGACCGCGTGTCGGAGATGAGCACAGATTATCTGCGCGGCGAATTAGACCGGCTCGATTTGATGATTCACCGCGAGATCCTGCGCCTGCGCGCGGTTTATCAACTCTCACTCGATGAGTTTCGCGGACTGTACGTGAGCGATCAACAGGTCGACAGCTTGTTGCGTGAGGACCAGACCGCGCCCGAGGTCATGGATCCTGCATCGCTGACCGCACGTGCCGAGCACTTGCACCTGGAGAACCTGAAACATCTTTCAGAAGATTCACCGTGGTTTGCGTTGCAACGTGAATTCGACCTTACGCCATGCGAGATGGACGTGGTCTTGCTGGCTCTGGCGGTGGAAATTCATCCCAAGTACGAAACACTCTACGCCTATTTGAATAATGACGTCACGCGGAAGTGGCCGACCTGCGACCTTGCGTTACGACTCTTTGCGCCAGATTACGAAGCGCAGATGCGATTGCGGGAACTGCTGCTGCCTCAATCACGGTTGTTCAGCGGTGGGCTGCTGAATTCTGTTCCTCCGGCCCCGGACCGGAAGGCATGGCTTTCGGCCGGCTTCCTCATCGCTCCCGAGTTGTATTGCTACCTCATGCAATTTACCGGAGCGCCGGGCACCAGCAGTGAGTTCATCGTGCGCATTACAACAAGAAACAGTCTGGAAGACCTCCCGGTCTCCACGAACCTGCGCCAGCGTTTGTCCCATGTTCCCGAAATTCTTGTTAAGACCTGCCGGTGTGGCGAGAACCCTCTCCTCGTCCTCGTTGGCCGTTACGGCATGCCGGCCGAGCAGATCGCACAAGCATTGTGCGGGCAATTGCAAACCGAGCTCCTGTTCTTCAGTTTTGAAAAGGCGCGCGCCTCGCAGGAATTTCCTCGCAAGGTGGTGCAGTCGCTCCTGTTGGAGCAAAGGCTCACCGGAGCTGGAATTTACATCACCGAATGTGGCGCTTTCTTTGGCGCCGAAGGCCAGCCCACAGCCGAAGCACACGCATTGATCACCATGTTGGCCGGAGCAAAGAGTCCAGTTTTTCTTGCCTTCGAACCGCACACGCGATGGCGCGAACTGCTGCGCGGAACGCGCAAGCTGGTCCTTGAAGTAGAAGATCCTGATTTTGAGGAGCGTCGCAACTTATGGAAGCAGTTCGGCAACACTCTGGTGCCGGATTCCGTTGCTTCGGATCTTGCGAACCGATTCGTGCTCAATCCAGGACAGATTCGCGACGCCGTCGCCATGGCACGTGATCATCACTATCTTCACGAGGGCAGCAATGGTTTCTTAACTGCTGAAGAACTGTTCGATAGCGCTCGTTCCCAATCCGACCAAAACTTGGGGAAACTGGCAGCCAGAATTCGGGGAGCTCATACCTGGAAGGACCTGGTTTTGCCGCCCACAACCCTGCGGCAACTTAAGGAAATCAGCTCGGCGATTCAGTTTCGTCATCAGGTGTATTCGGGCTGGGGTTTCGACCAGCGTCTCGTTTCCGGACGCGGCCTGAAAATTCTTTTCTCCGGCTCCGCGGGCACGGGAAAAACTATGACGGCGGGAATTATCGCCCGTGATCTCGGACTCGATCTTTACAAAATCGATCTCTCCGGAATCGTAAGTAAGTTCATCGGCGAAACTGAGAAAAATCTGGATCGTATCTTCCACGCCGCGCAGTCCGGCAACGCCATTCTGTTCTTTGATGAAGCCGACGCTCTTTTCGGAAAACGATCTGAGGTGAAGGACGCCCATGACCGCTATGCCAACATTGAAGTCGCCTATCTACTGCAGAAGATGGAAGACCACGATGGTGTCGTGATCCTGGCTACAAATCTGAGCAAGAATCTGGATGAAGCTTTTTCCCGCCGCATGCATTACGTGGTGGAGTTTCCGGTTCCCAACACCGTGCACCGCGAGATGCTGTGGCGAGGGATGTTCCCTCCTCAGGCGCCGGTTTCCGAAGACGTGGACTTCAAGTTTCTTGCCGAGCAATTTTCGCTTGCCGGCGGAGACATTCGGAACATCGTTCTTTCCGCTGCGTTTCTTGCCGCGAAAGATGGCACCGCCATTCACATGCGCCATCTTGTTCCCGCTCTCGGACGGCTAATGGTCAAGAAGGGCAAAGCCCCTTCGCCCACGGAGTTCAAGCAGTATCACGCCTGGCTTGCGTCAGGGGAGTAAATAAGGATGTCCCAGGCCGCTTTAGCGCCGGTCGAATCAGCCAGGCAGAAGTCAGAGCCGACCCGCGTTCCAGCATTCCGAACACACGGCCCCTCAGCAAGGCCGCAAATTACCGATTTCCTCTCCGCGGCTGGGAACATGGCGATCCAGCGTGCGGCTGCAGGTCCGCTGGGAGGGAATCCTGCAGCATCCGCAATTCTGAGCGGCGCCAATATGTCTGCCGGAGGCTGCTCCTGCGGCGGTACATGCGAAGAGTGCAGGAAGAAACCGCCGCAAAGAAAGGCTGAGGGCGACATCTCCGCGCCCCAATCCGGTTTTCATACCGCGCTTCGCCGCAGCGGAGGAGGCGCCCCCCTCGGGCCGCACGAGCGCAACACGATGGAGAGCTACTTCGGTGAGAAATTTGATGATGTTAGAGTTCACGACAGTGGCGCGGCCGCCGAAGCCGCGCACGAAGTTCGAGCTCACGCTTTCACCATGGGACGCGATGTTTATTTCGCCAGCGGACGTTATCAGCCCCGCTCGTCCTCCGGCCAGAAACTCCTGGCTCACGAGTTGACGCACGTCCTTCAGCAGCGCCGCGGAGAGGTACCGCCCGGCTTCAAGTCCCTTCATGCCAGGCCGCAGAATGACGTCTTCGAGCAAGAGGCTGAGCAAGTTGAAGCGTCGTTTGCCAATCAGCGGCAGGGAGGTGCTGGAAGCTGGAATGGCGGAGGACATCACACCGGCGGCGAATCAGCGGAAATTTTGGGACCGCCTCGTCTGCAGCGGAAATGCGCCTGCGGAGGGACTTGCTCCAAGTGTTCCGGCACAGCTCCCACGCCGCTGGATTTGAAAAAAGGCTTGCAGCCAAAGCTCGAGAATGCCGCCGATTCGGTATGGCGCCAGCCGTTCACATCAAGAACCGAAACCAACGATTCTCCTGCGCCGTCTGTTGCCCTTCAAAAGAAATGTGCCTGTGGGGGAAGGTGTTCCAAGTGCTCCGGTCATACACAGCACGTCGAAGAAGAACCCAAGTCGCCGCCGGTCCAGCGCAAGCTGGATCACATCTCCGCCCTGCGCCAGGAGAAAACAACCTCGGCGGCGAAGAATCAGAAACCCGAAGCCAAAGCAAGTTCCCGCGTAGAAAGGTCGGTGGCAACTCCCAGGAGCCGGGGAAGCAAGGTTGCCAGTCGTCCCGGCACTCCAAATCTGGCGAGTGCGCGCAGAAGCACTGCTCCCGCACCTGGCCCACGAAACGCAACGACTACACAAAGAAATGCTGCAGCTAATGCCCGAGCCGGAGCACTCCGTGAGCAACCTGTGCGCGAAGTGGACGCGGACTCCGAGCCGAAAATTCAGCGTAAGCAGACGACTCGGGAGTTTTTAGCGGGACTCGAAACGGCTCCGATGCAGCTCTACTCGTTGGACGATTTTGTGTCGGATGTTGGCGACACTTTCGACGCCGCAGGCGACGCGATCAGCGATGCCGCCCGTGCCGTCGCAGACGCCGCCGATAGAGTTGCCGACGGAATCAGCGATGCCGCAAACGCCGTCGCCGACAAGGTCTCTGATATTGCCAGCGATGTCTGGGATAAAGCCGAGGCTCTTGCCGACGCGATCGGTGGAATGGTTTCTCTGTCCGGCGGAGCGTTGCACATCACGGTTCCGACGGTGGACGTTTGCTTCGGGAAACACACATTGCAATTGACGTTGCCTGAGATTGGCGCAAATATCGCCGCAATCGAGGGGAGTCTGCCTCTGGGTTTTGTTGAAGTGTACGGAGAGATTGGCACTCACGTCGGCATTGCTCCGGAGATTTCGCTCGAATTAGGCCCTTGTCTCTTAAAAGGGTGCGAACTGACAATTGACCCGCTCTCACTCAGCGCTGACGCGCATGGAGAAATTGATGTGGATGCTGCCATCGGGCTGGGTGGGGAAGCCCACGTCGGTCTGTTTGGCGAGGTTGGGGCCATTGTGCTATGGCCCGATCCCCCGTTCATGGTGCAAATTCCCGTCGTCGACCTTGACGTCGGCTTAGCGGGGTTTGTTCGTGGAATCGTCGCGAACAAATTCGTTTTGGGCGGCGCCATTGCCTCTGGTCCTTTTTCGTTTAGCGGGAGTTTGTATTCCCATTCAGATTTAGGCTTTGCCCTGGACTACGGGCTTGCCGGTTTCGGTTCCCTAAGTGTGCTCCTCATGAATCTGTGCACGCTGTATTGGCCGATCTTCACCGGCCACGCCGATACTGTGGTTTCTTTGGGATTGAATGCAAGCCTGGACGTCGGCATTTCCGGTGTAAGTGCCGGCTTCGACGCCAGCGCAACCGTCGGCGCCATGAAGTTCGGCGACCTGGGAAGCAATATCCAGAGGAGCATGTTCAAGCCCGATTGCCCGTTATGCGACATCCTGTATGCGCTCGGCATCATGCCTTCACAGCTTGGCGGACCCTGGCCATTCCATCCCACCCCACCCTGGCCTACCGGACCTCTTGCCAACGTGTATCCCATCAATCCCGGCGATATGCTCAAGAGCTGGTATGGCGGCCTGTGTCGCGGCGCTTGTGGGCTCGATTGCACGAAATGCAAGGACATCGGCGACGTCTTCGTCTGTGAGCAGGTGGGGGATTGCCACCGTATTTGGAAGTACCCGCACTTCAATATTTGTCCTACGGCAGATGGTTGTCGCGATCATGACGCTTGCTATGACTGGTGCGCCAACAAAATCTATGAACGCGGTCCGCTGGGTGTGATCTTTGGACCGTGCCACCGAATGTGCGATTTCGAGTGTATTTGCGACCATAGCCTTCCCACCTGCGTGGACTGGATCTTTGGTAAGGGCGGAACCGATATTATGGAATTCTCCGACCGTCCCACCGAAGTCGGCGGCTGCCAGGGACCGTGTCCTAAAGCGACTAAGAGCGCGGCGGGAACCACGTCGCTCAAGACCTGCTTGCCGGACATTACTATCATTGGCCGCCGCAGCTTACTGCATCAGGGCTGGAGGCACAGCACTGGCGAGATTGTGCTTTTCTCTGTGCCATTGGACATTCCGTATATTCCACCGCCTATTTTGGATGTCTTCGTTCGGGGTGAACTTGGGGCGTCCGTGGACGCCGGCATCGGGCCGCTGACGCTTGAACATCTATGTCTGATCTTCAATCCCACATCAAATGACTATTCCGGAACCGGATCGTTGCATCTGAAGGGCGATCTCGGCGGGATGTTGAAACTTACGGGCATCGTGGGAGCAAAAGCCGGTTGGGGATGTTTACTGGATGCGATCGACCTGGAATTGATTCGCGGAGAAGCCGGTCTTTCGGCAACGGGTTCGGCTAACGTACCGCTGGATCTCTCCGTCACGGCTACCGTTTCCTGCAAGCATGGCAAGCTCATGCTCGATCTGGATGCTTGGTTCAAAGCGTGTCTGGAACCTCTTAAGTTCACCCTTGATGCAATGCTGAAGGTAATGCTGTTCAAACGCTGGACGATCTTTAGTGATAAGTGGGAGCTGGTGAACCGCCAATGGACCCACTGCTGGGACATTCCGCTTGGAGTTACAAAGGGAGAAATTGGATCATCGGCTTGCGGCGGCGGTACGGCCGCCGGCGCGTTAGGTTTGGGAACTGCGGCCAGCCCGCCTCCAGCGTTGACGACCGCGCCTACTGCCGGCGCCGGTTCCGCTGGGTCGTCCACCCCGGGCGCCGCGGGTCCTGCTGGCTTGGCTCACGCTCTACTCGGCAGCACCGACACTCTCAGCGTGAAATCGTTGATAAGTGATCTGTTCACGATGGCGACCCAGCACGAGGTCATTCACGATAAGTCTAAAGGCGGCCTGCCGGCCGATCCCGCAAAAGAAGCGGGTAAAGAGAATCCATGCGGCGATGTAAAACCAGATGAGGAATGTGGCAGCAAGAGGCTCCCGCTGACCCATGTTTCATTCTTCCCAGGTCCTTTAGGTCAAGGCGGAAGAGTAAAAGCTAGTCCACTCTCGAAGTGCGAGGGGAATACCCATGGTTCGCAGCCCGATCAGAGCATTTATGCGCAACAGTTTGAGTGCATCCGGAAGGCGGGACAAGGTGGGAGGTGGGTACGCGCACACCTTCTCCATGGGGAAACAACGAGATCGGGCCCGCGCAATCTCCACGGTCCGGGGGATGATATGCGCAATCTCATCATCACAGACGGCGGATTCGGCAGCCTGAACTCAGACATGTATTTTGGAGCAGAAAAATTTGCTCTCGACCGAGTCTATGGCGCCGGTTCGGAAGTCCTCTGGTACGACTCCAGAGTGGACTCCTATGTTTCCGGCCTGGACTTCTTTGCCCAGTCCATCACAGTTGACTTTGGCTCGTTCGATACGGCTGCCGGAACCGAAGGCCCACGGCTGGGTGGCGGGACCTTTACTCTAAGGAAGACGCCACCGAATTGCCCCGCAACACTTTCCGCAGGTGGTGGAGGTACGCCCTTGGTCGTGCCTCCCGGCGCTCTTGGTGCTGCGAACGACTGCCAAGATCCATTAAGCATTCCAGACTTTACTACAACGGTAGACGGCCGAACACGCACGGTGAAAACGAAGGATTCTAAGCACACCCGCATGGCCAAGAAAACTCTGCATCGAATACTGTTCGTATCACAACAATCGCCCTGCAACGATCCTGTGCTTTCGTCATGCGAGCAAGACTTCTGTCAAGCTGTGGCGCGAAGCGATAAGAAATCGTGGGGTGGCCAAATCGATTCTGCCACTCGCGTCGATGATGTTTACAAGCAACTTCTTGAAGACGCGTGGCGGGGGAAAAAGGCTCCAGCGCGCGGAGAGTGGACTGAATTCGGCTCTGCCGGAGGCGACGTCGGGTTCGACATGGACAGCAAGGCCGCGACGACTGAATACACGGTCCATACGAACGTCACAACTGGTGGAAAATTATTTACCGCTACTCACTTGTTCCCCGGCGAAGGCGAGTCGTAATAATGCCTCGCGAGGTTTAAATGATCTATCGGTAGAACCTCCGCGTTCGTTTCTTGGCCACATTTGAAGATCGCAGATTTACGTTTGCTGTTTCGCAACTCTGAAGTAAGAATGGGTTTGCGCTTCTAAAGTATCCAGCTACAATCCTCGGAGAGGGACGCGGTGGAACACCAGTTTTCGTGCTATCAGCCGTCGGAGCCGATGCAACGCTTCGCGCCCGTAGCAGGACAGCCTCCGGTTTTTGATCGTCTCGCTGCCGCCGGAAACATGGCAGTGCAACGGAGCGCCCTCGGCAACCGAAGTGACGCGCCTTCAAGTCTTGTTGCGCCTCCCATCGTGCATGACACTCTCCGCTCCTCCGGCGCACCTCTTGATCATTCGACGCGTTCTTTAATGGAATCGCGTTTAGGGCAGGATTTCAGCCATGTGCGTGTGCACAGTGATGATCGGGCGGCCGCCTCGGCGAACGCAGTGGAGGCCAGCGCCTACACAGTGGGTCGGGACGTGGTGTTTGGGGCAGGACAATACCACCCGGAAACGGAACGCGGCCAGCAACTTCTGGCGCATGAGTTGACTCACGTAGTGCAGCAAGGTGGAAGCCGGACTCCAGCGGACGGTCTGCAGGTGGGGCCGGCGGATGATCAACACGAGCGCGAAGCCAGGCAGTCTGCGAAGACATTCGGTGCGAATCAGCAGGGCGCACCGTCTGCGGCCACTCCGGCGCAAGAAGCGCAGGTACAGCGCTTCGGCATCGGAGACGTTCTCGATGTGGTCAGCCCTGGGGCGGGAGAAGCCTGGAAGAACGCAAGTACGGGCCAGCTCGCAGCGGCTGGGGTTACCGCCGGGCTCATGGTGGCCTCTCCTGTTGCAGCTACGAACTGGGTAGCGTGGATTTCGAATCCTCGGAACCAGCAGTTTCTCGATGATCTTAAGACCTCGGTGGCGGAATCGCCGCAGCACGTGAAGGAGTTCTTTGTCGACGAAGTCTGGGCCGCAATTAAGGAACGCTGGCCTCAAATTCTGGCGGTCACGGTCGCACTACTCGTGGCCGAGGCAACCATTGGAGCGCTGGCGGCGGCTCCCGAGCCGACGTTCCTCACCAAGCTGATCGCTGTCATTCTTCAAATTGTGGTGATCGCACTCCTGGTCTATTTCGCCGGGTCGGAGATCACAAGCGCCTATGACGAAGGCCGTAACTGGTTTTCGATCGCTTATCAAGCCGATGGGGCGCCGGCGCTTGTCAGCGATGCCTCCCGCTCTTTCGTGCGAATGGTATGGCACATCGTCATGACTGTGTTGGCAGTTGCCGGCGTGCGGGCCCGAATCAGCGGTTTTGGAATACCTGCTGGAGCTGCCAGTGTTGAGAGCGGAGTTGGAGGAGGCCTGGAAGAAGGCAGCAATGTCACAGATATTTCCAGTCACCCGAAATACGTTTCGCACTTTGATCAACCCTCCGGACCGGTAGCGAGTGGCGGAACTCAGACTTACTTTGGTCCGCGGGGGGAAGCACTCAAAGTGGACCCGCTGCTGGAACCGCCGCCTGCGGTGACCGAGGCGGCTCCTACGCCGGCCACCGCATCGGCGACGACACCATCCGCCGGACCGGGAGTCCAGCCACTACCCGCAGTGGGAGCGGCTGTTTCACTTGCGCAAAAGCAGCAGAAAAAGCAGAAACCTCAGTGCGGAGACCCCGAATTACCGTGGACGTCCTTTCGCTTGGCGGGCAGCGACCGCGGGGAACACATGGTGGCGAATCCACTGACTAAATGCGGTCCTTCTGGCAGTCGCCCCTCTATCCGCTTGCCTGGTTGGAGCTGCATTCAAGCCGCCCTGGGCAATGAAACAGCATACTGGGTCCACGCACACCTTCTACATGGACTGGGAGGAGGGAATATGGATTTGCACGGGCCGGGCGACGATCCGCGCAACTTGATTATCACGGATAAGAGCCTGAACTACTGGATGTGGAGGGATGTGGAAGCAGTCGCGATCAGCCTTGCGCACATCCATGACCGCACGCTTTCCTACGAAGTTACGCCGGCCCACGTGTCCAACTCGAATGATCGCCGCTATTTTTCCGACCGTATGAATATCACCCTGAAAGAAATCGATCCGCTGACCCGAGCTGCCCTCAGAGTCCTTTACAACGGTCCAGTCACTTCGAGCAATCAGCGTCCGGTTCCTCCCAATTGCCAATAATCCGCTCAGTCTCCCTGTCGACCTGATGTGATGGCAATCGATGCAAACGGAGATTCGATTTATCTGATCACGAATGCAGGTTTAACATAGGTACAGCTAGGAATCGCTCCCAAAATCCATCAACTTCGCGCCCGCTTTCGGCAGCATGATGTTGCCCGGCTTTAGGTCGCGGTGAATGACCCCGGTCTTGTGCGCCTTCTCCAGCCCTTCGCAGATTTCAATTCCGTACTTGAGCAGCTCTTATCGCAAACCCCTTCATTTGCATCAACATACGGGAAATCGCTTAAGCAGAATCCCACTCTGTCCGCCAGACCTTGGGTTGTTGAGACATCTCCTCCTCTCGGAATTGACCAAGGTATACTGGCGGAGCCGCCTCAAGGCCACGCTGTGGAATGCTGTCTACAGCACGCGATGGAATATCGGGCCTCTCAGTGAAATGACCGTCGAGAAGTATGGCACTCATCACCGGCCACCATGAATCAGAACGGGTCCTAGCCATGTACGACGAAAAATTGCTCCACGGGCGTGGGATAAATTGACCTGGTTAATGACGCCGGTGAGTGGCTTTGGCTGGCTGGTAGCGGAGGATTTTCTGGACAAGTTCATTACGCGACGGGTGGAGGCCGCCACACGAGACCGCTTCCTGATTGACGTCACCCGGTGCGGTCTGGATCCCATCCGCGGCGGGACCAACATTCTCCACGGAAAGCGACCGCGGTACCGCGCCTCGCGGGACTCAAGCGAAGTTTGTTTCACCAATCAGCGCAAGAAACTCGAGCCAGCGATCAGCCATGGCTCCGCCGCTGGCAAGAGCCATTGATCGTGCGATCGACAGCCATTGCCCGATTCAGTTCAGCAGCTTCATTGCTCTTGTGGTTACTTCTTGTCCGTGCAGTATATGCGCAAGCCGGCCTTCCCGAAGCACCGCATCGCAATTGGGATGTCGGCGTCTGGGTGGCTGGGGCGACCGGTGAAGAGAACCTCAACTCTTTTTCCGAAGCGCAGATT
>Ga0187819_10000147_pt1 | contig 32338 bp, 24 predicted proteins | sample NC_wetland_sal_i_15_FD_132411 | JGI IMG/M metagenome (GOLD analysis project Ga0187819, IMG submission 132411) | Wetland sediment microbial communities from Neuse River Estuary, North Carolina, USA - SO4_4 | ecosystem: Environmental > Aquatic > Freshwater > Wetlands > Sediment | place: USA... | reverse complement strand
CTCTTCGAGCTGGGAGATGATGCGGTAGGCGCGGCGCGATTCCTTTTCGACCCGCCGGGTGAAGAAGTAAAAGATTCCCGCCATGATCAATGCGCCGCCGAGGACGCCGACCAGGCCGATGCGGAGGCGGCGGTCGAGCGAGAACGCGTCCTGGGTCATCTTTTCGGTGACGGCGAGGGCGTCGAAGGCGGTGCGGGCGATGTGCTGGCCCTCTTCCGCGATACGCACTTGCTCGTGCAGGGCGCGGGTGCTGCGGCGGGTGCGCAGCTGGGTGCGGACACGGGCAAAGAATTCCTGCGAGTCCCAGGGGCAGGAAATCACATCGTCGGCGCCGAGATCGAGGGCCCGGGCGCGCTCGGCGGGGCCGAGCGAGGAGAGCACCAACACGCGGACGTAACGCGTGGAGGCCGCGGCTTTCAACTGGCTGACCGTCTCCGACCAGCAGCTCCCGGGCTCGCCCGCATCGAGGATTACGAGTTCCGGCTCGGACTTCTGGGCGAGCTCGATGCCCTGCCCGCAGGAGTCGGTGGCAAAGACTTCGTAGCCCGCAGCGCGCAGCTCCTGCTCAAGGATGAGGCGCGGCTCCTCGTGGGAATCAATCAGGACGATAGTTTCGCGCTTAGTGTCCATGCCAGCCAGTCCGGTGCGGAGTCTGCAGTGCAGCGCCGGAACTCTACTGTACAGGCTATCGCAGAGCGGGACTGAATGCCACTCGCGTAAGCTGCTCTTTGATCCCACCATCGCCGGTCGTCCGCCGGCGGTTTACAGTTCGCGGGCGCGAAGGAATTCACGGACCACGTCGGCGGCGTCGCGGTGCTGACTGTCTACGGCGGAGTTCATGCGGCGCATATCTTCCGCGCTGATGCGACCGGCGAGGCCTTCGAGGGCCGGGCCGAGACTGGGGAATTGCTGGAGAGTCTGGCGGCGGACAATCGGCACGGCATCGTAGGGTGGGAAGTAGTGTTTATCGTCCTGGAGCGGGACGAATCCGAGGGCGGCGATGAGGCCGTCCGTCGAATTTCCCACGGCGAGATCCACCTCTTTCGATTGGAGGGCGCGATAGAGCAGGCCCAGGTCCATGACGCGCGGCGGCTCGCGAAACGTGAGGCCGTAAGTCGCGGCCAGGCCGGCGTAGCCGTCGGGCCGTTCCATGAATTCGTAGCCCACGCCGAGGCGCCATTCGGGCGCGTGAACCGCGGCCTGGGAGAGAGTGCGAACGTTCAGGCGGCCCGCATCGTCGCCGCGAATGACGACGGCAAAACTGTTGTCGAAGCCGAGAGACGGGAGGACGGCGAGGTCCCACCGGCGGGCGTATTCCGCGCGAACGCGCTCGTAGACGCGCGCGGAGCCAGCCTGGGGCGACTCTTTGAGAACGGCGGCGAGCGCGGTGCCTGTATATTCCACGTAAAGGTCCGCCCGGCCAGCCAGCAGCGCCTGGTGGCAGATGTAGGTTCCTGCAAGGTAGAAGCGGCGCTCGACGGGCAGGTGGGCGGCGTGCTCGATGCGCTGCGAGAGGAGTTCGCCGAGGACGGCCTGTTCGGTGAAATTCTTGGAGGCCACGACAATGGCGCGGGGCTGCGATTCACTGCACGCCGCGGCTCCGCATCCGGCCACGAGGACCAGAGCGAGAAGAGCCCGCACGGGCGCTGCCATCACACACGCTCCCGGAGGCGGCCTTCCATCCAGCCGAGTGAAAAGTCGGCGACCAGCGCGAGCAGTGCAGCGGGCAGCGCGCCGGCAAAAATCAGCGAATTATTGACCATGGCCAGCCCGCGGAAAATCAACTCGCCCAGGCCGCCGGCACCAATGGCGGCAGCGATGGTGGCGATGCCGATGGCGAGCACGACGGCGACGCGGACGCCAGCGACGATAACGCCGAGGGCCAGGGGCAGTTCGACGCGGCGGAGGATCTGGCCGTCGGTGAGGCCCAGGCCGCGGCCCGCATCCACCACGGCGTGATCCACTCCGAGAATTCCGGCGCAAACGTTGCGGAGGACGGGCAGCAAGGCATAAAGCGAAAGCGCGAGAATGGCCATGCGCGGGGCGCGCTCGCCGATCCAGGGAACGGCGAAAAGGAATCCGAAAAGCGCGAGACTAGGCACAACGTGAATCGAATTCACCACGCCGAGCACCGTGCGTGCCAGGGCCGGGCGGCGCGCGATGGCCACCCCGAGGGGCAGGCCGACGAGAATGGCGATACCGACGGAAATGCCGGCCAGCCAGATGTGCTCGAGCGTGAGGGCGAGCACTTCGCGCGGATGGGCGAGCAGGTAATCCAGCAGATTCATGCTGCGGCTCCTGGGCCGGGCGGCTGCGCCGGGCCGTCCTCTGGAGCGGAAAATGCCTGCCGGTAGGCCAGCGCGGGCGGATCGCTGGTGCGCTGGAAAACTTCCGGGGTATAGAGTCCGGCCAGATGCCCGTCTTCCAGCAGGGCGATCTGCGAACCGAGGAGCAGGGCCTCGCGCAGATCGTGGGTGACGAGCACCACGGTTTTTCCCAGCCGCTTTTGCAGGTGGGCGAACTCGCTTTGCAGCTCCGCGCGCGTGAGCGGATCGAGCGCGCCGAAGGGCTCGTCCATCAGCAGCACCGGCGGATCGAGCGCCAGGGCCCGCGCCACACCCACGCGCTGCCGCTGCCCGCCGGAAAGCTCGCGCGGGAAGCGCGATGCCAGCGAACCATCGAGCCCCACGAGCGCCAGCAGTTCGTGGACGCGCTCGCGAATGCGCGCCGCCGGCCATCCTTCCACTGCGGGCAGGAGGCCGATATTGCGCTCCACGGTGTAGTGCGGGAAGAGGCCCACGTCCTGGATGGCGTAGCCCATGCGGCGGCGGAGGCGGATGGGGTCCCATGCTGTCGCGGGCTTTCCTTCGATGAGCAAATCGCCGGAGGTGGGATCGAGCAGGCGGTTCATGAGCTTCAGTGTGGTGGTTTTTCCAGAGCCGCTGCGGCCCAGAAGAACGAGAGTGACACCCTCTGGGATCTCGAGCGAGAGCGAATCCAGCAGGGTGGGCCCACCGGGAAGCCGAAAGGACGTGCCGCGGAGTGCAATGGCCGGGGCGTTGGTTTGTGGAGAGGCCATAGTCAGATACCCAGCGACGGAACGGGCGCGGCGGCGACTCCGGCAGTGCCCGTGCGGGCATCCATGCGCACTGTCCACGGCTTTCCGTCCATGTGGCGCGGCACGGGCAGGCCGAAGAGATGGAGAATCGTGGGAGCGACGTCGGCGATGGAGTGGCGGTCGCCCAGGATGGGACGGTTCGCGAAAAGAACGCCGGGGACTTCGCGCGGGTCCATGCAGTGGTCGCCACTCCAGGGACGCGCGTTGTCCGAAAAGACTTCGCCCATCACCGAACCGTTCACCGATTCCCACGCCGCGCGGTAGCCCGCCGCGTAGCCGATGAGGAGATCGGGGGCGTTTTCGCGGTACGGGCCGGAATAGACCTGGCGGGTATCGAAGACTTCGCGCACGGCCACCTGGCCGTTGGCAGGGTCGGTGATGCCGCGCAGCTTTTCGCGCAGCTCGGCGAGCAGCGCATCCGCCTCTTCTCCGGGCTGGACGATGCCGTGGCGCTCGCGTCCTGCGAGATTCAGGTAGAGCGCGTTCATCGCCATTCCATAAACGCGCGTGTGCTGCCAGTCCACCTGGCGGAACCATTCTTCGCTGACGGTGCTGCCGGAGACGAGCGCGAGATAACCCTGCTCGTGAAGCCAGGCGTTCAGATTGAACGCGCGGCAGAAGGACTTGAAGCCGTGATCGGAAACCACGAGCACGAGCGCCTCCGGGCCGGCGCGATCCAGCACGCGCCCCACGAGCGCGTCCATGCGCTGGTAGAGCGATTCGATGACGCCGGCGCCGGGCGGCTCGTGCTCCCCCGCCCGGGGAGGGGGTGCCGCGGTCCCGCCGCTGCGAGAGGGCTCCGTGTTCCGCCAGAACATGTGCTGGACGCGGTCGGTGATGTCGAAGACGCAGATGCAGGCGCCGCGGCGCGTCTTTTCGAGAGCGTCGAAGAACATTTGTTCGCGCTCGGCGTGAATCTGGTAGCACTGTTCAAGGAAGGTGCGGTCGTCGAGGACGCCGTGATTCATCGCCCACATATCTTCCGCCAGTCCGAGCGTGGAAAACGCGCCTTGAAGTTTGCTGAGGTAGGCGGAGTAGTCCAGCGGGTGCGAGACGGGGAGGGCGGGGCAGCGCGGGTCAATCTGCACAGGCGTGACGTACAGCTCCACGTCCGGGTGCAGCGATTTCAGAACCATGCGGCACATGCCCTGCACGTGGGCACCGATTCCGGCGCGGTAACGCAGCGCGATCCAGCCGGAAAACTCGCCCTGGCGGAGAGTCATGCGCCGGCCGTCAATTTCCACCTCGGCGCGGCGGTGGGCGGCGTGGGGACGAATCCGCAGGGGGAGCGTCAGGTCGCGGGGTCCATGTTCGGAAAATGGGTTCTCCAGGCCGATGAGCTCGCCGCACCACTCATCGCCCTCCTGAACCAACGGCAGGAGGACGCCACCTTCCAGTTTTCCGCCGGCGCCCTGGCGGGAAGAAAAAAGGGAAAAGGTTCCATGGCCGCCGCGCAAATCCGGAACGCCCATTCCCGAGAGCAGCACACCGGAAAACGGCTCGGGAGGAAATGTGGCCGGCACGCGGATCACAGAAGAGAAAACGCCCGCCTCGCCGAGGTAGTGCCAGAAGGGTTTGCTCTTTCGCAAGGCTTTGCTCTCCGGCAGGCCGAAGGGAATCGAAAGGCGGCCGCGCCGCAGCCAGTGGCGCCGCCCGAGCACCTGCGCGGAAGAAAGGAACGGGAGGTAGGTATGCCGGTCGCGGCCCATAGAGTCAAAGATATTGTGCTTTCCGGGGTTCACGCCGGTCACAAAAGTGGACCAGGCCACGTGAGAAACAGGTGGATGCGTAGCAGCGAGCGGGCGAAATGTGCCGCTTTTGGCCAGCCGCGCGAGGTGCGGGAGTTTTCCCAGGCGCATCCAGCGCGCGGCGAGTTCGGGGTCCATGCCGTCGAAGCCCACAATCACGATGCGCTCCACGCGCGCCACGCGATTGGCCCTGCGCCCGCGGCGCAGGCGCCAGATTCGGCGCAGGGGCCAGGTGAGCAGCACCCAGACGACTTGGAAAAGAGCAAGCGGCAGCGCAAAAAGAGGAGAAAGGAATTCAAACCCGGCGCCAAAAAACGGCCGCATCGCAATGCCGGCCGCCAGCGTCAGCAGGAAATAGACCACGAGCCAATTCAATTCCACCGGGCCGAGCTGCAGGAGACGCGCGGGATATTGGAGCGTGATGGATGAGATGCAACCGGCGCGCGGGAGCAATTCCTCGCCGGGTTGCCGGAGGCGTGCAAGCCATCCGCCGCGCACGCGCTCTGGCGAAAGGCGCTGGAGGCCGGCGCCCGTAACGATTTCCTTGGAAACCTGCGTCTCTCCCGCGTGCACCACGATTTCCACGCGGCCTGACAGGCGCGACTGGATACTCGCAACCACGGAGCGTTTCCCCGGGAGGCGCACCAGCGGGGCAATCTCAACGACGCCTTCGGGGTATTCGAGCGCGACCCGATTCACCGCGGCGGGATCGTCCAGGTGAACGACGAGGAGCGTGGATACCCCGGGCGGCAGCGGCCGGAACCCGAATCGCAGCTCCATTTGGGGAATCAGCAGCGCCACCGGCACCGCCGCCACGGCCAGCGGCACGAGCGACCATCCGAGATAGCCGAGCGCGGCGCGAAGGAGCTTGCCGCAGGCCGGCCCAACCACGCCGAGCTGGTCTGGAAACAAACGCAGCTCGAGCAGGCGGGCCTGGAAGATGTTCTTCAGATGTCGGATGGCGCGCTGATTCGATGCGAAGCGGCAGGCCAGCAGCACAACGAGCGCGGTGGCGACGCAGAAGACAGAGAGGGCGAGCAGGGTCGAGCCATCCACAAATGGCTCGAAGGCGAGATCGAAGGCATCGGTCACGTAATTCAGAGGATCGCTCCGTGACCCGGCGCGGAGGGGCGCGCGATGTGACGTGGCCCCACGGACGCGGCGTTGGATTGCCCCGGCACGGCCCCACTGCAGCGGAACGGCAGCCCCATTGGCTCAGCGTCACTCAACGTCGCCCAGCTCTTGGGGGTTGTTCTCGGAGATTTCCTCGTTCGATTTTGCGACGTTGCCGAACAGCATGCGTTCGACCTCTTTTTCCAGGATGTGGGTTGCGAACTCCTCCGGCGTGGCGTAGCCGGCCGATTCCGAGCATTTCTTCAGCTTCTCGTAGAGGTCATTTCCGACGGAAATTTTCCGACTGAACACGTGAACCCCCTTCGACCACGGCTCGAAACGCCCCAGCGCGAGCGTCAGGCCAGATAGAGAACTTAACTTGCGAGCCAGCGCAAAAAAAAGGAAGCTGCATTCTAGCAGACTCCTTTTTCGGGATTGCAGGTTCCGCCTCCCGCACCAACGCGGAACCGGATTCAGCCGCGCTCGCCGTCCAGGGTCCGGCGGATTTTCCGCAGCACGCGGCGATACATGGCGGGAGTGACTCGGCCGGTCTGCGTATTCTGCTGGCTGGGATGATAGGCGGCGAAGAGGCGCGGCCCGGGGCGCCCGTCCTGCCCGGGCAGAACGTAGTTGGCTCCATGGCAGAAAACATAGGGCGCGGTGGATTGGATTTCGCCCCTGCTTCGCAACAGCTTCAGAAAACCATCGAAGGCAATTTTGCCCAGGGCCAGCACGGCGCGCGGCCGGAGCAGCTCCCACTCCGCTTCGAGGAACGGCCGGCAATTGGCGATCTCGTCCGGCAGGGGATGATTGCCCGGCGGCGCGCAGCGGAGAGTGGCGGAGATGTACGCGTTGACGAGTTCGAGGCCGTCGTCACGATGCCTGGAAAACGGCTGGTTCGCGAAACCTGCTTCATAGAGCCGCGCGTAAAGGAAATCGCCGGAGCGATCACCGGTGAACATCCTCCCAGTGCGATTGGCTCCGTGCGCGGCGGGCGCCAGGCCGACGATGAGAAGTTGAGCGCCTCCTTCCGGCGGGCCAAATCCGGGCACGGGCCGGCCCCAATATGTCTCTTCACGGAAGGCGCGGCGCTTCACACGCGCCACGGCTTCACGATGGCCCACCAGACGAGGACAACGGCGGCACGCGATAATCTTTTGATTCAGGACCTGGAGCGCGTTTTTCCGAGCCACAATGGACATTGGCCTCCGACGGGCGACTGGCCCAACGCGCCGGGCGTGCCTACGAATGGGCGCCGGGACGGACGAGCAAATCGCGCAGCGCCGCCGCGGTGTGGATTCCCAGATCATCATGGGCCGCGAGGGCGCGCAGGTCGTGCTCGTCGTCCACATCGAGCTCGATCCGGGGATTGCGCAACAGTTCGACCCGCGCGCCGCACGCGCGCGCTTCGCGCAGGTGCTTGCGCAGGCTGTCCACGCCGAAATGCGAGGGGAACAAATCGGGAGGCGTGCGCAGCAGAGCATTTGTGCCGCCGGCGCTGCGCGAGGGCACAAGGACGGCCCCGGGCGCAGTGGGAGAAGCGGCGAGCAAGGCTTCGATGTCCTCGCTGCGGACCAGCGGGATATCAATCGGCAGCCGGAGCAGCGCCGTGACGCCGCGGGCGGAGCAAATGCGCGAGGCCGCGTCCACCGAATCGCTCTCCGATCGCTGCGTTGTCTCCGGAAGACACTGCCAGCCGCGCGCGCGGGCGGCAGCGAGCACGCCCGCGTCGCTCGAAACCACGAAAACCGACGCGGCCGGGCGCACGCCGGCCACGGCATGGAATACATCTTCGAGCATCGCGCGCGCCAGGCGCGTGCGCGCATCCTGGGGAAGCGCGCCGGCCAGACGCCGCTTCGCGCGGGCCAGATCCTTGACGGGGATGAGGATGGCACGCACGGAATCCTACGCGGGGGCCCGGCACAGCTCGGTGAACAGCGAAAGAACGCCACGGGCCAGCCGCTCTTTGTCCGCGTCCGTGCGCATCACGGAGGGGACCATCACAGGGCGCATGCCCTGCGCCACAATGTCCGGGCAAAGGCCGGAATCGGCCGGGTCGATGACCATCACCAAGGCGACGTCTTCGTAAAGCTGCGCGACGCCACAGCAGGTGGGATCGATCAGACATTCGGCCAGCATCTTGTCCGACGGCCCCTTGAGGGATTTGCCGCCGACGAGGGGGCTCACGGCCAAAGTGCGTTCGCGGCGCCGCCAGAGGGTTTCACGCATCCCCGGCACGGCGAGGATCGGGCCGATGCTGATCAGCGGGTTGCTGGGGCAGATCAGGATCCCGTCCGCCTCGGTGAGCGCCTCGAGCACGCCCGGAGCGGGCCGTGCCGATTCGATGCCTTCAAAGCGAATATCCAGGATGGAAGGCTCGGCGCGGTGCTTGACCAGATACTCCTGAAAATGCATTTCACCGAGATCGGTGACGATCGTGGTGGGAACCGGGTGGTCCGTCATGGGGAGGATCGCGGACGCCACGCCCCAGTCGCGCCGGATGGAATCTGCCACCTGCGCGAGGGTTTGGCCGCCTGCGAGCAGCGCGGTGCGGTGGACGTGCGTGGCCAGGTCGCGGTCGCCCAGATTGAACCACTGGTCGCGGCCGTAACGAGCCAGCGCCTTCAAAGTGTGAAACGTATCGCCGGACAGTCCCCAGCCCGTCTGCGGATTCACGCTGCCCGCGAGGGTGTAGGTGACGATGTCCAGGTCGGGGCAGATGTAGAGCCCATGCAGGACAATGTCGTCGCCGGTGTTCACGATGATGGTCAGGTCGCGCGGGTCCATGGTCCGCACGAGCCCCAGCAGGAGCTTCGAAGCCCCTACGCCACCGGCCAGTGCCGCGATCTTCATCGATTCCGTGTCCTGCGAATCAGTAGCCCGTTACAGGGTGATGCGCGGCCGCCTGACCGGCCAGGCGCAGGCGCGGCAGCACGTTTTCGGCGCCGTCCGCTCCGGAAAAGACGCGGCGGATGGCGTACGTCGTCGTTCTCTCGACGGGAATGCGTCCGATGCTGCGGATGTGCGCGCGAAACTCCTGCGGAGCCACGTATTCCCCAAACGTCGCGCCCGCGGATTTCGAAATGTGCTCTTCCATCAGAGTGCCGCTAAAGTCATTGGCACCGGCTTCGAGACAGGCCAGCGAAACTTCGATGCCCATCTTCACCCAGGAAACCTGCAGGTTGGGAATCGAGGCACCCAGGAGCAGCCGGGCCAGGGCGTGCACCACCAGATGCTCCCGCCGGGTGGCGCCCGCCTGCGATTCTCCGTCGCGGAACAGCCGCGTGTTCGGATGCACGAAGCCCAGCGGCACGAATTCCGTGAATCCGCCGGTCTCCTTCTGTATGCCGCGCAGCAGGAGCATGTGGCGGAGGCGATGCGCCGGAGTCTCCACGTGGCCGTACATCATCGTGGAGGTCGTGGGAATGCCCAACTCGTGCGCCGTACGGATGATCTCGATCCAACGCGCCACAGGCAGTTTGTTCGGGCTGAGCTGTGCGCGCACGGAATCGTCCAGAATCTCCGCGGCGGTCCCGGGAATACTGCCCAGGCCTTCGGACTTCAGGACCGCCAGATATTCGCGGAGCGGCAGGCCGGTGCGGTCCACGCCGTTCGAGATTTCCATGGGCGAAAAGGCGTGGATGTGCATCTCCGGCACGGCGCGTTTGACGGCGCGGAGAATGTCGCGGTAGAACCACGGGTCCAACTCGCGCGGCAGGCCGCCTTGGATGCAGACCTCGGTGGCGCCGCGGTTCCAGGCGTCCGCGGCCTTCGCGGCGATTTCTTCGAAAGCCAGAAAATAGGCGTCGGCAGCGCGCGGTCCGCGGCTGAAACCACAGAACGAGCAACCCACCGTGCAGATATTGGTGAAATTGATGTTGCGATTAACGATGTAGGTGATGGCATCGCCGGCCTGGCGGTGGCGCAACTCGTCGGCCACAGAGATGAGCGCAGCGAGATCGGCTCCGCCGACTTCGCAAAGCGCGAGCGCGTCCTCAAATCCCAACTCGCGCCCTTCCAGCGCCGCGCCCAGAATCCGCGCCACGGCCGGAGCCGCGGCGCCCAGCGCCGCCTCAAAGGGAATGGACGCGAGCCGCGTTGCCTGTGTTTCCGCCATCCCGGTGGTCCTCGACTTTCGCATAACCCTGAGCATCGCGCAAACGGCCGACCGAGCGAGCCATGCGCGCATGAACGTAGCCCGGCTTCTCGATGAATTCCGGGTAAATTGCCAGCCGCTCGCGCAAATCGAGGCCCGCGGCGCGCGTGGCTCCCTCGAGCGCGGCGATCTGCGGCCAGGCCGCCTCCGGATTGATGAAATCCAGCGTGACCGGCGAAATCCCACCCCAGTCGTTGATGCCGGCTTCCAGCAGCCGTGGAAAATCGGCGTAGCTGAGGTTCGGTGGCGCCTGCAGGTTCATCTCCGCAGGCAGCATCAGCCGGGCGATGGCCAGGGTGCGAAGCAGGTCTTCGAGTTCCGCGTCGGCGTGCGCGGCCATCGGCGTGAGCGGCTTGGCGCGGAAATTCTGCACGATCACTTCCTGGATGTGGCCGTGCCGCTCGTGGAGTGCGCGGATGGCCGCCAGGGAATCGAACCGCTCCGCGGGCGCTTCTCCGATGCCGATCAGGATGCCGGTGGTAAACGGAATGCGCAGCCGCCCGGCGCCTTCGATGGTGCGCAGGCGCAGCGCGGGAACTTTGTCCGGCGCGCGCCAGTGCGCCTGGCCGCGATGCAGGAGGCGCGGCGAGATGTTTTCCAGCATGATTCCAACGCTGGCATTCGACGGCTTCAACCGCGCCAAATCCTCCTCCGCGAGCAGCCCGGGATTCGCGTGCGGCAGCAGGCCCGTGCATTCCAGCACCAGTTCGCACATCGCCGCCAGGTATTCGAGCGTCCGCGCAAAGCCCTGCCGGCGCAGAAACTCTCGCGCCTCCGGGAAAACAGCCTCCGGCTGATCGCCCAGACTGAAGAGCGCCTCCTTGCAGCCGGCGTTGCGGCCCGCTTCAGTCAGCGCCAACACCTCTTCCGGCGTCATGAAATGCGCGCCCGGCTCGCCCGGGTCTTTCCGGAATGTGCAGTAACCGCAGTAGTCGCGGCACAGCGTGGTGAGCGGGACGAAAACCTTTCGCGAATAGCTGACTGTGGCGCCCTTCCCGCGCGCCCGCACCGCACGCGCCGCGGCGAATAGCGCAGGCGTCGCAGCGCATTCGAAAAGCAGCAGAGCATCCGCGGCTGAGAGAGACGCACCTGCTTCCGCCTGCGCCAGCCGGTTTTCCACACCGCGATGTTGGAGCGCAATGGCCATCGAAACGCTGAATCCTCCGATGCTTCCGCCAACAGGGATTCCGATGCCCGCGCGCCGGGGTTAGGTAGCTGCGCGCGTCAGCGGAACATGTCCTCCGCCGGTGGGCGGAGCAGGCGGCTGGCCGGCTCGCGCGCCGCACGATAACGGAATCCTCGAACGATCACCGCGGGCACTGCTTCTTTTTTCCCCATCAGCAGGCCGGCCGCCGCAGCCAATTCATCCCCCACGGCGAGGATCGTAGCGCGCAGGCGATGACCGTGCGCATCGCGCGACCCGCGCAGGTCTTCCAGCACGCGCAGGCCCCAGGCACCGATGGCCACATTGACCAGACCCAGCCGCCACGGGCGGCCGAACGTGTCGCTGATGATCACCGGTACCGCTACGCCGGTCCGGCGCTCGAGAGCCGTCGCGATGCGGCGCGCGGAGGCGTCTGGATCGAAAGGCAGGCAAGTGACGCGCGCTCCCGCCCGCGCGGGAACATTCGAGCGGTCCACTCCAGCATTCGCGCAAACGAACCCGTGCCGTGTCTCGACAATCAGCGCGCGCTCCGACATGCGCACCACGCGGCGCGATTCGCGGAGCACCACTTCCATGAGCCGCGGGTCCTGGCGCAGGCGGGGCGCCCATTCGCGCGCGAGCGCGGAGGGCTGGACGGAGGAAAGCGCGACGATACGCCCTTCCGCTTTGGAGACGATCTTCTGCGCCAGGACCAGCACGTCGCCGCGCTCGAAACGTATACCCCCCCGCGCTGCAGCTCCGGCCACCAGCCCGGCCAGATCCGCGCCCCGCGGCACCTCCGGCAGCCCGCGCAGAGCGATCAGCCGCAGTTCCGGCGGCCGGCTGTGCGCTGTGCTCCCGCGCCCCGCTACCGCGGGCTTCTTCATGGCTCTCCTGCCCGCCGCGTTCAGCGGGGCTGCTCCGCCAAGCCGGTAATCCGGATGCCCACGGCGTGGATTTTGTACCTGCGATTGATTCCGATGAGCAGCGCGGAAATCGCTTCGACGATCCGGGCGTTCTCCAGCCGCCCTCCGTCCACATAGCGGCAGCCCGGTATCGCTTCCACCCAGGGACGCAGCGCACCACGGGTCTCCTTGCGGTCGGCGCAAACGAGCACGTCGCACTCCACAGCGGCTTCCAGACGCCGCAGTGCATGCGCGGAGACGCTGTGAAAAGCCGCAGCCACCTCCACTCCCTCCGGCACGTTTTCCGCGGCCTGCTCCGCGGCCGACCCGGCCCACACGCCCAGCACGCGGGCTGGAGATCCGCCGACCGCCGCTTCGACGGGCACGGTCAAATCCACCAGAACCTGCCCCGGCCGCAGCGCGGGAGCGATGGACTTTAATGTGGCAATTTGCGCGCTGAAAGGGACGGCGAGCACAACGAGCGGCGCGCTGCCCGCAGCTTCAAGATTCATGCGGCCTTCCACCTGAGCCGCCGTCCCGGCGCGCTGGCGCACCTCCTGCGCGGCGGCGGCGGCGCGAGCCGCGTCGCGCGAACCGATCACCACACGTCGTCCCGCGGCAGCCCAACGCAATGCCAGACCCAGTCCTTGGTCGCCCGTGCCCCCAATCAGCGCCACCGTGCCTGCATCCATGCTCGCGTGAGTATCCTACGGGCTCGCAGGGGTCGCAAGGGTGGCGCCGTCATTCGGCAGTTGACTGCGGGCTCCGGCTCTTTCATGCTTCCCCAGCCGGAGGGCATGTGTTCGATCTAATCCCGCAGGATGATTTCCATCACGCCGTGGGCTCGGAAGAGTCCTGGCGCGAATCCTATTCCTTCGACTTCTACGACCCGTCCTCACGATTGTCCGGCTTCGGCCTGATGGGAGTGAGCCCAAACCAACAGGCCGGCGAATGCGTGTTCGCGCTCTGGCGGGACGACGTTCTGCTGGTGAAATCCAGCAAGTGGGATTACCACATTCCGCGGGAGATCGGCGAGGAACGGCAACACTTCGGGCCGCTGGCCATTCGAGTCCTGGCGCCGTTTAAGACACTGGAGATCTCCTACGACGATGGCTACTGCCGGCTCGAGCTGGGCTATGACTCGATTCAACCGCCGTATTCCTGGCTCCAGTCCTACCGAGGAGCGACACAGCCCGGGAGCCATCATTATCAACAGCAGGGACGCTTCCGCGGGGTCGCCCGCGTGGGGAAGGATTCGTTTCCCGTGCAGGGACGCGGCGCGCGGGATCACGGCTGGGGCCCGGACTCTCGCGCCAACGTGCTGCGATGGATTTCCGCCACCGCGCAGTTTTCGGAAAACCTCGCCTTCCAGACGCTTCACGTGACTCTGCTGGACGGAAAGGACCTGTTGTTCGGCTACGTTTTCCGGGGCGCACAGAATGACGTAATGCAGCGCTCGCGCCTCTCCGCCAGCTATAGCCTCCGGCACGGCGCGCCCTCCGGCTGCAATCTGGACTTCACCACAAAGGGCGGGGAGAGGCTGACCGCCGCCGCCCGCGTGCTGAACGCCTTCAATTTCTCGTTCCAGCAGCGCAGCCTGCCGGGCTTCGTTTTCTCCTGCGCCGCGGAATTCCAGATGGACGGCCAGACGGGATTCGGCCGGGTGAATGCGTTCTGGCGCGAAACGAAGGAGCGCCCCGAGGAATGGCTGATTGAACCGCCCAGCGTGCTCCCCGGAAAGCTGGCCAAACTCCGGGGAGATTTCGACGATACGGTGTTCTGATTCCTCGAAGGTCCGGGCCGGCAGAAGCAGCCGCCGCGCTATTTCCGCGCGGGCTCTTCCACGCGGAACACCTGACAGGAATTCTGCAATATCGGGAACAGCCTGCGCCGGTTCTCCTCTTCGCTCAGTCCCGGCTGGTCAGTGAGGCCGGAGCGCAGGGCGATCAGGATGGTGGCCGTGAAACCGACAGCAGCCTGAAAAATTTCCGCGAGATGCACGCAACCCTGGCTCTTTCCGATCAGGTCCGTGATGCGGCGGTAGATCCCCCGTCCGATGATTTCACCCTCCAGCCTCTGGATATTGTCCAGCGCGCGGAGACAGAGGTTCTGGAACGGGCGTTTGGCCATGTGCGCTTTGGCGTGCTCGATGCGGCCGGTGGGAACCTCCACGATCATCTCCGCGTCGAAACTGTGGTCCAAGTCGAGAAACGACGCCAGCACCTGGACACGCGTGTCGCCGCGGCGGATCACCTTCACGTTGATGTTGCGCTCATAGACTTCCGGCGTGCTGCGGCGATCCCTATCCGTGTCCGCTCCACCCAGCACCAGAGGAACTTGCAGCGAGTTCGTGTCCATCTCCACACCCCTCTCCCGAACCAGCTTACACGCTGCCAGGAATATCCGCGAGCGCCACACGGCCCTCCTGCGTCGTACAATTGCCGACGCCATGATTGCTAGGCGAGAACGCGTCTTGACCGGGTACGTTCCGGCGCCGCCGGTGGCTCCGTGGCCGCGGCGTCGTGGCACGCTCTCGATCACTGCCTTTCTCTGCGCGTTCTGCGCGATTTTCGCGTTTTCTCTATTCTCCGCGGCCCAGGCGGTGAAATCCGGCGCGCCTGCTTCCCTTCCTGCCGCGCTCGACCGCGCCCTCACCCGCAGCTTCGGGAAGCGCAGCGGCGCGGGCGTAGTCGCGGAGGTCTCGACGGGCAGGATCCTGGCCGCGAAAGACCTCACCGTGGCCGCGCGCCGGCTGGCACTTCCCGGGTCGTCGATTAAACCCTTCGTCCTGTTCGCGCTCATCGAATCCGGCAGGCTGCGCCCGGACGAGGCCTTCATCTGTCCCTACAAACTGGAAATTTCCGGAAGGCACCTGGACTGCACGCACCCGGCAGATACCGGCCCGCTCTATCCGGTGAGCGCGCTGGCCTGGTCGTGCAACAACTTCTTTGCGCATTTTGCGACGCGTCTTCGGCCGGAAGAGCTGGCGCGCGGGCTGGCACGGTGGGGTTTCACTGCCGCGCCGCATCTTACGGCGAATGAGATCGCGGGAGAGATTTTCCCGGCGCACTCGCCCAGCGAACTGCAGCTCGAAGCCCTCGGGGAATCCGGCATCCATGTGACGCCGCTCGAACTTCTGCAGGCCTATCGCCGGCTGGCTGTGCGCCGGCGCGACCCCGCGACGTATGGGCGGTCGCTCGGAGTGGTCTTGGCAGGCCTGGAAGCCTCGGCCAACTACGGCATGGCCGCGGCGGCGCGGACAGAAGGCCTGAGCGTCGCAGGAAAAACGGGAACATCGGTTGCCGACGAGGGCAATTGGTCGCACGGCTGGTTCGCAGGCTATGCCCCGGCGGACGCGCCGGAAATCGTCCTCGTCGTTTTTCTCGAACGAGGCCGCGGGCCAGCGGACGCCGCGGGGATCGCGCACGATGTGTTCACGGCCTACCGCGACGCGAGGCCGCGCCGGTGATGCCCAGGCGCGCCGGACACCCGGCCGCCCTGCGCTCGTTTTCGGGCCGCGGAAGAGCGTGGCTGCGGATCGGCAACGCAGTTCTCCTTCTCCTGTTCTTCGTTCCATCAGCAAGAAGCAGGGGCTCGCGGGCTCCGGGAGAAATCCGCGTCGGGCTCGGGTGGCTCAGACTGCCGGAGGAAATACGCATCACGCCGCGGGAAGGGGGCGCGGTGATGCGAACGTGTGCGAGCTGCCCCGCGACGCGCCTCGCGGGCAGTGTCAGCTTCACCGCGCAGGGCAGCCTGTTGCGCGCGCAGGGCGCAAAGCCGCTCGCCGCGTCGGTGACGCTCGAAGGAGATTACGAAGTAACGATGCAGGGACGGGCTGCAATGCACAGCCGGTTTCCCGCGACCCTGCGCGCACGTGACGGACGCGTCCGCCTGGTGCTGCGCATCCCTCTGGAAAACTACGTCGTCCTGGCGCTGGCGGGCGAAAGCGCGGATTCGTCCTCCGACGCGGCGCTCCAGGCCATGGCGGTGGCCGTGCGCAGCTTCGCTGTGAGCATCGCCGCCGCGGGCAAGCGCCACGCAGCGGAAGGATTCGACCTCTGCGACTCGACGCATTGCCAGCTCCTCCGCTTCGACGACCTGGCGCCGCCCCGACTGCGCGCCGCCGCGGAGGCCACCACAGGCGAACTCCTGTGGTATCGCGGAGAACCCGCGACTGCTTACTATAGCCGGAACTGCGCCGGCACGACCGAGGATGCCGCGCGGCTTTGGCCGGACATCGTCGCGCCCTATTTGCGTTCGCATCCGGACCCTTACTGCCTGGTCCACGGCCGCGAGGAATGGAGCGTGGCGATCGGCAAAGACGAACTCGCGGGCGCGTTGCGCGATGCCGGGGTGGCCGGCGCCGGAAACCGCATCTCTTCGCTGCGCATCCTGGGGCGCACGCCGTCCGGCCGCGTGGCGCGCATCGAAATCGACGGCGCGTCTTCGCGGGTGATGAGCGGCGAGCAATTCCGCACGGCGCTCGGCCGCGTGCCGGGGATCGAGCGCCTGCCGAGCAACGCTTTCGAAGTGAGCGACGCGGGCGAGCGTTTGATCTTTCACGGCAATGGCGCGGGCCACGGCGCCGGCCTGTGCCAGGCGGGCGCGGAGGAAATGGGCGCGGAGGGAAAATCCTACCGCGAGATCCTGGCTTTCTATTATCCCGGCACGACGGTGGGACTCACGGCGCAGGGACTCGCCTGGGTGCGGCTGGGCGGCGAGGGGCTCGACCTCCTCACCACTCGGCCCGACGCGGACGGGGCGCTCCTGCCCCGCGCGGAGCGCCTGCTGCACGCCGCAGAAGCGGTGGCGGGCTGGAGCCTCGCCACGCGGCCAGAGCTGCGCGTCTATCCGAGCGTGCGCGTCTACCGGAACGCCACGGGCGAGCCGGGTTGGGTGGCCGCAAGCACGCGGGGGCGCGTGGTGCGGATGGAGCCGCAGGAGGCGCTGCGCGCCGCCGGGGCGCTGGACTCCACCCTGCGCCATGAGTTCCTGCACTTGCTCGTGGAAGGCCGCGCGCGCGCAGAGGTCCCTCTGTGGTTTCGCGAGGGACTGGTGCTCTACCTCAGCGGAGAAGACGTAACGCCGGCCAATGCTGATGCTGCAGCCGGTCGTGTGGATTTCGCGAGCCTCGAACGCGCCCTCGCTGCGCCGGTTTCCGCTGCCGCGCAGCGCAGCGCGTACCGCCGCGCCCAGCGTGCCGTGGCGGGATTGGTCGAAGCGCGGGGCCGCGCCGAGGTTCTCTCGTGGCTCGAGCGCGGCTTGCCCGCCAACCTCACCGCCTCGCAATAACACAGACCGCTGCGGCGGATCTGTGCTACCGCGCGCATCAATCCCAGGTGTCGTCGGGCGAGCGGGGGGCGCGGTTCGCAATCGCCTCTTCCACCAGCGCCAGAATCACCAGCCAGGCGCCGAGCGCAATCACATAGCCCAGCGAGAGCCTGGCCAGCATGCTGGCCGACTGCGCCGCAATTCCCTTTACCTGCGGGACCCAGCCGGCCAGCTTCCAGAAGTCCACGTGGCCCACCACCGCGCAGACCAGGGTTCCCAACCAGTAGCCGGGGCGCCGCCACGCGCGCACCGCCGCACTCCACATCCTTCGCTCTCCGAGAAGCGACGCCGCCGCGAACGGCAGCCAGAACACCACGAACAGAAACCAGACGCCCACGAACTCGGCCGATTCCACGCGTTCCTGCAGTAGATAAGGATCCACCGGCCGGCGGAGATGCAGCGTCAACCAGGAGGCCAGATGCTGCGTCGCATCAGGCAGCGCGGCCAGGATCACCTCCGACATCCACACGAGGGCAACATACAATGCGAACACCAGCACGGCGCCGGGAAGCCATTGCCGCAGGGGGAGACGGCGCGATTTGCTGCCGGAAGCGCCCAGGCCCAGCACGCCCAGGCGGTCGCGGCGGTATACCCTCAACGCGGTGCGCTGCAAGAACACGGCGAGGTAGGCCAGGAACACGGCCAGCACCGCGGAGCCGACCAATTCCCACCACTTGGCCTCATGGATCCAGAACCAAGCATAGGCCAGCGCCAGGAACAACAATGTTCCCACACCCTGAATCGTCCACACCCGGCCGCTGCCCAGCGCACGCCGCACCGTGGAGAGTACGAAGCTCTGCGAAACCATCGGCGTGGCGCTCATTGGACCACCACCGTGCGGCTCTCCGTGCTGGACAGGTACTGCGGCTGGTACATCGGCTGCACCTGCGCCGGGCTCACGCGGAACGTGCCGGGATTCACCACCTTCAGGAGATAGAAGGAGGTTCCCTGCCCGTTCCAGAAATAATTAACGAACAGAGCCGCATGGTCATCGTGAAATTCCCGCCGGCTATACATGTACGTCCACCACACCGGCTTCTGCTCCAGTTCGTAGAGATCGTTGCGCTCGAGGCCCTCGGTTCCTCCCGGGATGGGATCCTCGATAGACAGGAAATTCCATTTGTCGCCGGTGAGCGTCAAACGCACCGCGATCACGTCGCCAACCGCGAGGGGGCCGTCGAGCGGCTCGAGCCGATAGACGATGCGCTCGCCGCTCTGCACCGGCACCAACTTGAAGTAGTCGCGCAGCAGGTTCAGCGCGACCGTGCCCGTGCGCTGGAGCTTCTCCTCTGTCGAGAAATACTGCGCCCGCGCCGACCAGTAGAGCCGCCCCGCGCCGTTTTTCGTGATGTGCACGCGATTCATCCCCGCGGCGAGGTCCGCCGTCTTCAGCCGGATGACGGGGGCGGCCGGGCCCACCGCGTCCGCGGCGGCAAATCGCCGGGAGAGAACCTGTTTGCCGTTTACTGCGACGCTTACGCCAAAATCGGGCTTTAACTCGCCGCTGGCTTTCAAATAATCCGTCAGCCCGTAGACAACCATGGCCGTTTGTTCCGTGGAATACCAGTAAAAGCCCTCGCTGCGGTGGTTCATCAGCCAGAGCGCTGCTTTGGGCAGCAGCGGGCTCTGCGGGCGGTGGCGCACCAGCAGCTTCATGGCGTATGCCGTGGCTTCCGCGGAGGAGTCGCCGGAGAAATCGAGCAGATAGTTGTGCGTGGCCGGCCAGTGCGCCTCCTGCTCGTCGGTGGCAGCCTCCGCTTCCAGTAGTTCCGCGATCTGCGCGGCCCGGGCGTCATGCACGGCGTCCAGTGCCAGTCCCAGCACGGCGCGGCCGTACGGCGACATGTCCGCGCGCTTTTCCCACAGCGGGTCGAGCACCGCCGCATTTGCGCCGGAAGGCGCGCCATTCAGCTCCAGCGCGTAGGCCAGATACGCGCGCAGATCGGGATACGCCTTCTCCTGCCGGTCGTACTCGCCGCGCAACCAGGCGACGCCGCGCCTCACGCGCTCTTCGTTCACGTTCACACCAGCGGCTTTTGCCTGCGACAGCCCCGCCACTACGTAGGCGGTCATGAACGGGTGGCTTTCGTCCGTCTTCCACCAACCCCAGCCGCCGTCTCCATGTTGGTAGTCGTAGAGCCGGTCCAGCCCAGCGCGGATTTTCTTTTGCAGCTCCGCTTCATCCACGTCGGATTTCACCTGCAAATCGCGCAGCGCCGCCTCCACCACCACATTGGGCAGGAAGCTGGACATGGTCTGCTCGGTGCATCCGTAGGGGTAGGAGGTGAGGAAATCGAGCGCGCCGAACAGCGCCCCGCCCACCGAGGGCGAAACGCTGATTTCCAACAGGCGGGATTCGGGATCAATGGACTGCGGAAATTCGAGATCGGCGTCGGCCGTCCCCTGCGCCGCGCTCACCGAACCGGCGCGGGCGATGGACAGGCGCACTCCGAATGGATTGATGGGCAGGGTCAGCTCGATCCCGTCCGATTCTTCATCTGTCAGCGCCTTCGCCGTGAGCACGGCCGAGCTGCCCGTTTTCGGCTTCACCCGCCAGGTGACCTTTGCTTCGCCGCGGCTGGGAATCGAAACGGTGCGCGTGGCCGGGTCGAGAATTTCGAGCCCTTCCGCCGAGAGCGAAACATGCGCGCTCTTCTCCGCGGCCAGGTAGTTGTGCACGATGCCGGAGAGCGTCACCTGATCGCCCCGGGTGAAAAACCGCGGAGTGGCCAGCCGAAGGATCAGGTTCTTCCGCACGATGGTGCGCATCACCGCGCTGCCCACGCGCGTGTCCGCGGTCACGGCGCGCGCCGTGGTTCGCCAGGTGGTGAGCGCGTCTGGAAAATCGAATTTCACCTGCGCGCGCCCCTGCGCGTCCGTCACTGCGCTCGCCGTCCAGTGCGCGGTATCGGGAAACGCCTTGCGGATTTTCGGCTCGATCAATCGCTCCGGCTTCACGTCCGCCAGGCTGCGCGGTTTGGGCGGGCCCGCAACGGCCAGCATCATGGGCTGCTTGCCGGAGCGGCCGCGGAAGTAATAAGACAGCGAACTCTGCGTGTATACGTAGTGCGAAATATTTCCGTAGAAATAGTGAAAGATGTCCGCGGTGGTTTCCGGACGAACCGCGTAAATCGCTTCATCCACCACGCCGATGCTCAGCTCCGCGTTCGACACGGGTTTTCCAGCCGCGTCGCGCGCCGTCACGGTGATGGCCGCGGCCTCACCCGGTGTGTACTGCGGCTTCGAGCTGGTAACTTCCAGCGTCAATGCGCGCTCCGTCGCCGGGATTTTTATCCGCTTCGAGCCCTGATGCAGGGCATTGTCCTGCAGGTAGGCCACGCTCAAATAGATGCCTGGGGCATACTCCGCCTGGATGGGCACATCCACGGTAACGTCCGAACCCGCCGCGGCGACCACCTGTTTCGTGTACACCTTGGCTCCCTCGGCCGTCACCAGCAGATGCCCCCCGGGTTTTCCGGTGAGGATCAGCACGTGCGCCGTTTCGCCGGCGCTGTAGGATTTCTTGTCCGGCACGATCTGCACCTGCTGGCGTGCCTCCCGGTACCAATCTCCTCCGCCTGTAACCCACAGCCACGTGGTACCTTCCACATCGCGCCCTTCCGGCGTCCGCGCCTTCACGCGAATGGTGAACCATCCCGGATGCTGCAGCGGCACATCCACCTTCGCTGTCCCCTGCGCATCCGTCTGCGCGGTGAGGGTCAGTGTCGGAGTCGTTTCCGCATGTCCGGTGATGCTCTGCCGGAGTTCGATCTGCACTGGAGTTGCCACAGGTTTCCCGTCGTAATCCTTGGCCTCGACGGTTAGGTGAGCGGATTCTCCCGAGCTGTACACGTACTTGTCGGCGGAGGCGTTGACCAGGAAACTGCCATACGTCGCGGCCACCACGGCGTGGCCGGCGATCTCGCGGTTCGCGGCATCGGTCACGCGGGCCTCGATCCGGTAGAGCATGTCGTAGTGCTGCTTCTCGGAAAACGTGGTGGGAATCGTTATCTTCAGCCGGCCATCGGCGTCCAGAGTGCCCTTCTGCTCGGAGAGCTGTTCGCCGCCGTACATAAAGTCCCGTTGGCCGGAATCTTCTCCCTCGTCCCCTTCGCCGCCTTCGCCCTCGTCCTCGTAATCTTCGTCGCGGTAGAACAGCGGCGACCAGTAGCGCGCGCGATGCACCACCCAGGCAATGCTCGCGCCCGCCACCGGCTCGCCGAAGTAATACCGCGCGTCAATGGTGACGCTCACAGAGTTCCCCTGGAGTACGCGCGGCGCTTCCGGGGTCACTTTCACGGAGTACTCCGGCTTCTTATACTCCTCCACGTTGAAGCCGCCGGCGAACCAGCCCTGCCCGCGCAGCACGCGAATCGCGTAGTAACCCAGCGGCGTCGCATCAGGGAGCACGTACTGCCCCGCCAGCGTTCCAGCGGGAGAAAGACTCAGCGTCTGCCGGAAGGCGGGCTTCCCTTCCGGATCGTCGATTTCCACCTGCACCGGCCCGGCCTGCGCCAGCCGGTAATGCCCCTCCTCGATCCCTCGCAGAATGGCTTTGAAATAGACGGTGTGCCCGGGACGGTACACCGGGCGGTCCGTGTAGATGTAGATGGACAGTTGATTCTCGGGATCGTTGCGCAGCGTCCAGTCGTTGAGCGATGACGGCGCAAAATCGTCACCGGAGCGCGCCAGCACGAGCGCGCCCTCCGGCTGCGTTCCTGGAAGCTGGGCCTCCGCCAGGCCATTCGCGTCGGCGGAGATTGCCGCGACCCCATGATGGTCGGCCAGGAAAACCATCGAAGCGCCGGCCACCGGTTCACCGGTGGTGCGGTTCTGCGCGAACGCCAGCACGTGGCCGGGCCAGGTTTTCACCACCACGCCCAGGTCCGTCACGCTCAGCACCGTGTAAGCGCGCAGGCCTTTGCCCGCCGCCTCCACCAGGTAAAAGCCTTTTCCCGGCACGTCCACCGGCACGGTGGAGGATTGCCACCAGTAGCCTGCATGGGGCGGCGTGTCCATGGGCTGGCGCCAGCGGGCCACGAGCTGGTTGGGATTCAGAATGGGCACATCGGCAAATTCCGTGGTCGCCGTTTTTGCGACTTCTTCGTGGTGCCGCCGAATCCACCAGTCGCGAATCGCTTCCCGGGACTCCGCCGAATACTGCGCGCGGAAAAAATCGCGGATGGCAGAGCGCCACTCGTGTTTCCAGTCGTGGAAGCGCTCCAGGCGGGAGCGCTCGTGCGGCAGCTCGGGAGCTTTCCCGCCGAACTCGTGGGCGTCGCGGAGCTGCTCGAAAAAGCGGATGGGATCGTTCACACGATAGACGCGGAATTCGAGCGTGCTCACTCCCCGGCCCCACACCTGCACATGCGGCTTCTCTCCGGGGACGTACGTGCGGTCGCTGGCGATGGAAAAAAACGGCTGCGGCTCATCGGCGAGCGCCGGGATGGGCCGCAGCAGCACGAAGGCGGCTTCGCCCGCCGGCACGCATGCGGCGAACAGAGCCGCCAGCAGCATCGCGCGCCGCAGGCTCCTCATCTATTCCACTCCCCGCAGGATGTTCCAGCGGTACACGCCCAGGAAATACGGATTGCCGGCCACCGGGCGCCATCGCGGCTCCGGATGGCGCAGCAAATCCTGGAGCGTGACGCGGCGGACTTCGCCCGGCCCGCCCCGCAGCGGTCCCGTGTCATAGACGACCCAGAAGTCGCGTCCCGCTTCCATCTGGCTGGGTCCGAGAAAAATCATCGTGTGATACGGCTCGCTCTCCGCCTGCTGGCGATAAAAGAGCAGGTCGCCGGGCAGCGCGTGTTCCACGCCCCGCGTCACGAAAAACGCGTTGTTCCGCGATAGCCTTTTCGCGTCGGCAAATTCCGCGAAGGTCCCGTCCTTCAAATCCGACGGCAAAAACGGCCCCGGCCGCACGCGGAAGAGGCCCGCACCGAGCGGCGTGAACGGGTAGACAAATTTTTCGACCGCGGGGATGGCCGGAATCGCCCCGAGATGCAGCGGCTCCGCCCACCCGGCATCGTGCAACCGCAGCGCCTCGCGGTACGCGAACCGCGCCAGCGCCGCGCATTCCACGATTTCCCGAGGCAGGGCCGCCGGCTCCGCGAACGCCTGCGCCTCCGCCACGAACGTAAACCAGCGGCGAAACGCATCGCGGTCAGCAGGCGAATCGAGCCGCAAAAAATCCGGCATGCCGTCGCCGGCACGGTCCGAGGGATCGAGATGAGTGGTCAGCCCCGCGCGCGCCGGAAGCATCCCCTCTCCCCGCGCTTCCACAACGGCTGTGCCCGGCACAACTCCCGCTTCGATCTTCGCCACCATCCGCCCATCCTCTTCCCGCATGGACACCACGCGCGCCGAATGGTTTCCGGAAACAACGTCGAGCGAAACACGTCCCGCGTGCAGCGGCCAGCCTGCCGCGTCGCGCACAATCACCGTGGCCTGCGATTCCCCATCGGCCGGGAGGGTGGCGGGTTCGATTTTCATGAGAAGGACTGAAGGTTCGAGGGCAGTGCCGGCTGCGGCTTTCCAAACGAGGGCAATACACCCCGCCGCAGCGCAGGCTGCCCCGACGCGAACCCAACTGGGTTTCCCGAGCATCAACCGCCGCCGGACGTGCGGATTCTACACCCCCGCGGGCGAACGCCCCGATTCGCCCTGGCCAGCTCGCCAGCTAAGCGCCCTTCCCAGCAGCGAACCGGTTGAAGAGCGCCACATCCTGCGTCCCGCCGATGGCGAAGGGGCAACGGTCGTGCACTCCCTTCGGCCGCATCTGGACCACGCGCTCCCCGTTGCTGGTGGCTGCTCCGCCGGCCTGCTCCGCCAGAAACGCCAGCGGGGAGCATTCATAGAGAAGGCGCAGTTTGCCCTGCTTGTGGGACGGGTCCGGGGGATAAAAGTAGATGCCGCCCTCGAGCAGAATGCGATGGACATCCCCCACCAGTGCCCCCGAATACCGGTGCGAATAGGGCCGGCCCGATTCTCTGTCCACCTCGGTGACGTAGGAGACGTAGTTCTGCACACCCTTCGACCATTCCTTCAGATGACCAACGTTTGCGCTGAACGTCTTTCCCTTCGGCGGGCATTTCATGTCGCGGTGGGAGAGCAGAAACTCCCCGAGGTCCGCGTCCAGCGTGAAGCCGTGGACGCCTTTGCCTGCCGAGTAGACGAACATGGTGCTCGTGCTATAGAGGATGTAGCCCGCGAGCACCAGCTCGGCTCCGGGGCGCAGAACCTCATCCGGTGTGGCGCCGGTCCCCGCCTTCTCGCGGCGATAAAAGCCGAAGATGGTCCCGAGGGCTCCGTTGATGTCGGTGTTCGAGGAGCCATCGAGCGGGTCGGTGCAGAGAATGTACCTGCCCTCATTTCCGCATTGAATGTGGTTGATGTCCTCGAGTTCCTCGGAGGCCACCGCCGCCACCAGGCCGGTGGCGGCGAAGGCATCCAGCATCACCTCATTCGAATACACGTCCAGCTTTTTCTGTGCGTCGCCGGTGGCATTGTGCTCGCCCACCAGGCCCAATTCGCCCACCAGCGCCGCGCGGCGCATTTCGCGCGCCAGCGTCTTTCCTGTAAACCCGAGCTGCGCGATCAGCGTGGAGAGTTCACCGGTGAGGGCCGGGTATCGCTGGCCCTGCTCGAGGATGTGACGGCTCAATGTCATAGGGATCGGACTCATGATCTTTTCCTCCTGGCACTTCCAGCCGTCGTCACACGCTGCGCCGCGGCTCAGCTACCGAGCAGCGCGCAGCGCGCGGCCCCCAGCAACGCCGTGCGATCATTCAGAATCACGCGCACCGGCACCTGCTCGAGCAGAGGCCGCAGCCGCCCTTTCGAAAAAAACGCCTCCAGGAACTCGGGGCCGCGCAGCTTGGGCAGAATCTTCGGCGCAATGCCCCCGCCCACGAACAATCCGCCCGTGGCGAGGAACGTGAGCGCCAGGTTCCCTGCTTCCGAGCCGTATAGCGATACGAAAATGCTTAGCGCCTGCCCGCAGATCGGACTCCTGCCCTCGAGCGCCGCGCCGGAGATCACCGCCGCAGCGTCCTCTTTCTGCATGGCCTCTTCCACCCAGGGCTCAACGCGGCCGCGGCCGGTGTCGCGCAGGAAATCGAAAATGTTGCGCAGGCCGGGGCCTGAAAGCACACGCTCGCAGCTCACGTGCCCGCCGAACCGTTTGCGCAGATAAACGACCAGCGCATCTTCCAGTTCATTGCGCGGGGCCAGATCCGCGTGGCCGCCCTCGCTCGAAATCGGGCGGTGCATCTTCCCGTCCCAGTACAATCCGGCCTCGCCCAGTCCCGTTCCCGCCGCGATCACCGCCTGCAATCCCTGCGCGGCGGGAGCGCCGGGACTCAGCACCTCAAAATCGGAGGGGCCCAGAATGCCGATGCCGAAAGCATTCGCCTCGAGATCATTCACCAGCGCGACGCGAGGGAGGCCGAGCAGGGCCGCCAGGCTTTTCGAATCCACCCGCCAGGGGAGATTCGTGGCCACGGAAACTCCACCACTCACCGGACCGGCGACGCCGATTCCCGCGGCGCTGACCTCAACTCCCGCAGGCTCTGCGACGCGGTGCAGGAATTCGGAGACCACGTCTTCGAACCGCGGAAAGTCCGCGCTCAGATAGCGGCGGCTGGGGCCCTCGACCAGCGCACCCGAGCGCTGGTCGAAGAGCGCCAGGTTGCACTTTGTTCCTCCGACGTCGCCGCCCAGGATCACGACTGGGGCCTCGCGCCCGAGCCGGCGCCCAAGCCGGCTGCCGCGGCGCGGTCCACCAGTAAAATGCGCTCTCCGGCGCTGGGCCGCACGCCCTGCGAAGGGTACGGCGGCGTGTGCGAGCCCTCAAGCACCTCGCGCAGCCTCTCCGTCTTGTCCGCCCCGGTCACCAAAAAGATCACTATGCGGGCAGCATTCAGAAGCGGAAACGTGAACGTCATGCGCTGGGCTTGCGCCCCCGAGGGAAGCACCACGCCCTGCGAAATCACGCCCCGCGCCGTTTCCTTGAGGCCCACCGAGCCGGGAAAAAGAGAGGCCGTATGGCCGTCCGGTCCCATGCCGAGGTAGATGAGATCGAAGCAGGGAAATCCGCCGGGGCCCGCGGGAAGCATTTTCCGCAACAGCGCTTCGTACTCCTGCGCCGCGCGGTCGGCATCGGCGCGCTCCGCCTCCATCCGGTGCACGTTGCCCGGGGGAATGGAAATGTGGGAGATGAGTTCGCGCTGGGCCATCCCGTAGTTGCTGTCGGGGTGGGAAGGGGCTACTGCGCGCTCGTCCGACCAGTAGAGATGCGTTTGGTTCCAGTCCACGCTCCCGCGGAGATCATCGGCGGCCAGCATGCGGAAGAGCGCGGCCGGCGTCTTCCCTCCGGAGAGCGCCACATGGAAGGCGCCCCGCGCCGCGCCGGCCTGGCGGGCCAGCGTCACAAAGCGCGCTGCGCCCTCGCGGGCCACGGCAACCGCATCCTCGAGCACGACAACGCCGGGGAAGGGCGCGGACATGACCGGCTTACTCGTTCGTCCACTGACGGTCGTCGCGGGCGAGCATTTCGTCCGCCTCGCGCGGTCCCCAGGAGCCTGCGGCATAGTTCGGGAAGTTGCGCGGGGGCAGGGCTTGCCACACATCCAGCACGGGCTGCACCACACCCCAGGCCGCTTCCACCATGTCCGCGCGCTGGAAGAGCGTGGCGTCGCCGGCCATGCAGTCGTAAATCAGCCGTTCGTAACCGGTGGAATGCGTGCTGCCGAATCGCGTGGCGTAAGAGAAGTCCATGTCCACCGCGCCCAGCTTCATCGTGGGGCCCGGCACCTTCGCGCCGAATCGCAGCGAGATGCCCTCGTCCGGCTGGATATGCAGGATCAGGCGGTTGTTCATCAAGTGTTCGATGGCCGTATGCCGGAACAGCACAAACGGAGCGCGCCGGAAATGGATTACGATCTCCGTCACGCGCTTGGGCAGGGCCTTCCCGGTACGCAGATAGATGGGCACGTCCGCCCAGCGCCAGTTGTCGATTGACAGCTTCATGGCCACATAGGTCTGGACGTTCGACGTGGGCGACACCTTGGCCTCGCTCCGATATGCGGCAAGGTGTTTGCCGCCTACCGCGCCTTCGCCATACTGCCCGCGGGCCGTACGGCTCAGCACCTCCTCCGGCGCGAACGGCGGTATGGCACGAAGGATTTTCGTTTGCTCATCGCGCACCGCGTCGGCGTCGAAGCTGATGGGCGGCTCCATCGCGATCAGGGTGACCAGCTGGAAGATGTGGTTCGGGACCATGTCGCGCAAAGCCCCGGAAGTCTCGTAATAGCCGCCGCGCGTCTCCACTCCCACCGTTTCCGCCACGGTAATCTCCACATGCCGGATGTAGCGGCGGTTCCAGATGGGCTCAAAGATGCCGTTCGAAAAGCGGAAGACCAAGATGTTCTGCACCGTCTCTTTGCCCAGGTAGTGGTCGATGCGGTAGATCTGCTTCTCGTTCATCGTTTGGCGCAGTTCCTTGTTCAGCGCCTTGGCCGATTCCAGGTCCCGCCCAAACGGCTTTTCCACAATCACCCGGCGAAACTTTCCGTTGTCCTCCTTGAGCAAGCCCACGGCCTCCAGGTTCTTCGCCACCACTCCAAAAAACTCCGGCGCAGTGGCCAGATAAAAGAAATAGTTTCCTCCCGTGCCGCGTTCCCTGTCGATCTGGGCCAGCAGGTCGGCAAGCTTCTGGTACGCGGGCGCTTCGTCGAAATTCCCGCACGCGTAATACAGCCGCTCCACCAGCCACTTGCCCAGCGACGGATCCAGCTTATCGGTGGCGAACTCATCCATCACTGCCCGCTGCTTTTCGCGGAACTCGTCGTGCGTCATCGGGGCGCGCGAGAAGCCCACCACCGCGAAGTTGTCCGACATCAGCTTCTCTTTCGCCAGGTTGCACAGCGAGGGAAGCAGCTTGCGTTTGGTCAGGTCGCCCATGGCGCCGAAGATCACCATGATGCACGGCGGTTTCTTTTGCAGACCCGCCGCCTTCACTTCGTGGCTGTCTGCCGCCTTGTTGCTCCGGCTCTCAGTGTCGTGAAGTTCGGTCGCCACCTTCTGCCCTCCTGTATGCCGCTCGATTCCCCCAGGCTATCCGCCCGTTGGCCGTTCCACGTGCCCGCCGAACTTGTGCCGCATGGCCGAAAGCACTTTTTCCGCGAAGGTATGCTCCTGGCGCGAACGGAAGCGAGTAAACAACGAAGAAGCGAGCACTTCCACGGGGACCGCGGCCTCGATCGCCGCTTCGATGGTCCAGCGGCCTTCGCCGGAATCCTGCACAAAGCCCGAAAAACTGGAAAGCGTGGGATTTTCGATGAACGCCTGGGCAGTCAGGTCCAGCAACCAGGAGCCGACCACGCTGCCACGCCGCCAGACCTCCGCGATTTCCGCCAGGTCCAGGTTGTAGCGCCGGTCTGCCGGAATCTGATCGCTGCTGAAGCTGCGGAACAGGTCGAAGCCCTCGGCATACGCCTGCATGATGCCATACTCGATGCCGTTGTGGACCATCTTGACAAAGTGGCCGGCACCCACCGGCCCGCAGTGGAGATAGCCCTGCTCCGCTGTGCCTTTGTTCGCGGGCCGGCCGGGCGTCCTGCCGATGTCGCCAATGCCGGGAGCGAGGCTCTTGAAGATGGGGTCGAGGCGCTTGACGGTGTCGGTGGGCCCGCCGATCATCAGGCAATATCCCCGCTCTAGTCCCCATACGCCGCCGCTGGTGCCGACGTCCACGTAGTTGATGCCTTTCGAGGCGATCATCTTGGCGCGACGGATGTCGTCCTTGTAATAGGAGTTTCCGCCGTCAATGATGGTGTCGCCCGATTCCATCACCTTGCTGAGCGCAATGACGCTCTGCTCGGTGGCGTCCCCCGCGGGCACCATGAGCCAGACGACCCGCGGCTTGCTGAGTGCCTTGGCCAGGGACTCGAGCGAGTCCGCGGCTCCCCCGCCGTCTTTCTTGAGGCTGTCCACCGCTGCGCGGTCCTGCGCGAAGCCCACAACTTGATGGCCGTTGCGCATGAGCCTCCGGGCCATGTTGGCGCCCATGCGGCCGAGTCCCACGATTCCGATTTGCATCGTTTCCACTCCCCTCGTTTGGGTTTTGATGCTGCTTCGATCCGTTACTGCCCCAGAGCTTCGCTCACCGCCTTGCGCAGGCACCGCAGGCAGGCGGCCACGCCGCTGCCCAGATGCACGCGCAGCGCGCGCCGGCCGCGCTCCGCCAACACTTCAAAGTCACCGCGGGCCTGCGCCGCCTTGACGATGCCGAACGTGTACTTCTGTCCCGGCACGGGCAGATCGTTGGCGTCATCGTAGGTCAACTGGAGAAAGACGCCGCTGTTCGGTCCGCCTTTATACGCCTGTCCGGTGGAATGCAGGAAGCGCGGGCCGAAGCCCAGGCAGGTGGCCACCCGCTTCTTGGTCATCACTTCTTTGCGCATACCGGTCAGCTCGCGCTCATTCGCCTCATTCATATCCATGTAGCCGAGCAACGCAAAGTAATCTCCCGGCTTGATGCGGTTGAAGTGGGCACGCAGATAAGCGACCAGTGTTTTTTGCCCGCCGGCGGCTTTGGCCAATTCCGCGGCGTTTTTCGGGTCGGTGAACAGCTTTACCCCGCTCTCCTCCAGGATGGGCTGTTCGGGCGGCAGCTTTCCTGTCTCTTCGTACTCGCCGGTCAGCTTGCGCGTCTCGATCTTGCTCGCCTCGACGTCCGGCTGGTTGAAGGCGTTGATGCCGATGATGGAGCCGGCGACGGCCGTGGCGATCTCCCAGCGGAAGAATTCCTGCCCCAGGTCGTAAATATCCTTCACGGCGATGTGCACCACAGGCTGCCCGGCCTTCTCGAGGGCCTCCACGGCCTTGTCCTGCGCGGCGTCGGCCCCGCCCTCGAGCCTCAAGTAGGCAAACACCCGGTCGTTCCCGTACATCTCCGGCCCCAGCAGCGGCTCGCGGTCCACGGGGATCAGCCCCTTGCCTTCCTTGCCCGTGGATTCGGCCAGCAACTGCTCGAGCCAGGCACCCAGGTCCTGAATGCCGGGAGAAGCGATCAACGTGACTTTGTCGTGCCCGTGCTTCGCGGACACTCCCAACACCACGCCCAGAGACACCCCGGGATTGTCTTCAGCTTTCACGCAGGCTGCACAGGCGTACACCATCTCCTCGGCGCGGTCCAGGAAGTTCGGCACATCCAGCCCCATGGCCGCGGCCGGCACCATGCCGAAATTCGAAAGCGCCGAATACCGCCCGCCGATGCTGGGCAGGCCGAAGAAGATGTAGCGGAACTTGTCCGCCTCCGCCACCCGCTGCATCTGCGAGCCGGGGTCGGTGATGGCCACAAAATGCTTGGGGGCCTCCTCCGGCCCCAGGATCTGCTTGGCGCGCTCGAAGAAGTGGGCCTTGAAGATATTGGGCTCGAGGGTCGAACCGGATTTGCTCGACACGATGAACAGGGCGTGCTGGAAGTCAATGCGCGCATCCATGGCGCGCACCTGGTCGGGATCCGTGGAATCGAGCACGAACAGCTCCGGCGCCCCGGGGATCTTTCCGAAGGTCATTTTCAGAACTTCGGGGCATAGGCTCGAGCCACCCATGCCCAGCAGCAGCGCCTGTGTATACCCGTCCTTCTTCACGGCTGCGGCGAAGCTGGTGAGTTTGTCGAGGTGGGCGAGCTGGTCGTCGCAAATGCCCAGCCAGCCGAGCCAGTTGGCCTCGTCCGTGCCGGTCCAGAGCGTGGCGTCGCGTCCCCACAGCCGCCGGACCTTTCCCGTGAGCCGCCAGTCCTCGATCGTCTTGGCCACTTCCTTGCCGATGACCTCCGGCAGCGAGTAGGTCTGCCGATTCAGCTTTTCCTTGGAGAAGAATTTGCAGGTCTTGTCCACGCTGCCGAGCAGCTTGTCGAACGCATCGGCGAACAGCTTGACGCCGTCATCCAGCAGCTTTGCGGTCACCTGGTCGAACCGGATTCCCAGCTGGGCGATGGCCGCCATAGTGGCCTTCGCGGTTTCCAGATCCTTCTCGAGCGAGGCTTTGGGTACGCCGTGGGCGCGGAAAGCGTCGTAGGTGGCGGGCGGCATGGTGTTCACCGTGTCCTGCCCGATCAGCTCCTCGACGTAAAGCACATCGCTGTAGGCGGGGTTCTTGGTCCCGGTGCTGGCCCACAGCAGCCGCTGGGTCTGCGCGCCCTTGGCGGCCAGGGCTTGCCACCTGGGGCCTGAAAAAATCTGTTTGTAGCGCGCGTAGGTGAGCTTGGCGTTGGCGATGGCGGTCTTGCCGAGCAGGTCTTCCACGTTGTAGCGCTCGGCCCCGACCGCGGATTTCATTTTCGCCTCGAGCTGCGAATCCACCGCGGAATCAATCCGGCTGATGAAGAAGCTGGCCACGCTGGCCACGTGGGCCACGTCGCCGCTCGAGGCCGCGTACTTCTCGATCCCGCGGATGTAGGCGTTGGCCACTTCCTCCCAGGCACTCTGCGCGAAGAGCAGCGTCACGTTGATGTTCAGACCCTCGCTGAGGAGTTGCTCGATGGCCGGCAGGCCTTCGGGCGTGGCCGGCACCTTGATCATCACATTCGGACGCCCCACGGCTTTCCAAAGCCGCCGCGCCTCGCTCATCGTCGCCTTGGTGTCGCGCGCCAGATAGGGCGAGACTTCCAGGCTCACGTAGCCGTCGCGCCGCTTGGTGCGTTCGTAGACGCGCAGCAGCCGGTCGGCCGCGTCCTTGATGTCCTGGATGGCGAGCTGCTCGTACAGGAACATGGCGTCCACGTCTTGCTTCTCGAGCGCGGCAATCTGGTCG
>Ga0187819_10000146_pt1 | contig 32483 bp, 41 predicted proteins | sample NC_wetland_sal_i_15_FD_132411 | JGI IMG/M metagenome (GOLD analysis project Ga0187819, IMG submission 132411) | Wetland sediment microbial communities from Neuse River Estuary, North Carolina, USA - SO4_4 | ecosystem: Environmental > Aquatic > Freshwater > Wetlands > Sediment | place: USA... | reverse complement strand
GGAGCGCGCAGGCGGAAGCGAAGCAATCCAGTCTGGGCCTTCGACACTGGATTGCTTCGTCGCTTAGGCTCCTCGCAATGACGAGGACGGGCGGAAATGCTTGCGCCATCGCGCTTTTATGCCCATATCGGCTTGACTTGGGGCGGCAGCGCCGATACATACCGCCCACTTTTCGGCAGGCGGTGAGCTTCGCCAGTCGGAACGGCCTGCCTGGCCCCATAAGCTTTTGAAAGTAAGTGCTTTCTAAGCTCGTCGGCTGCGGCGCGACGCCTCGACGAAGGAAGCTCAAACGCTGCCTCTGACTTCGGAAAGTCAGATTATCGGTGCATGACCGCGCCGCCTCGCGGTCCTCTGCCAAGGCCAAGCGCCGCTCCGCCCCGGGAAGCGGATGGCGCGGTTTGGTTTTGCGCGGATGGATTCGCGTCAGCGGCGCAATGGGCGCGAGCCTTAATTTGGAGTGAAGACGACGGATGCCGACCATCAACCAGCTCATTCGCAAGCCGCGCGTGACGCAGCACGCGAAGAAAAAGGTGCCGGCTTTGCAGCAGAGCCCGCAGAAACGCGGCGTCTGCACCCGCGTCTACACCACGACGCCGAAGAAGCCGAACTCGGCGTTGCGCAAGGTCGCCAAGGTGCGCCTGACCAACGGCTTCGAAGTGATCGGCTACATTCCCGGCGAGGGCCACAATCTGCAGGAGCACTCGGTGGTGATGATCCGCGGCGGCCGCGTCAAGGATCTGCCCGGCGTGCGCTACCACATCCTGCGCGGCGTGCTCGATACGCAAGGCGTGAAAAACCGCAAGCAGCGGCGATCGAAATACGGAGCAAAGAGGCCGAAGTGACCCGAGCATAGCGAGGGTCATCCGCGGACAAGCGAGGCAAAGCCGAGCGCGATCCGGGGATCTCGCGAGGAACTAAAGACGTGGATGGCCGGGTCAAGCCCGGCCATGACGAGGAAGAGAAAAAAGGAAAGACGGAGATGGCCGGAAGTCCGGCCATGACGAAGGAAGAGAATATGTCCCGCCGCCACAGGGCCGATAAACGCGACATCCTGCCGGATCCCAAATTCGGCAACGTCGTCGTCACCAAATTCATGAACTCGGTGATGCATGCCGGCAAGAAGTCGGTGGCGGAGAACATCGTTTACGGCGCATTGGATATGATCGAAGGCAAGACCCGGCAGAATCCGGTCGCCGTATTCCAACAGGCGCTCGACAATGTCATGCCCTCGATCGAGGTCCGCTCGCGCCGCGTCGGCGGCGCCACCTATCAGGTCCCGGTTGAGGTGCGCACCTCGCGCCGTCAGGCGCTTGGCATCCGCTGGATCATCTCCGCCGCCCGCGAGCGCAACGAGAAGACAATGACCGAGCGGCTCTCGGCGGAGCTGCTCGATGCGTCCAATAACAGGGGAAACGCCGTAAAGAAGCGCGAAGATACGCATCGGATGGCCGAAGCCAATCGGGCGTTCTCGCACTATCGCTGGTGAAGCCGGCGACAGCGAAGGATTGAACCCCCATGCCCCGCAGCCACCCCATCGAGGACTACCGCAATTTCGGCATCATGGCGCACATCGATGCCGGAAAGACGACCACGACCGAGCGCGTCCTCTATTACACCGGCAAAAGCCACAAAATGGGCGAGGTGCATGAAGGCGCCGCGACCATGGACTGGATGGAGCAGGAGCAGGAGCGCGGCATCACCATCACTTCGGCCGCGACCACCGCGTTCTGGAATGGCAAGCGCCTCAACATCATCGATACGCCCGGCCATGTCGATTTCACCATCGAGGTGGAGCGCTCGCTGCGCGTGCTCGACGGCGCGATCTGCGTTCTTGATTCCAATCAGGGCGTTGAGCCGCAGACCGAGACGGTGTGGCGGCAAGGCGACCGCTACAAAGTTCCGCGCATCGTGTTCTGTAACAAGATGGACAAGATCGGCGCGGACTTCTTCCAGTGTTTAAAGGACATCGTCGACCGCCTCGGCGCCAGGCCGGTCGCCGTTCAGCTGCCGATCGGCGCGGAGGCGCAGTTCAAGGGCGTGATCGACCTCATCCGCATGGTCGGCGTGGTGTGGGACGACGAAACGCTCGGCGCCAAATATCACGACATCGAAATCCCGGCCGAGCTGGTCGAGCAGGCGAAAGAATATCGCGAGAAGCTGATCGAGGCCGCGGTCGAGCTCGATGACGACGTCATGGCCGCCTACCTTGACGGCAAAGAGCCCGACGTCGCCACGCTCAAGCGCCTGATCCGCAAAGCCACGATCGCCGGCACGTTCTTCCCGGTGCTGTGCGGCTCCGCGTTCAAGAACAAAGGCGTGCAGCCGCTCCTCGACGCCGTGGTCGATTTTCTCCCCTCGCCACTCGATGTTCCGCCGGTGAAGGGCGTCGATCTCAAGGGCAACGAAGTCGAGCGCAAACCTGTTGATACCGAGCCGATGGCGCTGTTGGCGTTCAAAATCATGGACGACCCATTCGTCGGCACGATCACCTTCTGCCGCATCTATTCGGGCAAGCTCGAAAGCGGCACTGGGGTGATGAATTCGACCAAGGACCGCAAGGAGCGCGTTGGCCGCATGCTATTGATGCATGCTAACAATCGCGAAGACATCAAAGAAGCCTATGCCGGCGACATCGTCGCGCTGGCCGGTCTGAAGGAAGTACGCACCGGCGACACGCTGTGCGATTCGCAGAAGGCCGTCATCTTGGAAAAAATGGAATTCCCCGATCCGGTCATCGAGATCGCGATCGAGCCGAAGTCGAAAGCCGATCAGGAAAAGCTCGGCGTCGCGCTAGCCAAGCTCGTGGCCGAAGATCCGTCGTTCCGCGTCACCACCGATCAGGAATCCGGGCAGACCATCATCAAGGGCATGGGCGAGCTGCATCTCGACATCAAGGTCGATATCCTCAAGCGCACCTACAAGGTCGACGCCAATATCGGCGCGCCGCAAGTCGCCTATCGCGAGAAGATCACGCGGCCGGCCACCGTCGACTACACCCACAAGAAACAGACCGGCGGCCATGGCCAGTTCGCGCGCATCAAGATCGTCGCCGAGCCGGGGCCGCCCGGCACCGGATTCGAATTTGAAAACGAAGTGGTCGGCGGCGCGGTGCCGAAGGAATTCGTCCCCGCCGTGGAAAAAGGCCTCGAGGGGATGCTGGGCTCGGGCGTAGTGATTGGCTTCCCGGTGGTCGATCTCAAGGTCAGGCTGATCGACGGCGACTCGCACGACGTCGACTCGTCGGCCATGGCGTTCGAGATTTGCGCACGCGCGGCGCTGCGCGAGGCGCTGCAAAAGGGTGCGCCCGTGCTGCTCGAGCCGATCATGAAGGTCGAGGTGGTGACGCCGGAAGACTATACCGGCTCAGTCATCGGCGACCTCAATTCGCGGCGCGGCCAGATCCAAGGTCAGGACATGCGCGGCAATGCCAATGTCATTGCCGCGATGGTGCCGCTCGCGAACATGTTCTCCTATGTCAACAATCTGCGTTCCATGAGCCAGGGGCGCGCCACGTTCACGATGCAATTCGATCACTACGCGGAAGTACCCAAAGCCATCGCCGAAGAGGTGCAGGCGAAATTCGCCTGATCAACATTTACAAAGGATTAGAGCAGGAGCCGGAACGGAGAGTCTCATGGCCAAAGAAAAATTCCAGCGCACCAAGCCGCATTGCAATATCGGCACGATCGGCCACGTCGATCACGGCAAAACGACGTTGACGGCGGCGATCACCAAGGTATTGGCGGAGAAAGGTCAGGCGACCTACACCGCCTACGACCAGATCGACAAGGCGCCGGAGGAGAAGGCGCGCGGCATTACGATCGCGACCGCGCACGTCGAATACCAGACCGACAAGCGCCACTACGCGCATGTCGATTGTCCCGGTCATGCCGACTACGTCAAGAACATGATTACCGGCGCCGCGCAGATGGACGGCGCGATCCTGGTAGTGAGCGCCGCGGACGGCCCGATGCCGCAAACCCGCGAGCACATTCTTCTGGCGCGTCAGGTCGGCGTGCCGGCGCTCATCGTTTATCTCAACAAGGTCGACATGGTCGACGATCCGGAGCTTCTTGAGCTCGTCGAGCTCGAAGTTCGCGAGCTCCTGTCGAAATACAACTTCCCGGGCGACAAGATTCCAATCGTCAAGGGTTCGGCGCTGATGGCGCTCGAAGACAAGAATCCGGAGCTCGGCAAGAATTCGATCTTCGAGCTGATGAAGGCGGTGGACGAATATATCCCGCAGCCGGATCGTCCGAAGGATCAGCCGTTCCTGATGCCGGTCGAGGACGTATTCTCGATCTCCGGCCGTGGCACTGTCTGCACCGGCCGTATCGAGCGCGGCGTCATCAAGGTCGGCGAGGAAGTCGAAATCGTCGGCATCCGCCCGACGCAAAAGACGGTCGTCACCGGCGTGGAAATGTTCCGCAAGCTGCTCGATCAGGGCGAGGCCGGCGACAACGTGGGCTGTCTTCTCCGCGGCACCAAACGCGAGGAGGTCGAGCGCGGCCAGGTATTGTGCAAGCCCGGTTCGGTCAAGCCGCACACCAAGTTCAAGGCCGAGGCCTATATCCTCACCAAGGAAGAAGGCGGCCGGCACACGCCGTTCTTCACCAATTACCGGCCGCAATTCTATTTCCGCACCACCGACGTGACCGGCGTGGTGACCTTGCCCGAAGGCACCGAGATGGTGATGCCGGGCGACAATATCGCCATGGAGGTCACGCTGATCGTGCCGATCGCCATGGAGGAGAAGCTGCGCTTCGCTATTCGCGAAGGCGGCAAGACCGTCGGCGCCGGGGTCGTCGCCAACATCATCGAGTGAGGATCAGCGTGTCGTCATGGTCGGGCTTCGTCCCGGCCATCTCGATCAAAGGGCACCGCGGTGCGGGTTAATTGGGATTGCCGGACCAAGTCCGGCGAGGGACGGGGCAGAGAGACTTAGACAATGAACGGCCAGAACATCCGCATCCGGCTCAAGGCGTTCGATCATCGCATTCTCGATGCGTCGACGCGCGAAATCGTCAACACGGCAAAGCGCACCGGCGCGCAGGTCCGCGGGCCGATTCCGCTGCCGACCAAGATCGAGAAATTCACCGTCAACCGCTCGCCGCATGTCGACAAAAAAAGCCGCGAGCAGTTCGAAATGCGCACGCATAAACGCCTCCTCGATATCGTCGATCCGACGCCGCAGACGGTCGATGCCTTGATGAAGCTCGACCTCGCCGCCGGCGTCGACGTCGAGATCAAGTTGTAAGGGCCTCGGAGAAGAACGATGCGTTCCGGAGTGCTCGCACAGAAGATCGGAATGACGCGGCTGTTCACCGAGACCGGCGAACACGTGCCGGTGACGGTGCTGCGGCTCGGCAATTGCCAAGTCGTCGGCCATCGCACCAAGGAGAAGAACGGCTACGTCGCGCTGCAGCTTGGCGCGGGCTTACGCAAGGTGCAGAGCACGACCAAAGCTGACCGCGGCCATTTCGCCGTCGCCAAGGTCGAGCCGAAGCGCAAGCTTGCCGAATTCCGGGTCGATGAAGACGCCTTGATCCCGATCGGCGCCGAAATCACCGCCGACCATTTCGTCGTCGGCCAATATGTCGATGTCACCGGCACCTCCACTGGGAAGGGCTGGGCTGGTCCGATGAAGCGCTGGAATTTCGCCGGCCTGCGCGCCAGCCACGGCGTTTCTATCTCGCACCGCTCGCATGGTTCGACTGGCGGCCGCCAGGATCCCGGCAAGACTTTCAAGAACAAGAAAATGGCCGGTCACCTTGGCGTTGATCGCGTGACCACGCTGAATTTGAAAGTGCGGCAGACCGACGTTGCGCGCGGGCTGATCCTGGTCGAAGGCGCCGTGCCCGGCGTCAAGGGCGGCTGGATCATGGTGCGCGATGCCGTGAAGAAGCAGCTGCCGAGTGGCGTGCCGAAGCCGGGCAAGTTCAAATTGGCGGATGCCGCGCCTGCGGCCAAAGCGGACGAGCAAGCGTCGCCCGCCGAAGCCGCTGCCAGGCCGGAAGCTGCGCCACAGGCCCAGCAAGCCGCGCCGCAAGCTGCACAGGTCGCGACTGCGCCGCAGCCAGCCGCCACGCCGGTGGCGCCAAAGTCCGAAGCCAATCCTGAAGCCAAGCCTGAAGCTAAGCCCGAAGCGAAACCCGCCGCAGCAAAGGCTGAAGCCGAGCCGGCGGCGCCCAAAGGCGAAGCAAAGAGCGCAAGCAAACCTGCCGCGGGCAAGAAGCCGAAAAAGGGCGAGTGAATGGAAGTTCAAGTCACCACGCTCGACGGCAAGAAGGCTGGCTCGGTCACGCTGTCCGACACCATTTTCGGGCTCGAGCCGCGCGCCGATATTATTCATCGCTGTGTCGTCTGGCAGCTGGCGAAACGCCAGCGCGGCACCCATGAGGTCAAGAACCGGGCGGAGATCACGCGCACCGGAAAAAAGATGTACCGCCAGAAGGGCACCGGCTCGGCGCGCCACGGCTCGGCGCGCGTCAATCTGTTCCGCGGCGGCGGCCGCTCCTTCGGACCGCACACACGCAGTCACGCCGTCGGCTTGCCGAAGAAAGTGCGAGCGCTGGCGCTCAAGCACGCGCTGTCTGCCAAAGCCAAGGACGGTGGCATTCTGGTGATCGAGGCGCTTTCCGTGAAGGAAGCCAAGACCAAGGCACTGCGCGGCCATTTCGACAAGCTCGGCCTGTCCAATGCTTTATTTATCGACGGCGCCGAACTCGCCGCCGACGTGCGCAAGGCGGCGCGCAATATTCCGAATATCGACGTGCTTCCGGTCGCCGGCATCAACGTCTACGACATCATGCGGCGCAATAAGCTGGTGCTTACGCGCGCCGCACTCGATGCGCTGGAGGCGCGGTTCAAATGACCACCAACGATCCGCGCCATTACGACATCATCGTTGCGCCGCTCATCACCGAGAAGGCGACTAACGCGTCCGAATTCAACAAGGTCGTGTTCAAGGTCGCCATGCACGCGACCAAGCCGCAGATCAAGGAAGCGGTCGAGAAGCTGTTCGACGTCAAGGTCAAGAGCGTCAACACGCTGCGCCGCCGCGGCAAATGGAAGACGTTCCGCGGGCGCTACGGCCGCACCTCCGATACCAAACGCGCGGTGGTGACCCTCGAAGAGGGTCAAACAATCGACGTGACCACGGGGCTGTGAGGAGCGGGCGATGGCATTGAAGACCTACAATCCGGTCACTTCCGCGCAGCGCCAGCTGGTGCTGGTCGACCGCACCGGCTTGCATGCGGGAAAGCCGGTCAAGACGCTCACCGAGGGCAAGAACTCGACCGGCGGCCGCAACAATAACGGGCACATCACCTCGCGTTATCGTGGCGGCGGCCACAAGCAGGCCTACCGCAAGATCGATTTCAAGCGCCGCAAGTTCGATGTGCCGGCCAAGGTCGAGCGGCTCGAATACGATCCGAACCGCACTGGCTTCATCGCGCTTGTCAAATACGAAGACGGCGAGTTCGCCTATATTCTGGCGCCGCAGCGGCTCTCCCCGGGCGACACTATCGTTGCCGGCGAGCATGTCGACGTGAAGCCCGGCAATGCCATGCCGACCGCCAATATTCCGGTCGGCACCATCGTCCACAACATCGAATTGAAGATCGGCAAGGGCGGGCAGATCGCCCGCTCGGCCGGCGCCTATGCGCAGATCGTCGGCCGCGACGGCGAATATGTCATCCTACGGCTCAATTCCGGCGAGCAGCGGCTGGTGCACGGCCGCTGCATTGCCACGATCGGTGCGGTGTCAAATCCGGACAATATGAATATCTCGATCGGGAAAGCCGGACGGACGCGCTGGATGGGACGGCGCGGTCATGTCCGCGGCGAAGCCATGAATCCGGTCGATCATCCGCTCGGCGGGCGCACCCGCGGCGGCCGGCATCCGGTCACGCCGTGGGGCAAGCCGACCAAGGGAATGAAGACGCGCAAGAACAAGCGTACGGCGAAGTTCATCATGGCGAGCCGTCACGCGCGCAAGCAGAAGTAGGAGACAGTATGACGCGTTCGGTCTGGAAGGGTCCGTTTGTCGACGGGTATCTGCTCAAAAAGGCGGATGCCGCGCGCTCGTCCGGACGCCACGAGATGATCCGCATCTGGTCGCGGCGCTCGACGATCCTGCCGCAATTCGTCGGACTGACCTTCGGCGTCTATAACGGGCAGAAGCACATCCCGGTGATCGTCACCGAGGAAATGGTCGGCCACAAGTTCGGCGAGTTCGCGCCGACGCGTTCGTTCTACGGCCATTCGTCGGATCGCAAGGCTAAACGCGCCGGCGCACCGGGCGCGCCCGGCGCACCGGGTGCCGCTCCGGCCGAAGGCGCCGCACCGGCGCCGGCGGCCGCTCCGCCGAGCGGCGGGTCGTGAGGCGGGGAGAGCGTTGATGAGCAAGAAAAAGCGCGAGCGCGCGCTGTCTGATACCGAGGCGAAGGCGGTCGCCCGCATGCTGCGGATCAGTCCGCAGAAGCTCAATCTCTTGGCGCAGCTCATTCGCGGCAAGAAGGTTTCGACCGCGCTCGCCGACCTCGAATTTTCGCGCAAGCGCATCGCGCGCGACGTGCGCAAGTGTTTGGAATCGGCGATCGCCAATGCCGAGAACAACCACGATCTCGATGTTGACGATCTGGTGGTCGCCGAAGCTCATGTCGGCAAGGCGCTGGTGATCAAACGGCACGAGGCGCGCGCCCGCGGCCGGGTCGGTGCAATATTCAAGCCGTTCGCGAACCTCACGATCGTGGTGCGCGAAGTCGAGGCGCAGGCGTAAAAGCGGACGGCGAGGAGAACACGATGGGTCAGAAGGTCAATCCGGTCGGGCTTCGTCTCGGCATCAACCGCACCTGGGATTCGCGCTGGTATGCCGGCAAAGCGAGCTATGGCTCGCTGCTGCACGAGGACATGGAAATCCGCAAGGCGCTGATGAAGGAGTTAAAGCAGGCCGCGGTGTCGAAGATCGTCATCGAGCGGCCGCACAAGAAATGCCGCGTCACCATCCATTCGGCGCGGCCCGGCGTGGTGATCGGCAAGAAGGGCGCCGACATCGAGAAGCTGCGCAGGAAAGTCGCGGCGCTGACCGACAGCGACGTCGTCATCAACATCGTCGAAATCCGCAAACCCGAACTCGACGCACAGCTCGTCGCCGAATCGATCGCGCAGCAGCTCGAGCGTCGCGTCGCCTTCCGGCGGGCGATGAAACGCGCGGTGCAATCGGCGATGCGGCTTGGCGCCGGCGGCATCCGGATCAATTGCTCGGGGCGGCTCGGCGGCGCCGAGATCGCGCGCATGGAATGGTATCGCGAGGGCCGCGTGCCGTTGCACACGCTGCGCGCCGACGTTGATTATGGCGTCGCCACCGCGTTCACGACCTACGGCACCTGCGGCGTCAAAGTGTGGATCTTCAAAGGCGAGATCATGGAACACGATCCGATGGCGCAGGATAAGCGCATGGCCGAAGGTGAAGCCGGCCGGCCGCGCCGGGACGCGGCCTGATCGAGTGAATGTGACGAAGGGCGCGAAGGGCGCGAAGGACGTAAGTCATGCTGCAACCGATGCGAACCAAATTCCGCAAGGCGCACAAAGGGCGCATCCACGGCGTCGCCACCAGCGCCGTCGACCTTGCGTTCGGCCAATATGGGCTCAAGGCGATCGAGCCGGAGCGCGTCACCGCGCGCCAGATCGAGGCGGCGCGGCGCGCGCTCACGCGCCACATGAAACGCTCGGGGCGGGTCTGGATTCGGATGTTTCCTGACGTGCCGGTGTCGAAAAAGCCGCTGGAAGTGCGCATGGGTTCGGGAAAGGGCACCCCGGAATTTTGGGTGGCGCGGGTCAAGCCGGGTCGCATCCTGTTCGAGGTCGACGGCGTGTCGGTCGAGGTCGCCAAGGAGGCGCTGGCGCTGGCCGCCGCCAAATTGCCGGTCAAGACCCGGTTCGTCGAACGCATCGCCGAGTAGTCGCGTCATGAAACCAGCCGATATCAGAGCGATGACGATCGATCAGATCGACGACGAAGTGCTCAAGCTCAAGAAGGAGCACTTCAACCTGCGTTTCCAGCGCGCCAGCGGGCAATTGGAAAACACTGCCCGGGTGCGCGAAGTGCGGCGCGACATTGCGCGGCTGAAAACGGTTGCGCAGTCAAAGCGTTCTGGCACGGTCAAAGCTGGCTCGAACAAGCCGGCCGCAGCCAAACCGGCCGCGGCCAAGCGCGCGCCTAAGCGCGCCAAGAGTTGAGGGAATCGATATGCCGAAGCGAACGCTCCAAGGCGTCGTGGTGAGCGACAAACAGAACAAGACGCTGGTGGTGCGCGTCGAGCGCCGATACACGCATCCGCTGTTCAAAAAGACGGTGCGCCATTCGAAGAAATACTACGCCCACGACGAGAAGAACGAATTCAAGGTCGGCGACATCGTCTGGATCGAAGAGCATCGCCCGATTTCCAAGCTCAAGCGCTGGGCGGTGGTGCGGGGCGAGAAGAGGCAGGCGTCCCTATGATCCAGATGCAGACCAATCTCGATGTGGCGGACAATTCCGGCGCCCGCCGCGTCATGTGCATCAAGGTGCTTGGTGGCTCCAAGCGCAAATACGCCACTATCGGCGACGTGATCGTCGTCTCGGTGAAGGAAGCCATTCCGCGCGGCCGCGTCAAAAAGGGCGACGTGATGAAGGCGGTCATCGTGCGCATCGCTAAGGACATCAAGCGTCCCGACGGTTCGATCATCCGTTTCGATCGCAACGCCGCGGTGCTGATCAACCCGCAGATGGAGCCGGTCGGCACCCGCATTTTCGGCCCGGTTCCACGCGAGCTGCGCGCCAAAAATCACATGAAGATCATCTCGCTCGCGCCAGAGGTGCTGTGATGGCGGCAAAGATCAAGAAGGGCGACAAGGTGGTTGTGATCGCGGGCCGCGACAAAGGCCGCAGCGGCGAGGTGATCGAAATGCGCCGTGACGACGGCCGCGTGCTCGTTCGCGGCGTCAACATGGTCAAGCGCCACCAGCGCCAGACCGCGCAACAGGAAGGCGGCATCATCTCCAAGGAAGCGTCAATTCATCTGTCGAATGTGGCGCTCGCCGATCCCAAGGAGGGCAAGCCGACGCGCGTCGGTTTCAAATTCGTCGGCAAGGGCGACGATCGCAAGAAAGTGCGCGTTGCCAAGCGTTCGGGAGTTGAGATCGATGGCTGAGACCGACGACAAGCAGAATAAGCGGCCGGACAAAGCCGCGCCTCAGTCGGAGCAACAACCGACCGGCGGCGATAAGCCGGTCAAGGCCGACAAGGCTGAGCGCGCCGAGAAAGCCGGCAAAGGCGAGAAAAGCGACAAAGCCGCGAAGGGTGCGAAGCCGGACAAGGCCGAGGCGCCGCGCGAGCCGGAGCCGCGGGTTCCGGCGCGGCTGAAAGTGCAGTTCAACGAGGCGATCCGAAGCAAGCTCGCCGAGGAGCTCGGTCACAAGAACCGCTATCAGGTGCCGCGGCTCGACAAGATCGTCATTAATATGGGGATTGGCGAGGGCGTCGCCGACCGTAAAAAAGTCGACAGCGCGGCTGCCGATCTTGCCTTGATCGCCGGCCAGAAGGCCGTGGTCACCAAGGCCCGCAAGTCGATTGCGACCTACAAGGTGCGCGCCGGCCAGGCGATCGGCTGCAAGGTGACGCTGCGCCAAGCGCGCATGTACGAGTTCCTCGACCGGCTCATCAATATAGCGTTGCCGCGGGTGCGCGATTTCCGCGGGCTTAATCCGAAGAGCTTCGACGGCCGCGGCAATTATACGCTCGGCATCAAGGAGCACATCGTGTTCCCGGAGATCGACTACGACAAAGCCGCCGATGTCTGGGGCATGGACATCACGGTCTGCACCACCGCGCGCAACGACGATGAGGCGCGCGCTCTGTTGCGGGCGTTCAATTTTCCGTTCCGGCAGTGAGGCATTTGGCTTCAGACGCGGGACATTAAGGAGAAGCAATGGCGAAGAAGAGCTCAATTGAAAAGAACAATCGGCGCCGCCGCATGGCGAAGAAATATTCCGGCCGACGCGCGCGGCTCAAAGCAATCGCGCGCGACAAGACCAAACCGGTGGAGGAGCGCTTTGCCGCCACGCTGAAGCTCGCCGAGTTGCCGCGCAACTCCTCGGCCACGCGCATTCGCAATCGCTGCGAGCTGACCGGCCGGCCACGCGGCTTTTACCGCAAGCATAAATTGTCGCGCATCGCGTTGCGGGAGCTCGGCTCCAAGGGGCTGATCCCCGGTTTGCTCAAGTCGAGCTGGTAAGGAGGCGCGCACGATGTCCATGAATGACCCGCTCGGCGATCTCCTCTCGCGCATCCGCAACGCTCAGATGCGAAACAAATCCAAGGTCATTTCGCCGAATTCGCGCTTGCGCGAAAGCGTCCTCGGTGTGCTTAAGAACGAGGGCTATATCCGCGGCTACACGGTGGTGGAGCGCGACGGCCGCTCGGAAATCGAGATTGAACTTAAATATTTCGATGGCGAGCCGGTGATCCGCGAAATCGAGCGCGTGTCCAAGCCGGGCCGCCGCGTCTACACCTCGGTCAAGAGCATGCCGCGCATCAATAACGGGCTCGGCGTCACGATCGTTTCGACCCCCAAGGGGGTGATGGCCGATCACGACGCACGCGATGCCAATGTTGGCGGCGAGATCCTGTGTACGGTGTTCTGATGTCTCGTATCGGCAAAAGAGCCATCGCAGTGCCTTCCGGCGTGACCGCCAATATCGAAGGCCAGACGGTGAGGATCAAAGGACCGAAAGGGGCGCTACAAGTGGCGCTGCACGACGATGTTTCGGTCAAGCTCGAAAGCGGGCAGATCAAGATCGAGCCGCGCGCCGAGACCAAGCGCGCGCGCGCGCAATGGGGCACCTCGCGCACGCTGGTAAACAATCTGATCTCCGGCGTCACCAAAGGCTTCGAGCAGCGTCTCGAAATCAACGGCGTCGGCTATCGCGCCGTGGTGCAGGGGAAAAACCTGCAGATTGCGCTCGGCTATAGCCACGATGTCGTCTATCCGATCCCGGAAGGCATCACGATTGCCACCCCGCGGCCGGTCGAGATCGTCATTTCCGGCAGCGACAGGCAGAAGGTCGGCCAGGTCGCCGCCGAAATTCGCGAGTACCGGCCGCCCGAACCCTATAAGGGCAAGGGCATCAAATATGCCGGCGAGCGGATCTTCCGCAAAGAAGGCAAGAAGAAGTAACGGGGCGGCGCGATGACCAAGCTCAGTGACAGGATCGAAAGGCGGCAGGGCCGGGTGCGCGGGCTGGTGCGGCGCAGAGCCGGCGAGCGCAAGCGGCTTTCGGTGTACCGCTCATCGAAGCATATTTACGCGCAGGTGATCGATGACGACCGCGGCATTACGCTCGCCGCGGCCTCTTCGATCGAAAAATCGACGCGCGAGGCGCTCAAGACCGGCGCGAGCGTCGATGCGGCCAAGGCGGTCGGCAAACTGATCGCCGAACGCGCCAAGGAGAAAGGCGTCACCGACGTGGTGTTCGACCGCGGCGCCTATCTCTATCACGGCCGCGTCAAGGCGCTCGCCGAAGCTGCGCGCGAAGGCGGATTGAAATTCTGAAGCGGATGACAGAGGTCAGATGTCAGAGTTCAAAGGCAGAGTCAGTTCCCGACATTGTCATCTGACATCCGACATCTCAACTCGGAACTAGAGGTTTGAACCAAATGGTGTCCCAACATGGCGCGTGAACCCCGCGAGCGAAGAAACGAAGAGCGCGACAGCGAGTTCGTCGACAAGCTCGTACACATCAACCGCGTCGCCAAAGTCGTGAAAGGCGGCCGTCGGTTCGGCTTTGCCGCCCTCGTCGTGGTCGGCGATCAAAAGGGCCGCGTCGGATTCGGTCACGGCAAAGCGCGCGAAGTGCCGGAGGCGATCCGCAAGGCGACCGATGCCGCCAAGCGCGGGCTCACCCGCGTGCCGTTGCGCGAGGGCCGCACCCTGCATCATGACGTCAACGGCCGGCATGGCGCCGGACGGGTCCATCTGCGCGCCGCGCCGCCCGGCACCGGCATCATTGCCGGCGGCCCGATGCGCGCGGTATTCGAGACGCTGGGCATGCAGGACGTGGTGGCGAAGTCGATTGGCACATCGAACCCGTACAATGTCGTGCGTGCTACTTTCGACGCGCTCAAGCGCCAGGATTCGCCGCGCTCGGTCGCTGCGCGCCGCAACGTCAAGGTTTCGACGTTGCAGGCGCGCCGCCGCGACGTCGATGCCGAAGCCCCTGCGGACTAGTGAAGGAGCATGCGATGAGCGCCGAAAAGCAAAGCGGCAAAACCGTCAAAGTCCGCCAAACCGGCAGCCCGTTGCGGCGGCATTTCAGTCAGCGCCAGACGCTGGTCGGGCTCAAGCTCAACAAGATCGGCCGCGTCGCCGAGCTCGTCGATACGCCGCAGACCCGCGGCATGATCGCCAAGGTCGCGCATCTGGTCGAAGTGGTGGAGAAATAGATTAATTCGTCACCCTGAGGCGCCCGCGCGACAGCGCGGGCCTCGAAAGGTGCCGCCGACATCCTTCGAGGCTCACCGCTAACGCGGTTCGCACCTCAGGATGACGCCGAAAAGGAAGGAAGCAGAGACGATGAAGCTTCACGAACTCGCGGCCTCACCCGGCTCGCGCAAGGTCCGCAAGCGGATCGGCCGCGGCATCGGTTCGGGCACGGGCAAGACCGGCGGCCGCGGCGGCAAGGGCCAGACCGCGCGTTCCGGCGTGCGCATCAAAGGGTTTGAGGGCGGCCAGATGCCGCTGCATCGCCGCTTACCGAAGCGCGGTTTCAAAAACACTATGTTCGCGCGCAAGCTCAACGAGGTGAATTTCGGCCGCATCCAGGCGGCGATCGACGCCGGCACGCTCGATCCGGCGGCCAAGATCGATGCGGCGGCGCTGGTCGAAGCCGGCATCATTCGCCGCGCCAAGGACGGCATCCGGCTCCTCGGCGCCGGCGAGATCAAGGCCAAGCTCGCGTTTTCGGTCTACGGCGCCTCGAAATCCGCCATCGCCGCGGTGGAGAAGGCCGGCGGCACGGTCGAAGTGCTGGCGCCAAAGCCGCAGGCGAGCGAACAAGCAGCCTGATGCCTATATAGCCCGGGACAAAAGACGGAGCATTGGCCGATGGTCTCTGCAGCGGAACAACTGGCAGCCAACCTCAACTTCTCGGCGCTCGCCAAAGCCGAAGAGCTGAAGAAGCGGATTTGGTTCACGCTAGGTGCGCTCTTGGTCTACCGGCTCGGCACCTACATTCCGTTGCCCGGCATCGATCCGGCCGCCTGGGACCAGATTTTCCAGTCGCAGGCCGGTGGCATTTTGGGAATGTTCAACATGTTCGCCGGCGGCGGCATTCACCGCATGGCGATCTTCGCGTTGAACATCATGCCGTACATTTCCGCGTCGATCATCATTCAGCTGATGACGACGGTTTCGCCCACCCTCGAACAGCTCAAGAAAGAGGGCGAGGCCGGGCGGAAGATGATCAACCAATACACGCGTTACCTCACCGTCGTTCTCGCCGCGTTCCAGGCCTATGGCATAGCCATCGGCCTTGAAGGCGCTGGCGCCCGCGTGGTCAGCGATCCCGGCCTGTTCTTTCGCATCTCGACCGTGATCACGCTCTCCGGCGGCACGATCTTTTTGATGTGGCTTGGCGAGCAAATCACCCAGCGCGGCATCGGCAACGGCACCTCGCTGATCATCATGTCGGGCATCGTCGCGCAATTGCCGTCGGCGATCGCCGGCACGCTCGAACTCGGCCGCCAGGGCGCGCTATCGACCGGGCTGATCCTGATCGTCCTGGTCATGGCGGTCGCGGTGATCACCTTCATCGTGTTCATGGAGCGGGCGCAGCGGCGGCTGTTGATCCAGTATCCCAAGCGGCAGGTCGGCAATCGCATGTTCGAGGGCCAATCTTCGCATCTGCCGCTCAAGCTCAATACGTCGGGCGTCATTCCGCCGATCTTTGCCTCCTCGCTGTTGCTGTTGCCGGCCACGATCGCCAATTTCACCTCGGGGCAAGGGCCGGGATGGCTCACCGCCATCACCACGCAACTCTCCCACGGACGGCCGCTGTTCCTTCTGCTCTATGTGGGGCTGATCGTATTCTTCGCGTTCTTCTATACCGCGATCGTTTTCAACCCGACCGAGACCGCGGACAATTTGAAGAAGCACGGCGGCTTCATTCCCGGCATTCGGCCCGGCGAGCGCACCGCCGAACATATCGACTACGTATTGTCGCGGATAACCGTGGTCGGCGCCGCCTATCTCGCGGTGGTTTGTCTGTTTCCGGAAATGCTGATTTCCTACGCCGCGGTGCCGTTCTATTTCGGCGGCACCTCGCTCCTCATCGTGGTGAGCGTGACCATGGACACGGTGGCGCAGGTGCAAGGCTATCTGTTGGCGCACCAATACGAAGGTTTGATCAAGCGGTCGAAATTGCGGGGGCGTCGTCGATGAGATTGATCCTGCTCGGCCCGCCGGGGGCTGGCAAGGGAACACAAGCCCAGCGTCTCGCCGCCAAACACAAAATTGTTCAGCTCTCCACCGGGGACATGCTGCGCCAAGCAGTCAAAAGCGCAACCCCGGTCGGCCGCAAAGTTCAGGACATCATCGCGCACGGAAAGCTCGCGCCCGACAGCGTGGTCGTCGACATCGTCGGCCAGCGCATCGCCGAGCCAGATGCGCGCAACGGCTTCATCCTCGACGGCTTCCCGCGCACGGTTCCACAAGCGGCCGCGCTTGACCGTATCCTCAAGAGCAGGGGGCTGGCGCTCGATGCCGTGATCGAGCTCCGGGTCGACGAGGAGGCGCTGATCAAGCGGATCGAGAGCCGGATCGCGGAAATGAAGGCGCGGGGCGAATCCCTACGCGAGGACGATAACGCAGCCGTACTGCACACCAGGCTCAAGGCGTATCGGGAACAGACCGCCCCGCTGATAGCCTATTACCGGGGCCAGGGGGTCCTGCGCACGGTCAACGGCATGGCCCCGATTGCCGAGGTTACGGCGACGATCGACAAGGCTTTGATGGGCTTAGCCCGCGGCGCCCATCCGGCGCATAAAAGCGAGCGGGTCAGCCATTAAAGCCGGGGGATCAGCCCAAATTCGCCAAAATAGGAAGAAAATCAGCCCCAGCGACCGCCGCCGGCGTGAGCGAGTTGGCCAGGACCAAGGGGCGGGGGGTGCCGGGCGGCGCCAGCGGGTAGCCCAGGCCGCCCAAGCAAGTTTTGTGCAAGAAATCACCCGCCGAGGTTGACGAAAGCGCCCGGAATCCATTAATAAGCTTCAAATATCCAGTCGGAGATTGAGCAGCGACGCCGGCCGCAAAGGCAGGGCAGCCGTTGGCCTTTTACGTTTGTGGCCTTCTCAAAGTGACATTGGAACCGACGAACAGCGGCCGTGGCCCGGCCGCCGCAAGGAGTAACTGACTTGGCTCGTATCGCTGGCGTCAACCTGCCGACCAACAAGCGCATCGTCATCGCGCTCCAATATATCTACGGGATCGGCGGCGCTAAGGCTCACGAAATCCTGGGAAAAGTCTCAATCCCCGAATCGCGCCGGGTGTCGCAGCTCACCGACCAAGAAGTGTTGCAGCTGCGTGAAGTGATCGACCGCGACTATGCCGTTGAGGGCGATCTGCGGCGTGAAGTCGCCATGAATATCAAGCGGCTGATGGATCTCGGCTGCTATCGCGGCTTGCGCCACCGGCGCAGCCTCCCGGTGCGCGGACAGCGCACCCATACCAACGCCCGGACCCGCAAAGGTCCGGCCAAACCGATTGCCGGCAAGAAGAAATAGCGCGTGCAACAGCGACATCTCACGGCAGCGGAGCAGCCGGCTCCGAGCTACGAAAGGGCTCTGAATGGGTAAGGAAGCCACGCGCGTCCGCCGGCGCGAACGCAAGAACATCGCCTCCGGCGTCGCGCATGTGAACGCGAGCTTCAACAATACGATGATCACGATCACCGACGTGCAGGGCAATACGATCGCCTGGTCGTCGTCGGGCACGATGGGTTTCAAAGGCTCGCGCAAATCGACCCCCTATGCGGCGCAGGTCGCCGCCGAGGACGCGGCGAAAAAGGCGCAAGAGCATGGGATGCGGACCCTTGAAGTCGAAGTGGCGGGCCCGGGCTCGGGCCGGGAATCGGCGCTGCGTTCCTTGCAGGCCGCCGGTTTCACCATCACCTCAATCCGCGACGTGACCCCAATTCCTCACAATGGCTGCCGCCCGCGTAAGCGGCGGCGCGTATAGGACATCCGGCCGATGGACGAAGTGCAACATCTGCCGCCGCTCGATCTTGAACCCAATTTGGACCCCACGGAACGGAATGGGGTGCGCGAGCCGATCGCGCCGCGCAACGCGACGGGTGATAACGTGACGATCCAGAAGAATTGGCAGGAACTGATCAGGCCCAATAAATTGCAGGTCAGCGCCGGCGCCGACACGCGGCGCGCGGCGACGGTCGTGGCCGAACCGCTCGAACGCGGCTTCGGCGTGACGTTGGGCAACGCGCTGCGGCGCATTTTGCTCTCCTCGCTGCAAGGCGCCGCCGTGCAGTCGGTCCATATCGACGGCGTGCTGCACGAGTTCTCCTCGATCGCCGGCGTGCGCGAGGATGTCACCGACATCGTGCTCAATATCAAGGACATCGCCATCAAGATGCAGGGCGACGGTCCCAAGCGCATGGTAGTGAAGAAGCAAGGGCCCGGCACGGTGACCGCCGCCGACATTCAGACCGTCGGCGACATCATGGTGCTCAATCCCGAGCTCGTCCTGTGCACGCTCGACGAGGGCGCCGAAATCCGGATGGAATTCACGGTCAATACCGGCAAGGGCTATGTGCCGGCCGAGCGCAATCGCCCCGAAGATGCGCCGATCGGACTCATTCCGGTCGACAGCCTCTATTCGCCGGTGCGCAAGGTTTCCTACAAGGTCGAAAACACCCGCGAGGGCCAAATCCTCGACTACGACAAGCTGACATTGTCGATCGAGACCAACGGCGCGGTCAGCCCCGAGGACTCGCTCGCTTATGCCGCGCGCATCCTCCAAGACCAGCTCAACGTGTTCGTCAATTTCGAGGAGCCCAAACGCGAAACCGCGCACGAGGCCATCCCCGATCTCGCCTTCAATCCGGCCTTCCTCAAGAAGGTCGACGAGCTCGAACTCTCGGTGCGCTCGGCCAATTGCCTGAAGAACGACAACATCGTCTATATCGGCGATCTCGTTCAGAAGACCGAAGCGGAGATGCTGCGCACGCCGAATTTCGGCAGAAAGTCGCTCAACGAGATCAAGGAAGTGCTGGTGCAGATGGGCCTGCATCTCGGCATGGAAGTGCCGGGCTGGCCTCCGGAGAATATCGAGGAGCTGGCCAAGCGCTTCGAGGATCATTACTGAACAGGGGTCAGGGATCAGAAATCAAGTATCAGGCCGTGCCCTGATATTTGATCGCTGATACCTGATACCTGGCTCCGGAGGAGCCATGCGTCACGCCAAAACCCACCGCAAATTCAACCGGCGCTCGGATCATCGCCGCTCCATGCTGGCGAATCTCGCGGCTTCGCTCATCAAGCACGAGCAGATCGTCACCACGCTGCCGAAGGCGAAGGACCTGCGCCCGGTGGTGGAAAAGCTTGTCACGCTGGGCAAGCGCGGCGGGCTGCATGCGCGCCGCCAGGCGATCGCGCAAATGCGCGACATCGCTATGGTGAAGAAGCTGTTTGAGGTGATCGGGCCCCGCTACAAGGACCGCAACGGCGGCTATACGCGCGTGCTCAAGGCTGGTTTCCGCTACGGCGATTCCGCGCCGGTCGCGGTGATCGAGTTCGTCGATCGCGACGTCGACGCCAAGGGGCTCGACTCCGGCCCGGTGCAGGAGCGTGTCGAGGCCGAAGCGCCCGCGCCGGCCTGACCTGAAGAACAGAAACCTGGCGCGATCCCGTCGCGAAATGGGTCACCTCTCCCCGTTGGGGAGGTCGAGCGAACGAAGTGAGCGAGGGTGAGGGAGAACGGCATTTTGATTTCAAACTCGGTACCCCCTCACCCCCGCCCTCTCCCCGCAGGGGAGAGGGCGTAGAATGAGCGGCGTCGCCGCCCTGCTGCGGCCTCGGTCCGGCGCCAATATAGGGGCGTATTGAATCGAGTTGTTCATGCCGCGCCTTGCACTTTTCATCGCCGCTGCGCTTTGCCTGTCATCGGCTGCAATGCCTGATGCGCTCGCTCAGCAGCGGCAGGTCCCGGCTTCCGCCGGCCAGCTCGAACTGTCCTTTGCGCCGGTCGTCAAGCGCGTGGCGCCCGCGGTGGTCAATGTCTACGCCGCGCGCATCGTCGCCAATAACAATCCGTTCCTGGCCGACCCGTTCTTCCGGCAATTCTTCGGCGCGGTGCCGCGCGAGCAGGTCGAGCGCTCGCTCGGTTCGGGCGTCATCGTCGATCCGGCCGGGCTCGTGGTCACGAACTTTCATGTGATCGAGGGCGCGAGCCAGGTCAAAGTGGCGCTCGCCGACAAGCGCGAATTCGAAGCCGATATCGTGCTCAAGGACCAGCGCAGTGATCTCGCCGTGCTGCGCATCAAGGACGCAAAGGAGCGGTTTCCGACGCTGGCATTCGCCGATTCCGACGAGCTGCAAGTGGGCGACGTGGTGCTCGCGATCGGCGATCCCTTTGGCGTCGGCCAGACTGTGACGCACGGCATCGTCTCGGCGGTCGCGCGCACCCAGGTCGGCATCAGCGATTATCAGTTCTTCATCCAGACCGACGCCGCCATCAATCCGGGCAATTCCGGCGGCGCGCTGGTCGATATGGCCGGCCGGCTGGTCGGCATCAATTCGGCGATCTATTCGCGCTCCGGCGGCTCGCAAGGCATCGGCTTCGCCATTCCGGCCAATATGGTGCGCGTCGTCGTCGCCTCGGCCGAGGGTGGCAGCGGCGCGGTCAAGCGGCCGTGGCTCGGCGCCAAGCTTCAAACCGTGACGGCCGATATCGCCGACAGCATGGGACTACAGCGGCCGACCGGCGCGCTGGTGGCGAGCGTCGCCTCCAGCGGGCCCGCGGCTAAGGCCGGACTCAAAGCCGGCGATCTGATCGTCAGCATTGACGGCACCAGCGTCGATGACCCGAACGCATTCGGCTATCGCTTCGCCACCAAGCCGCTGGGCGGCACCGCACAGCTTGGGATTCTCCGCCAGGGCCGCTCCATGACGCTGCCGATCGCGCTGCAAAACCTTCCCGACACCCCGCGCCAGGAAGTGCAGATCAAAGCCCACTCGCCGTTCAGTGGCGCAACGGTCGCGAACCTGTCGCCGGCCTTGGCCGATGAACTGCGCCTCGACGCGCAGGCCGAGGGGGTCGTCATCACCGACGTGGCCGACGGCTCGGCTGCGCAATCGGTTGGCTTTCAAAAGGGCGACGTGGTGGTCTCGGTCAATAACGAGAAGATCAATAAGCCCGCCGATCTGGAGCGCGTAACCACCGCCGGCGGCCGGCAATGGCGGATCACCATCCTGCGCGCCGGCCAGCAGATATCGGTGATGTTCTCCGGCTAATTTCTCTTACCTCTCCCCGCGTGCGGGGAGAGGGAGTAGGAAGGCGGATGAGTTCAAAGCCCAAATCTAAGGCTCCCAATCTCTTCGCCGCCGCGGGCCTCGATCGCACGGCGCCGCGGCCGCTCGCCGACAAGCTGCGGCCCGACAAGCTGTCCGAAGTTGTCGGCCAGGATCATCTGCTTGGCCCCGACGGCGCGCTCACCCGCATGTTGCAGACGCGCTCGCTCGGCTCGCTGATTTTTTGGGGCCCGCCCGGCACCGGCAAAACCACGGTGGCGCGGCTTCTGGCGCACGCAACCGAACTCTATTTTGAGCAGATTTCGGCGATTTTCTCGGGCGTGGCCGACTTGAAGAAAGTGTTCGACGCGGCGCGGCTGCGCCGCGAAACCGGGCAGGGCACGCTGTTGTTCGTCGACGAGATTCACCGCTTCAATCGCGCGCAGCAGGATTCGTTTCTGCCGGTGGTGGAGGACGGCACTATCGTGCTGGTCGGCGCCACCACCGAAAATCCGTCCTTTGAATTGATCGCGCCGCTATTGTCACGGGCGCGTGTGCTGGTGTTCAAGCCGCTCGATGCCGCGGCGATCGAGCAGCTCTTGACGCGTGCCGAGACGATCGAGGGCAAAAAACTGCCGCTCGATGGCGACGCGCGCGCTTCGCTCATTCGCATGGCGGACGGCGACGGCCGCGCCGCGCTCACGCTCGCCGAAGAAGTCTGGCGCGCCGCGCGCGGATCGGAGACCTTCGATGCGGCTGCGCTGCAAGATATCGTGCAGCGTCGCGCGCCGATCTACGACAAATCGCAGGACGGCCATTACAACCTCATCAGCGCGCTGCATAAATCGGTGCGCGGCTCCGACCCGGACGCCGCGCTCTATTATTTCTGCCGCATGCTCGACGCCGGCGAAGATCCGCTTTACCTCGCGCGCCGCATCGTGCGCATGGCGGTCGAAGACATCGGGCTTGCCGATCCGCAGGCGCTCGTCGTCGCCAATGCCGCCAAGGAGGCTTACGATTTTCTCGGCAGCCCCGAGGGCGAACTCGCGATCGCGCAGGCGGTGATCTATCTCGCGACCGCACCGAAGTCGAACGCCGCCTATGCCGCATTCGGCGAGGCGATGCGCACGGCGAAAGAGGCCGGGTCGCTGTTGCCGCCCAAGCACATCCTCAATGCGCCGACCGGACTGATGCAACAGGAAGGCTATGGCGCCGGCTACGCCTACGATCACGATGCGCCGGACGCGTTCTCCGGGCAGGATTATTTCCCCGAAGCACTCGGCCGGCGCCGATTCTACGATCCGCCGGAGCGCGGCTTCGAGCGCGAGATCAGAAAGCGTCTCGAATATTGGGCGAAGCTGCGCAAGGAGCGAGGCGGATCTTGAGAGGCAGCCGTGGACCGCGTCAGCCCGGCGGCGGCAAGCAGATCGCCGGCCCGCGGTGTTCTTTCCCTCGCGGTCGCCGTCACCCTGAGGTGGCCGCGAAGCGACCCTCGAAGGGCGACGGCCCGGGCCGCTCATCCTTCGAGGCGCGAAGGCGCGCACCTCAGGATGACGGAAAACAAAATGAGCTCGCTAAGCCGGGTGACACGAGCACGCATTCTGGCGTGCAAAACGTCAGCGTGACCGCCGACGAAGCCGGCATGCGGGTCGATCGTTTTTTGGAAGCGCGGTTTTCGGGCTTGAGCTTCGCGCATATCCAGCGCGTGATCCGCAAAGGCGAAGTGCGGGTCAACGGCAAGCGCACCCGGCCGAACCATCGGCTGGAGGCTGGGCAGATCGTGCGTATCCCGCCGCTGCGCTTTGAGCCGCCGCCGCGCATGTCAGGCGACGGCGCGGACGACAAGACTCGCGCCTTTCTCAAATCGATCACGCTCTACGAAGACGCCGATGTGCTGGTGCTCAACAAACCGATGGGGCTAGCGGTGCAGGGCGGCTCCGGCACCACGCGGCATATCGACAGCATGCTCGAAGCATTGCGCGATCCGCACGGGCAGCGCCCGCGGCTGGTGCATCGGCTCGATAAGGACACCGCCGGCTGTCTCCTGGTCGCCAAGACGCGATTCGCCGCGGCGGCGCTCGCGAAATCGTTCCGCTCGCGCTCGGCGCGCAAGGTCTATTGGGCGCTGGTCGCCGGCGTGCCGAAGCCTCGCCAGGGCCGCATCTCCACCTTTCTCGCCAAAGAACAGCGCGAAGAGGAATCGATGATGCGCATTGCGCGGCATGGCGAGGAGGGCGCGAGCCATGCCGTCACCTATTACGCCGTCGTCGATACCGCCGGACCGTCGCTCGCCTGGCTGTCGCTCAAGCCGGTGACCGGGCGCACCCATCAATTGCGCGCGCACATGGCGCATATCGGTCATCCGATCATCGGCGACGCCAAATATTTCTCGCGGGAGAATTGGCAATTGCCCGGCGGCATGCAGAACCGGCTGCATCTTTTGGCGCGCCGCATCGCCGTACCGCATCCGCGGGCCGGCGTGATCGACGTCACCGCGCCATTGCCGCCGCATATGCAGCAGTCATGGAATCTGCTGGGGCTCGACGCCGGGCGCTACGATCCGATCGAAGAAGCGCCGGCGGATTGAGCAGGAACATCGGCCCCATTCCGTGGTTTACTAGCCTGGCGGACTGTGCCGCGTGGCAGAGGGCCAGCAGAGGGTCATGGCTATTCGCGTTCATCATATCTGCGCTGCAGCAATCCTGTGCGCGCTGTTGCCCAAGGCGGCAGAGGCGCAGGGCTATCCCGGCTATCCCAATTCGATCATGACGCCCGAACGCGGCTCCGGGATTCATCAGCGCGCGGGCGCGCATCGCGGCACCAGCGAACCCGAGACGACGTCCGCGACAGCGCCCGCGATGCAGCCGTATCATCCAAGCCTTCTTGGCCGCGAAAAATTCGTTGCCAAGCTGCACCGGCGCGGGCTTTACGCCGCGCGCGGCTCGTCAGGCTCGGTGCTGCCGACGCCGTTGCCCCGCACCCAGCTCATTCCGCCGGAGGGCGGTGGCACGCTGACGGTGCCGCCGCTGCAGCAGGAGCAAGGCCCGACCCGGATTCCCGGTACCGCGAAAATCATTCCCAACATCCCGCACGGTCAGGAGACGTTCCAGGACCGCGCCTCGCGTTGCACGTTCCAGTCGGGGCTTTACGACGTGCCGGGAAATCTGCGCAATCGGTATATGGGCGCCTGCTTGCAGTAGGCGCACGTCACCCTGAGGCGCGCAGCGCCGAGCCTCGAAGGGTGTGGCCGTCATCCTTCGAGGCTCGGCCTTTGGCCTCGCACCTCAGGATGACGTAGCGACTACCGCAAGCTCGCGTTGATCTTGTCGAGCGCGGCCGAACCGGGGCACAGCTCTTTCTCGCCAAGTGCATTGAGCGGCGCGTCAACGGTATTCAAATGGCCGTGCAGATCGGAGGCGTCCTGCTCGACATAGAGCAGGCCGGTGACGATCTGGCCTTGCGAGGCGTGGTGGGCGATGAAATTCATCGCCGCCAGCCGGTCGTGCACGTCGTATTCGGCGTTGAGCTTGCGCAGCGCCAGCGTCGTGCCGTCGTGCTGCTCGACCATCTCCACCGTGCCCGGCGCATAATCGACATGGATTGGCGCGCGGCCGGTCATGAAATCAAGAAAATTCACGGCCTCGTTGTGCTCGCGGACGTAGTCGAAGCTCTTGGTCGAGCCGGCGTGATTGTTGAAGGCGACGCAAGGCGAGATCACATCGATGAAGGCGGCGCCACGGTGCTCGATCGCGGCCTTGACGATCGGAACGAGCTGTTTCTTGTCGCCCGAGAACGAGCGCGCCACGAAGCTCGCCCCGAGCTGCAAGGCGATGCCGACCATGTCGATGGCGCTGTCAGTGTTAGTCACGCCGCGCTTGGACTTGGAGCCGCGATCAGCGGTGGCCGAGAATTGGCCCTTGGTTAGACCGTAAACGCCATTGTTTTCAACAATATAGACCATGTTGACGCCACGGCGCATGGCATGCGCGAACTGGCCCAATCCAATCGAAGCGGAATCGCCGTCGCCGGAGACGCCGAGATAGATCAGATCGCGATTGGCGAGATTGGCGCCGGTGAGCACCGACGGCATGCGGCCGTGGACCGAGTTGAAGCCATGCGAATTGCCGAGGAAATAATCCGGCGTCTTCGACGAGCAGCCGATGCCGGAAATCTTGGCGACGCGGTGCGGCTCGATCGAGAGCTCGAAACACGCCTCGATGATCGAAGCGGTAATCGAATCGTGGCCGCAGCCGGCGCACAGCGTCGAGATCTTACCCTCGTAATCGCGGTGCGTGTAGCCGAGCTTGTTCTTCGGCAGTTCGGGATGATGGAATTTCGGCTTGACGACGTAGGTCATGACACGACTTTCCGCAGCGGCGTGATTTTCAGCGCATCGAGATGCTCGCCGATGGCGCGAGCAATAAATCGCGCGGTGATCGGCGTGCCGTCGTAATGCAGGATCGGCACCAGCCGCACCGGATCGATGCCGCACTCATTGACGATCAGCGAGCGCAACTGCGCATCCCGGTTCTGCTCGATCACGAAGATGAAGTCATGCTCGGCGATGAAGCTCGTGACGCTCGAATGGAACGGGAAGGCGCGCACGCGCAGCCGGTCGAGATATTGTCCGCTCGCTTCGAGCATCTCAATCGCCTCATCCATGGCCGGCGAGGTCGAGCCGAAATAGATCACGCCGTATTTGGTCGGCTTCTCGGCATTGGCTTGGATGGGCCGCGGCACCAGGTCCTTGGCGGTTTCGAACTTGCGCAGGAGCCGCTGCATATTGTCGGCGTAAGCGGGGCCTTCTTCGGTGTAACGCGCGTAACGGTCGCGCGAAGTGCCACGGGTGAAGAACGAACCCTTGGTTGGATGGGTGCCCGGATAGGTGCGATACGGAATGCCGTCGCCGTCGACGTCGAGATAGCGGCCGAAATCCTTACCGGCTTCCAGCGCCACCGCCGCCATCACCTTGCCGCGGTCGTATTTGCGGCTGTCGTCCCAATTAAGCGGCCGGCACAGCCGGTGGTTCATCCCGATGTCGAGATCCATCATCACAAAGACCGGCGTTTGCAGGCGGTCGGCGAGATCGAACGCGATGGCGCCGAAATCGAAAGTCTCCGCCGGATCTTCGGGAAACAACAGCACGTGCTTGGTGTCGCCGTGCGAGGCATAGGCGCAGGAGATGATGTCGGTCTGCTGCGTGCGGGTCGGCATGCCGGTCGAGGGTCCGGCGCGCTGCACGTCGAACACCACCGCCGGTATTTCGGCAAAATAGGCGAGGCCGAGGAATTCCTGCATCAGCGAGATGCCCGGACCGGACGTTGCGGTAAACGCACGCGCGCCGTTCCAGGAGGCGCCGATGACGATGCCGATCGAAGCTAGTTCGTCCTCGGCCTGGACGATGGCGAACTTGTTCTGCTTGTTTGCAGCGTCGACGCGCAGCCGATTGCAATGGCGGGTGAAGGCTTCGGCCAACGATGAGGACGGCGTGATCGGATACCAGGCGCATACCGTCGCGCCGCCATAGACCGCGCCGAGCGCGGCCGCCGAATTGCCTTCGATAAAAATCCGGTCGCCCACCGCGTTCGCGCGCTGCAGGCGCAACCCGATCGGGTGCTCCATATTCATCATCACCCAATCGCGGCCGAGATGGAGCGCGTGCTTGTTGGCGTCGAACAGCTTTTCCTTGCCTTTGTACTGCTCGGCGATGAGTTTCTCGATCTCGCCGACATCCATGTCGAGAAGCGCGGACAGCGCGCCGACATAGATGATGTTCTTGAACAATTGGCGCTGGCGCGGGTCGCTATATTCGCGGTTGCAGATCGCGGTCAGCGGCACGCCGATGACCGTGATGTCGTCGCGAAATTTCGATTTCGGCATCGGCTTGGTGGAATCGTAGAGCAGGTAGCCGCCCGGCTCGATGCCGGCGACGTCCTTGTCCCAGGTCTGCGGATTCATCGCCACCATCAGGTCGGTGCCGCCGCGGGCGCCGAGATAGCCGGCCTGCGAAATGCGCACTTCGTACCAGGTCGGCAGGCCCTGGATGTTGGACGGAAAGATGTTGCGCGGCGCCACCGGCACGCCCATGCGCAGAACGGCGCGCGCGAACAGCTCGTTGGCGCTAGCGGAGCCGGAGCCATTGACGTTGGCGAACCGGACGACGAAGTCGTTTACGCTTTGAATTGGCATGCTTGTTCTGCGTGAGTCATGTCGATCAGGTACTTCTGCATGTCCCAGGCGCCGGTGGGACAGCGCTCCGCGCACAAACCACAGTGCAGGCAGACGTCCTCGTCCTTCACCATGACGCGGCCGGTTTTCAGGCTATTGCCGATATAGAGATCCTGGCTGAGATTCTTCGCCGGCGCCTGCAGCCGCTGCCGCAGTTCGGCTTCCTCGCCGTTCTCGGTGAAGGTGATGCAATCCATCGGGCAGATATCGACGCAAGCGTCGCATTCGATGCAGAGCTGGCCGGTGAACACCGTCTGCACGTCGCAATTGAGACACCGCTCCGCTTCCTTGAGCGCCAAATCAAGGTCATAGCCGAGTTCGACTTCGGCCTTGATGTCGCGCAGCGAAACGACCTTGTCGCGATGCGGCACCCGATAGCGCTTATCGAGCGTGATCTCGTTGTCGTAGCTCCATTCGTGGATGCCCATCTTCTGGCTGCTCACCCCGACCTGCGGAGACGGGCGCACATTGATGTCCTCGCCGCGGCACAGCCGGTCGATCGAAATCGCGGCCTCGTGGCCGTGCGCGACTGCCCAGATGATGTTCTTCGGACCAAATGCCGAGTCGCCGCCGAAGAAGACTTTGGGATGGGTCGAAGCCATGGTCTTGGGATCGACCTTGGGCATATCCCATTTGTCGAATTCGATGCCGCAATCGCGCTCGATCCAGGGGAAGGCGTTTTCCTGCCCGACCGCAACCAGGACGTCATCGCAAGGAAAATGCTGGTCCGGCTCGCCGGTCGGGATGAGCGCGCGGCGGCCCTTGGCGTCGCGCACCGCCTTGACCTTCTCGAAGGTGACGCCGGTCAGCTTGCCGTGGTCGTGGGTGAATTCCTTCGGCACCAGATAATTGAAGATCGGAATGTCTTCATGCATGGCGTCCTCCTTCTCCCAGGGGGACGCTTTCATCTCCTCGAAGCCGGAGCGCACGATCACCTTGACGTCTTCGCCGCAGAGCCGGCGCGACGAGCGGCAGCAATCCATTGCGGTGTTACCGCCGCCGAGCACAATCACGCGTTTGCCAATCCGGTCGATATGGCCGAACGAGACGCTGGAGAGCCAATCGATGCCGATATGGATGTTCTTGACGGCTTCCTTGCGGCCGGGAATGTCGAGATCGCGGCCGCGCGGCGCGCCGCAGCCGACAAAGATCGCGTCATAGTTCTCGGCCAACAGCGCCTTGAGGCTGTCGATGCGCTTGCCGCCGACGAAATCGATACCGAGGTCGAGGATGTATTGGCATTCCTCGTCGAGTACGGTTTCCGGCAGGCGGAATTTCGGGATCTGCGTGCGCATCATGCCGCCGGACTGCGGATCCTGATCGAATATGACACAGGTGTAGCCCATCGGTGCGAGGTCGCGCGCCACCGTCAGTGAGGCCGGTCCGCCGCCGATGAGCGCGATGCGCTTGCCGTTTTTCCGCGCCGCTGGCTTGGGCAGCCGGGCGCGGATATCGTCCTTGAAATCGGCGGCGACGCGCTTCAATCGGCAGATCGCCACCGGCTCTTTCTCCACCCGGACACGGCGGCAGGCCGGTTCGCAGGGGCGGTCGCAAGTGCGCCCGAGGATCCCCGGGAACACGTTAGACTCCCAGTTGATCATATAGGCGTCGCTGTAACGCCCAGCGGCGATCAGGCGGATATATTCGGGCACGGGGGTGTGCGCCGGACACGCCCACTGGCAGTCCACCACCTTGTGAAAGTAGTCCGGGACCGAAATATCGGTGGGCTTCATTAATTCCTCTTGCACGCAGCTTCCGCTCTTTGGTCCGTTCTTGGGCTGGCGGTACGCACGCTGCTGCGTGGCTGTTCTTCCACTTCCCCTTGGGCCCCCTTGGGCGGTCCGGTCACCGAATCCGGCGCGGATACTAGTCGAGAGGGGTGCGGATTTCCATGGTTTGTACTTGGTATTACAACGTTTTGTGGTCGCCGGTCCTTAACAAAAGCGCGACTGGCGGGCTCGTGGGTCAGGAGGCGGACCGGTGGCAGGCGCGAAAGCCCTGGGGCTTGTATGCGGCCAATTTTTGACCGGGTAAGCCTCTGAGAAAGCAGGTAAATATCCACGCATGCGGGAACTCTTGGAAGGCCATCAGACCGACAGTCCAGTCGAGGCGGCGCGGCGCGCGGTGCGGCCAGCGCGGCGGCGTCGCTTCTACGAGACGGTGACGATTGCCGCAGGCGAGGGCGGCCAAGGGGATCAATGGGACCAATGGGACCAAGCGGGACACGCGGTATGCCTCGACGGCAAACCCGTCCGCACGCCGGGCCGCCACGCGCTCGCCGCGCCGGTGCCGGAGCTCGCCCGCGCGCTCGCCGACGAATGGGCGGCGCAAGGCGAATATATCGAGCCGGCCAAGATGCCGCTGACGCGGCTTGCCAATACCATTATCGACGGCGTCGGCGCGGCGCAGGGCCAGGTCGCGGCGGAAATCCGGAAATATCTGGCGTCTGATCTCGTGTTCTACCGCGCCGAAAGCCCGGCGCCGCTGCGCGCCCGCCAGGCGCAGCATTGGGATCCGCTTCTGTCCTGGGCGCATCAGGCGCTCGGCGCCGATTTCAAGCTTGCCGCCGGCGTCGTTCATGTCGACCAACCCGCGGCGGCACTGGATCGGGCCGGCGCCGCCTTGCCGCATGATGCCTTGCCGCGCGATGTCTGGCGGCTCGGCGCGCTACATGCGGCGACGACGCTCACCGGCTCGGCGCTAATCGCGCTGGCGCTGATGCATGGCGCTGTCACGGCGGAGGCCGCATGGCAGGCGGCGCATGTCGACGAGGACTGGAACATGGAGCAATGGGGCAGCGACGAGATCGCGCTTAAGCGGCGCGGCTTCCGTTTTGCCGAATTTAATGCCGCGGCGCTGGTGCTGCGGACTCTGGGCGAGTATTAGGCGAGGCTCAGATCGTCTCCAGCCGAGCTAGGCGCTCTTTTTGCGTGCAATGTTCGTGTCGTCACCGGCACTGTATCGCCGAGTTTTGATTTTTTAATCAAGTTTAATCAAGGCTTCCGAGTAAATAAGCGTTGCCCTGCAGCAATTAGACGCTCGCGAGGACGGCAATGAATCAAAAATTTCGGATAGTGCGCAACGGCATTGGATTCTCAACTTCAAGCTGAGCTCCGTGAGCCAATCCGAATCTTGAAGATCCCTGGTGGTATCGATTGATTTTATATCGTGTCATTTGATCGACTTGGCTACCCGGACGAACTGGTCTTTCTTTGCGTCATATTCGTAGACGATGATAACGCGTTTAAACAAGAGCCGCTCGGCGTCGTATTCGTAGAGATTGTCTTCATATTCTTCCCCGTCATCGTCGTCCTCGCGCACGAGGCTGTAGTGGCCCTCTTCGGGATGCCATCGATACAGCCGCCGCAACTTCGGAAGCGCAAATCTGGGCTCGACGTGGCGGCTCGGCTCATCTGAGATTGAGGGTACCAATCGCTCTGTCGTTGAATTGAACTCCCATTTCCAGCCTTGCACCGGGTAGAGCGGCGAGCCGTACTCCCGATGATAAGCCTCCTCCGGACTCAGCCTGGGGTCGACGGGGATCGGGGTCATGTCCTGGAGCTTCGGGTCGAAGCGCTGCGTCCATTCCGGAATCGGCGTTTTGGGCCGCAGTGCTATCGCTCGATAACGCCTCGTCGCGTTGTCGAACTTCCAGTTCCAGCCTAGCCCCGGATGGAGCGGTGAGCCGCAGACTTCGTGGTGGGCGTCCTGCGGCGTCAGCGCCGGGTCAACGGGGACCGGTGTGTACGCCCTAAGGGTCGGGTCGAAGGTAAGCCTCCATTCCGGAATGGGCGGGCGGCGGTACTCGCCCGGATTGATCGCCTCGCGCGGCTCCATCACCTCGGCATGGGGCCGCCCCGCCAGGTAGCTTTGCTTTGGGGCTGCGATGGACAGAAACTTGGCGAACGCAGTTGGATCGCGTACGCCCAAAAGCGTTAAACATTCCACGAGATCCCGATCGACGAATTGGTCGGTCTGTATCGCGCGCATGGCCACGGCGCTGAGTCCTTACAAAAGGCCTTCATGTTAAACTTGCGGCTTCGAACCCGCGGAGCGCCGGTTAACGTGGACTGGCCTTGGCGCTCGCGCGCCTCGTTAATCAGCGGGTTCTTTTCGATAACCCACTGCCAGTGATTGCGATTGAGAGTGGTGCCGCGGGGGACGCGCTTTGCCGCCGCCGCGATCGCCTTTCGGGCGCGAGGCGATATGGCGTTCGGCGTCTTCTTTTGGCGTCCGCCACGTTTGGCATGGCCCATTTTAAAGCTGGTGCGGCGGGCGGGCGCGACCTGGGCTCGTGCCGCGGGTGAATGGATTGGCCGCCATCTCGTCCTCGTTTCCCGAAAACAACCGACCCGACAGTGCTTTGCCGTTCTCTTCAGATTTGGTCGCACGGGCGAATCGTCAAGTATTTCACTATTTGCGGCGGCTTCATCTATTCGCGGTAGGGACGTTCATCGCTGAGCGGCCCGCACAGATCCGTGCAAGCGGGCTTCCGGCATACGGCTCCGCCTCGCGTGCGCGACGGCGAGGCGCGCTTGGTGGCCGGGTTGAAACCGACAATTAGCAGCGCTGCAACTTCGTCAGGCTGCGGCCCGTTTACCTGTGCGCCGCGCGTGTTTCGGCCGTGGAATGAGAACGTCGGCCGGCACGCCGAAGCGCGCGCGCAACCGTTGCACCATTGCCAGGCTCAGTT
>Ga0187819_10000145_pt1 | contig 32802 bp, 24 predicted proteins | sample NC_wetland_sal_i_15_FD_132411 | JGI IMG/M metagenome (GOLD analysis project Ga0187819, IMG submission 132411) | Wetland sediment microbial communities from Neuse River Estuary, North Carolina, USA - SO4_4 | ecosystem: Environmental > Aquatic > Freshwater > Wetlands > Sediment | place: USA... | reverse complement strand
GCGATCGCCCACCGGTTCCAAGGGCAAATCAGGTAAGGGGGGAGCAAAATGGCCAAGAAAAAGTTGAAGAAGGCGAAGAAGCTGACAGCAACAAAGGATACGACTGTAGTGAAATTCCGTTAAGGCGCAGTTTTGGTATGAAGAGCGCACTGAGGAACGGAGCGCGGTCTGACCGGCCTAATTGGCGCAGGGACAACATATAAGTGTGGTGACCGCCCACGGGGGCAATCTCACAGAGGGGGAGAAATTACGTGGCGACCAAGAGAACGAAGAAAGCAGCGAAGAACTTGAAGAAGGGGAAGAAGTTGGAAGCGACCAAGGCGCTTTATTGGAGACAGACCGGGTAATCTCGCTAACACAGAAATGCCAAGGGAAGGGTGGCAGAACCTGCGCCAATCAGGCAGGAAAAGCATTGCCTTTCGTCTACCGTCCGTCCCTTGGAGAACTGCTCCCGCCCGATCCAAATCCCGAAGACAACAAATAGCTTTCCTGCGAGGTTCGATCGCATAGTGCCGGCAACATTTGGCACAGGTGTATCACCACTCATCCGGCCTCGCAGAGGCTGCCTAACTCCTGATTCGTCGAATCATCGGAAACGGAGCCACCCCCCAAACCTGCCTCGCTCCGAAACGCGCCGCGATTCGCGGCCTTTCTTGCTATGCTTTGCGTTCGTTTGGGCGGCGAAAAATGATGAGCGAGCCGGAAAAACTCGAACGCGGGCTGGGGCTGCTCGAAGCGACGTCGCTGAACATGACGTTCATGGTGGGGATTGGGCCGTTCATCGTGATTCCGTTCATGATCAAGGCGATGAACGGGCCGCAGTGCCTGATTGCGTGGGTGGGCGGGGCGATTCTGGCGCTGCTGGATGGATGCGTGTGGGCGGAGTTGGGGGCGGCGATGCCGCAGGCGGGCGGGACGTATGTTTTTTTGCGCGAGGCTTATGGCGGGGAGCGGTGGGGACGGCTGATGTCGTTTCTTTTTATCTGGCAGACGCTTTTTCAGGCGCCGCTGAGCATTTCGTCGGGGGCGCTGGGGTTTGCGGACTATTCGTATTTCTTGACGGCGAAAATTCCGGGCGTGATGTGGTGGTCCGGTGCACACGCGGCGCAGATGGTTGCGATTTATGCGAATTACACGCGCGTGGTGGCCGCGGTGCTGATTGTGATTGCCGTTGCGTTGCTCTACCGGCGGATCACGGCGATTGGCAAGATTTCGACGATTTTGTGGGTGATCGTGGTTGGGACGATTCTGTGGCTGATTTGGGGCGGAGCGACGCATTTCAATTTGAAGCTGATTTATCCTTTTCCCGAGGGGGCGTGGAGTTTTTCGTGGATTTTTTTTGCGGGGCTGGGGCACGCGTCGGTGCAGGCGGTGTACAGCTATTTGGGCTACTACAACGTGTGCAACCTGGGCGGAGAAATGAAGGAGCCGGAGAAGAATATTCCGCGGGCGATTTTTCTTTCGATATTCGGGATTGCCATACTTTATTTTTTGATGCAGACGAGCATTCTCGGGGTCGTGCCGTGGCAGGAGGCGAGGAATTCGCCGTTTGTGGCGAGCCTGTTTTTCCAGAGGACGTTTGGGGAGCATGGGGCGACGCTCGCGACCGGGCTGATTCTGGTGGCGGCGTTCGGGTCGGTATTTTCAGCGACGCTGGGATATTCGCGCGTGCCTTATGCGGCGGCGCTTGACGGGAATTTCTTTTCGATTTTCGCGCGCGTGCATCCGACGAAGCGGTTTCCGTATATATCGCTGCTGGCGATTGGGGCTGTGTCGATTCTGATCTGCCTGACGGTTTCGCTCTTCTCGGTGATTCGCTCCATCCTGGCCATGCGCTGCCTCATCCAATTTGCGGGGCAGGCGGTGGGGCTGATATTGCTGCACCGGCGCGGGGTGGCGGAGCGGTGGCCGTTTCACATGTGGCTGTATCCGGTGCCGGCGGTGCTTGCGATTTTGGGATGGGTGGCGATATTTGTATCGACGGGGCTGCGGCCGATGCTGGCGTCGCTGGCGGCGATGGCCGGCGGTGTGGTCATATATTTGTGGCGGGCGTTGTTGTTGAGGCAGTGGCCATTCGAGGAGGTCACTTGATTCGGAAGACTTATGCACGGCTGGGGTGGCCATTCCTGGCGGCGCTGCTGGGAGCGCTGGCGGGGCCGGCGGTGGCGCCGCGCGGTCAGGTGGTGTGCGCGCAATCGTTGCCGGAGACGGTGGAGGCGATCAACAAGGCGCGCGTCTCGACGCGAATACTTTTTATTACCGCGCATCCGGACGATGAGTGGTCGAGTTTGCTGACGTACCTTTCCCGCGGACAGGACGCGGACGTGGCGCTGCTGACCATCACGCGCGGGCAGGGCGGGCAGAATGCGATTGGGCCGGAACAGGGAGGACCGCTGGGCGTGATACGGACGGAGGAATTGCTGGCGGCGGGGAAAGAGTATGGAGTGCGGCAATTTTTCACGCGGGCGCCGGACACGGGGTACGTGAAGACGCCGGAACAGGCGAGGAAGATTTGGGGCGGGCTGGCGCTCGAGGATATGGTGCGCGTGATTCGCACGTTTCGGCCGGAAGTGGTGATCAACGGGTGGGGCGGCGTTCGCGGCGGGCATGGACATCACCAGGAGAGCGGAATTTTGACGCCGCAGGCCGTGGCTGCCGCTGCCGATCCGAAGATGTTTCCCGAGCAGATTGCGGAGGGGTTGCCGGCATGGAAGGTGGGGCTCGAAGTGCGGCTGGCGCGCGAGAATGTGGCGGGCGCGGTGCTGATGCCGACGAACGACGTCTCGCCATTGTGGGGGAAGAGCTACACGGAGATGGGCATGGAGGGGCACGCGAATCATCGTTCGCAGGGCACGCCGGCATTTTTCGGCAATCCATTTTTCCGGCGGCCGATTTATTTGCTGCGGGAGAATGAGAAGGGCGAAGTCGTGGGCGGATTCGATGCCAAGGGGCTGAGCGAGCCGATCACATTACTGGAAGCGCGGTTTCCGGGTCTTCGGGCGATTTTGACGCCCGGGCTCGCTTCGGCGGATGGGCACTTGGCTGCGGCGAGAAAAGCGGCGCTTGAACTCGACCGAGGGGCTGCCGCGAGATCGCTTGCGGAGGCGGGGAAAGAGATTGCGGGTTTGCAGGAGCGCGTTTCGAAGCAGGGCGGGAATGAATCGGGCGGCGCGCTCTGGGAGTTGGAACAGGTGCGGAGCAGGATTGATCTGGCGCTGGTTGAGGATGTGGCGCTGCCGATCGAGGCGCAGGCGGAGCGGCATGAAGTTGTCGCGGGGGAAAGTTTTTCGGTGGACGTGAACGTTCAGGCAAAGCCTGCGGTGGCGGTGAAGTGGACGCTCGACCAATCGAGCCTGCTGGTGCCGCCGGGGTGGACGGCGACACTCGGAGAAACGAAGGAAGGCGGGACGAGCTATCGCTTCACGGTGAGCGTTCCGGCCGGCGCGAAGCCGCCGAGTTCTCCGGGCGATGTGATTTTGGCATTTCCGCCGCCGCTGGTGCGCGTAGGGGCGCGGGTGGCGGTGGAGGGGTATTCGTTTCGGGTCGAGGAGCCGGTGCAGTCGGTCGAAGCCAACACGACGGGGATTCATACCTATCCGCTGAGTCTGGTGCCGGCGGTGACGCTGACGGTGGACCCGCAGCAGATTATGGTGCCGATCGAGCGGGCGTCTGAGCCCGTGAGATTGCTCGCGCGGGTGCGTTATCACGGAACGAAGGCTGCGAAGGTGACGGTGGGTCTGGACGCGGCGGAGGGCTGGGCGATTCAGGCGGTTGCGCCGCTCGAATTCACGGGGCCCGGGGATCAACTGATTCGGTTTTTGGTTACGCCGCCGGCGCACGCGGCGCCCGGAGCTTATCCGCTGCATCCCTTTGGGCAGATTGGGAAGGAAATTTTTCGTACTTCGCTCGAGCCGATTCCCACGCTGCCGACGCGGAATTGGAGCGAGCCCGCGGATGCGACCGTGCACGTGACGGATCTCGCGGTGCCGGCGCATCTCCGGGTCGGATACGTGACCGCTGAAAACGATCCCCTCCCGGAAATTTTGCGGCAGATTGGCGTGCAGGTGGATTTGCTCGATGAAGTGTCGCTGGCGTTTGGGGATTTGGGGAGCTATGACGCGATCGTCGTGGGGATTCGCGCGTACGAATTGCGTCTGGACCTTTTCCGCTCGAATGCGCGGCTGCTGGATTACATGGAGCGCGGCGGGACGCTGCTGGTGCAGTACCAGCGCGATTCGGAATGGACCAAGGCGGCGCCGTATCCGGCGAAAATGCCGGACGCGACCTCGCGGGTGACGGATGCGAATTCTCCGGTGCGATTTCTTGCGCCGGAAAATCCGGTGCTGAATTCGCCGAACAAAATCACGCTGGCGGATTTCGAGGGGTGGGTGCAGGAGCGGGGGCTGTATTTTCTGGGGACGTTTGACTCGCGCTACACGGCGGTGCTGGGGTTGAAGGATCCAGGCGAGGCGGAGGCGACGGGGGCGCTGGTGTACGCGCCTTATGGCAAGGGTGTTTACATTTATACGGGGCTATCGTTTTTCCGGGAGTTGCCGGCGGGGGTGCCGGGGGCGTACCGGCTATTCGTGAATTTGCTGAGCCAGACACAGCACCGGGGCGGGCAGTAGAGGCGGGAGCGGACAGGCCATTCGGGGCAGAAAGGAATGTGTCGCGCCTACGGCGCTTGGGGAGTTTGTATGGTATTGACCCAGCCCTTGCGGGCTGGGCTAAATTGTGCCGCGCCTCCGGCGCTCGGGCTGCCTTGAGTGATTGGAATCGAGAGCGCATCGCAGTGCCTCGTGGTCGAATTTTTCGGAGCGAAGTCGATTGCCTGCCGCGGGAATGGTAGTTCGTCGGAGCGCAGACAGGAGTGTCTGCGCCACTTGGGTGATTGAGAGCGCAAGAGAGTGAGCGAGACGCTGCCAATCGAAAGCTGGGCCGTGGCGGGGTGGGCCGAGCCGCGCGTGGTGCGAATCCCGGAGGGATGGTTTTGGATGGGGAGCGACGCGGGGCAGGAAAATGAGCGGCCCGTGCATCGGGTTTGGGTGGGGGCGTTCGAACTGGGGGCGTGCCAGGTGACGAATGCCAAGTACGCGCATTTCCTGGGGGCGACCGGGCACCGCAAGCCGCTGCAATGGGGCGATGCGGATTTTTCGGATCCCGAGCAGCCTGTGGTGGCGCCTTCGTGGTTCGACGCCGTGGCTTATTGCGAATGGCTGAGCGAGAAGGCGGGGCGCCGGTATCGCTTGCCAACCGAGGCGGAATGGGAGCGGGCGGCGCGCGGGGGGCTTGAGGGCAAGATGTATCCGTGGGGGGACGCGCCGCTGGAGTCGCTCGCGAATTACGGGGCGCGCTGGAGGACGGCGCCCGAGCCGGTGGGACGGGCGGAGCGGAACGGCTACGGGTTGTGCGATATCGGCGCGAACGTGCATGAATGGTGCGCGGATTGGTTTGACGCGGATTATTATCGCGTCTCGCCGGAACGCGATCCGCAGGGGCCGCGGGAGGGGACGAGGCGCGCTTCGCGGGGCGGATCGTGGCGGCATGCGACGAAGGTGTCGCGCTGCGCGGCGCGATCGAGTATTCCTCCGGAATTTCAGTACGCGGATTATGGATTTCGCGTGGCGCGGGATATTTGATGGACCACTTCATGGCTCCGGGAGAACGTTTCCGCTTCCTCATGAAGTTTAGCGCGGGGCACCGAAAATCCCAGGGCTGAAGCCCAATTCAAAAGCGAAGGATCTTCCGCTGGACTGAAGTCCAGCTCCCCCCTGCTTAAGCAGGGGGCTCCCACCAGCATGCCGTATCCCTACGGGATTTCTTCGGCGGGGTTCCTTGAAGCTCACCGATTGTTTTGCGGGCGAGTTTTCTAATCGCCAACAGGGGGCGGGACATCACGGGATCGCGCGCTTGCGCTCGTGCTATTCTTCGTGGCGGGCAGGAGGGATAAGGGAATGATTTCGCGAAGCGCCGTGGCGCGTTGGTGCGCAGCTTTCATCGTGGTTTTGCTTCTTTCTTCGGCGGCGTGGGGACAGAAAAAAAAGAAGAATCAGCCGGCGGATACTTCGCCGATGCCGGAGCTGCCGTTGCCGCCGGCGGAGAAAATAGACAACAACATTGGAGAGATGCTGGGCGCGTTCCAGGTGGGCGATATCGAGGCCATGCACAAATACTACTCGGATAGCGCCATGTTTGTGCGGTCCGCCACCTTCGAGCCGCCGCTGGTTGGCTGGCAGAGCTACGCCAACCTGGTGCAGCAGCAACGAGCGGCCTTCCCCACGGGGATGCAAATCATCCGCCGGGACACGAATATATTCGTGGTCGGGGAAGTTGCCTGGGCGTCGTATGCCTGGCAATTCCTATCGCAATACGAGGGGAAGCCATACGCGGCACGCGGCCAAACCACGCTGGTCTTCAATAAGGTGGGTGACAGCTGGCTGATCGTGCACAACCACACGTCGCAAATCCCCGACGCATCCATGTGCGGACAGCAGCAGCCAGCACCGCCTCCAGCACAGAACGCTCCCGCAGCCGCGCCGGGAGCCGCGCCCGCGCAACCGAAGCCCTAGGGCCGGCCTTGGCAGGCAGTCCGCACTTGCGGCAGCCCTGCGGCTAGAAATTCTTGAAGCCTTCCCAGAGCCAGAACCCGGCGATCACCACCAGCAGTCCGCCTGAGACGATGACGAGCAGCATGATGGGCCGGCTGAGTTTGTCTATGCGGGAAACCAAGGCGCGCTGTTCGCTGGCCATGGACTCCCCGGCGGCGTCGAGAAAGATTTGATCACCCTCCCGGGTTTCGAGAGTGCTGCGGTAAATCAGAAGGCAAATCAGCGCAGCGGTGATGATTCCCCAAGCAACGAGCAGCGCGTATAGCAGGTCGTGAAACGTATCCATGGCTGCCTCCCCTACCCGCAGGCCGTGAGAGCAAAACCGAGTGGGGAACGGCCCGCGCGGGCCCAATAGCGAGTACCACTTGGCGGGATTATAGCACTACCGGCGGCGAAGGAGGGCAAGCGTTCAGGTGCGGCAGGGGGAGGGGAAACTAGGCGCGGCGTTCGTCGGGGAACTGAATGCCCCAGAAATTGTGCTTGGGATAGAGAGTTTCGACGCCGAGCTCATACTGGCCGTCTTCCTTGGAATCGCTGATGCGAATGACGCGAAATTCCTGGGTTTCCTGGGAGAGGGCGTTGAGGACTTCGATGCGGGAACCGAGATCCGGGGAATAGGGCGAGCGAAGAAGAGCGCCATAGCGGCTGACAGCAATGGCTTCCGCCTGGGTATCAACCTGCTGGCCGAAAGCGCCGCTGATGAAGACTTTTACGGGGATGCGGATGAGGACGCGGCTGGAGCGGCGGCGTTCGATCATCGCTCGTGCGGATGCCATGGTCTTGCCCCTCTTACTTTCTGACTACCCAATCGACAACTTTAGGCCGTGCAGGGACGGGGGTCAAGGATTCCTGCGTGTGGTGTGCTTCGTTGACAAACCTAGCGGGGCGCGGCAAGATGGGAATGCCTCGTTTTCCCGCACAGAGTGCCCAAGTGGCGGAATTGGCAGACGCGCTAGCTTCAGGAGCTAGTTCTCGCAAGGGAGTGGAGGTTCGAGTCCTCTCTTGGGCACCATGAAATTAGAAGGGTTGGGCTGGGTTTGCCTGCCAGTACCGTTTCCGAGTTGAGCCGTCCCCGAGTTGAACCATCTCCGAGTTGAATCATCTGAGGCAATTGCCGGGCGAATTCCAGCGGCTTCGGTGGCTATTTCGACTTTCTTGGCGCGAGCAGGCGCTCGGCGTTGAACGCGCCGACAGGAGTGTCTTCGTGCTTGAAGTAGAGGAAGACGTCGCCGCGGCGGGCGAGACGTCTGACCTTCTCTGCCAGCTGCTTGCGAGCTCTGGGCGAATACTTTTCCTTGCGCAGGCGAAAATAGAAGAAATCGGCGGTTTGGACGTGGGGCGTTTCGAGTTTTTCGCTCTCGGCAAGGCAGAGCGCGACATTTGCTTTGCACAGCGTGGCGAACACTTCTTCGGTAAACCATGACGGGTGACGAAATTCGAAGGCGGCGCGCTGATGCGGTGGGATTGCAGCTAAGAACTTTGCGAGCAGCGCCGGATCGCATTTGAAATTCGGGGGCAACTGGAAGAGGATCGGGCCGAGTTTGCGCGCTTTGCGCAAAGGGTGCAGGCAGGCTAGGAATTTGGCGGTGGCGCCTGCGGCGCCACGGAGGCGCTTGAAGTGCGTGATGACCTGAGGGGCCTTGACCGCGAAAACGAAATGGGGAGGCGTGGCCTGGATCCACTCTTGCAGCAAATCCCGGGTGGGGAGGGTACGAAAGGTGTAGTTCACCTCGACGGAGTTCAGGCGGGTCGCGTAGTAAGCGAGGAAAGTAGCTGAGCCGAGGTGCGCGGGATAGAAGGCCGGCCTCCAACTGGGATAGGCCCAGCCGGATGTGCCGGCATAGAGGTTTGCCATAGGGCAGGGATTGTAGCGGGGAATGCACGTTTTTTGCGGGATGCGTTTTTGCGCGGCCCGGCCGCGGCGGCGAAGGTGGAATTTCGACAGCTGGCTTGACGTGGGTAACTAAGATGTTAGAGTGACCCTCACAATCTAGAATGCGCGCCCGGTAATCGCACGCCACCGCACGACGCACCAGGAGAAATTGGAATCATGGCTCGCGCCAAACTTGCCCGCCACGCATCAACCGCAACGCCACGCAATGCAAACGGCGATCACCAGGCCTTGACGCCGCGGGAATCCCCCGGTCTGCGCGAGCGCAAAAAGGCGCGGCTCCGGCAGGACATTCTGAAGGCGGCTATAAAGTTGTTCCGCAAGCATGGCTACGAGAACACGCGCGTGGACGACATCGTGCAAGCACTGGAAATCAGCCAGCCCACTTTTTTCCGTTATTTTCCGAGCAAGGATGCGGTGCTGCGCGAGGTGGGCCGGCGCGCCTTCGAGCGCCAGGCCGAAATCCTGAAGACGGAGCTCTCGACGGAAGCGACGACCGCGGAACGCTTGCGCCGCTTTTATGATTCGCTGGCGGAAGTGACCGAAGTGGGCCGGCCGCTGTGGCAAGCGGTGATTCTGGCGGGGGCGATGGATCCGGTGCGTTCGCCGGAATTGCGCGGGCCGGAGGCAGCGACGGTGAGCCTGCTGCGGGAGATACTTGCCGAAGGGCAGAAGCGCGGCGACGTGACGCGGGCCTTTCCCGTGGTGCACCTAGCGGAGTTCATGGAAGGGCTTTTCAATACCGTGGTGCGGCAATGGGCCGTGGACCTGACCGGGCCGCACAAGCTCTCCGAGCGCGCGCGCAATGCCGTGGAGTTTTTTCTGCGCGGCGTACAGCCGTGACGGCACACTTCCCCGCCCGCTTCCGCCATCCCTGAGAATTTTCGAGGCGCAATCGATGAAGGCCGCCATCCTGCACGAATTCAAGAAGCCGCTTGTGATCGAGGAGGTGGCTCCGCCGACGCTTGGAGCGGAGGACGTCTTGATCCGAGTAGAAGCGTGCGGGGTGTGCCATTCCGATTTGCACGTGGCGGACGGAGATTGGCCGGAGTTCGCGCGGATCGTGAAGAAGCCGCTGATCCTGGGGCATGAGATCGCGGGGCGCGTGGCGGAAATAGGCGCGGCGGTGCGTGGGCTGGCGGTGGGCAACCACGTCGGCGTGCCCTGGCTGCACTGGAGCTGCGGCGAATGCGAATTCTGCCGCGAGGGCAATGAGAATCTGTGCACGAAACAAAAGATCACGGGCGTGACGGTGGACGGCGGGTATGCGGAGTTCGTGAAAGCGCCCGCCAGCCACGCGTTGAAGATTCCCGAGGGGCTTTCCTCCGAGCAGGCCGCGCCACTCTTCTGCGCGGGCGTGACGGTCTATCGCGCGCTCAAACAAGCGAAAATTGCGCCGGGGCAGCGGCTGGCGGTGATCGGGATTGGCGGGCTGGGGCATCTCGCGGTGCAGATCGGGCGGGAGATGGCGGCGCAGGTGACGGCAATTGATATCGCGGATGAAAAACTCGAACTTGCGAAGACCTGCGGAGCGACGGATATCGTGAATTCGTCCGCGAAGGATGCGGCGAAGGAATTGCGCAGCCGGGGCGGGTTTCATGCGGTGATCGTCACTTCGGCCGCGAAAGCAGCCTACGATTTGGCGTTCAGTTGCCTGCGGCCGACGGGGAGCCTGCTGGTGGTGGGCCTGCCGGCGGAAAACATCTGCTTTCCGCCGATCCTGATGGCCGGCCGCGAGGTGCGGATACACGCGACGGCGGTGGGCACGCGGCAGGACTTGCGGGAGGTGCTGGCGATGGCGGCGGCGGGAAAAGCTCGCTGCCGGATTGCCACGCGCCCGCTCGAGGAAGCGGACGAGGTGTTGAATCAATTGCGCCGTGGGCAAATATCGGCGCGCGTGGTGCTGAGCGCGGGCTGAAGGGTTCGCCGGCAAATCGCCGCGAGCAGGTGGCAGCGAGAAATCCCAGGGCTGAAGCCCATTCTAAGATCGAAGCGTTTTCCGCTGGACTGAAGTCCGGCTCCACCCTGCTGAAGCAGGGGGCTCCCACCAAAGAGTTCATGAGACGGCTCCGAGCAACTCGCGGTCGAGGCGAGATTTTGCCGATTTACCATCCGTTTACACCCACGAAAGCGCCGGCTGCATGGCTTAACGTTATGTCTTGACGTTAGTCTCTCAAATGTGATACGAGCTATCACAATTTCTGATGGGAATACGGGGGCTCTAGGCGAGCGATTTCAAAAGACAGCAGCCGGACTCCGGTTTTTCGGAGGGAGGAGATTCCATGCAACGGAGGGAACTCTTTCCGTAGAAGCTGGTTCGGAGCGCCGGTAGCGGGGAAAAATTGAGGAATTGGGGCCGTGAGCTTGGGAGTGCGTCATGAACGGGCAACCGCGATCCGCCACATTCGCCTCAAAGATTGCATCGCGCCTTACCATCCAGGAGGAGAAGCTATGAAGACAATCAACTCACTGGTACTAATTCTGATGGCCCTGCTGTTTACGACCGGACCGGCGCTTGCCCAAGGCGTCGGCACGTCGGGAGAGCTCAGGGGCACGTTGACCGATGCCACGGGAGGGGTGGTGGCCAAGGCGAACATCGTGGCGGTCGAGGTGGCCCGGGGAGAGCAGCACACGGCCACGACGGACAACAGCGGCACCTATCGGATCACGGGTCTGCCGCCCACGGCTTATGACGTGACGGCGTCGATCCGCGGGTTTCAGACCGAGCTCGTGAAGGGTGTGGTCGTCAACGTGGGGCAGATCACGACGCTGGACTTCCACATGAAGGTGGCCACGAGCTCGGCGACGGTGGAGGTGAACGCGGAGCCGCCGGTGGTGGAAACGGAGCGAGGGAGCCAGGCAGATACGGTGGTGCAACAGTACATCACCGACCTGCCGATTGACCGCCGCGACTATCTGACGTTTACGCTGCTGATGCCGGGTGTGAGCAACTCCACGATCATTGCGGACAACGCGGACTTTCGGGTGAAACAGACCCCTCAAAGTGGACTCTCCTTCTACGGAAGCAACGGGAGAGGCAACAGCGTGACGGTGGATGGCGGCGAAGCGAATGATGATGCCGGGGGCGTGCGCTTGACACTGGGGCAGGATGCGGTGCAGGAGTTTCAGATCAACCGCAGCAACTACGGCGCGGATCTTGGCGGGGCCAGCGGGGCGTCCATCAACATCGTGTCGAGGTCCGGAACCAACGACGTGCACGGGAGCGTATTTGGATTTTTCCGGAATGACGCGATGGATGCGGCGGACCCGTTTTCGTTTACCCCGGCCCTTGCGTTCGATCCGACCTTCTCCAATTTCAATACCACCTCCACCGGCACGCCAATTAAGAATTCTCTCAATCGCCAGCAGTTCGGTGGCAGCGTGGGCTTCCCGATCCAGAAGGACAAGACGTTCCTGTTTATCTCCTATGAAGGATTGCACTCGAATTCGAACGACTCTGTGCCATTACTGACAAATAGTTCGATCTTCGCTGGGCCTTCTCTGGCTTTTGTCGGCGAGCCTAACCCCTTCCCCAGTTTTGATCCGAGGTTTACGCAACAGAATGTTATCAACGGGCTAGCTGCTCTGCCGGGTGCAGCCTCGGTGCCTTGTTTGTCGGATCCTACGAATCCAGTAAGTGGTCCACCGATTTTTTTGCCGGGGGGCAGCGGAGTGGGAAGCTGCGCTTCCATCCTCTCGAATTGCCTGACGACGTCGCCGGCAGCGGGGCCTGGGGGCTGCCCCACTGCGCCCGGACACACGCCGATCAGTCAATTTTCGATTCTTCAATTTGAGGCAAATGGGGGAGTGTTTTCATTCCCGATTCGTTCGAATCTTGGTTCCATCCGCCTGGATCACCGCATCAATGAGAATAATCAAGTCTCGTTACGATACAACGCCGCTCACCTAACGGAATCGGATCCTGACGTTCAGGCCTTGACGGCTATTTCGCGCGGGACTTCCGAACTCGCCTGGGATAGCACGGCGCAAGGCGCGTGGTTTCACCAGTTCAGCCCCACGACGCAGAACGAGGCACGCGTCCAGGTGAACATGTATCAATTCAATGTGAACACGAATGACCCAGGCGGGCCGGGACTTGATGTTGAGGGTTTCGGTTTCTTTGGCCGCGGGATTTTCCTGCCGAGCCACACCAGGGGCGGCCGTTATGAGATCGCGGACAATGTCAGCCTGATCCGCGGCCACCACACATGGAAGATGGGCTTCTACGAGCTTGTTCGCGGAGACGATACCACTTCGCAGACCTTCTTCCCCGGACGATTCGAGTTCTTGGAACTACCTGGAATCGTCCTCAGTCCGTGCCTGCAAGCACCAGCGGTTTTTTGTGGCCTGGGGTCGTTGCCCGCTACAACAACCGCGGCCCTCAGCAATCTTCAGTCTCTTAGCCTGGGATTGCCGGCGTTCTACGAGCAGGGTTTTGGGAATCCCAAGTATCAGCAGACCCGGCCTTTCTCGGCGGTCTATGGCCAGGACGCGTGGCAATTGCGGCAAAATCTCACGTTCAACTATGGCCTGCGCTATGAACTGGACACGCAATACGGGCCGCTGCACACGCCGAAATTGAATTTCGCGCCGCGAGTTTCCTTTGCCTGGGATCCGTTCAACGACCACAAGACCGTCGTCCGCGGCGGGTATGGAATTTTCTACTCTCCCATCTACGCGCAGATTCCCGGCGTGGTGAAGGTTCTCGGCAATATAAATGACACCCGCATTATTGCCAACACGCTGGTGAAACTGACGGGCGTTCCCGGAAATCCCATGGCTGCGAACTCTGCCGTGATCTTCCAGACATTACTTGGACACGGGGTGTTCCCTTGCACGCTGCCTAAGGGACAGCCTGCATGTATCACTCTGCCTGATATCGAGGCGCTGGGCATTAACGTGCCCAATACCGGCGCGTTGCCGCCGGGAACGGTGCTTTTCTCCGGCCAGCCGAACTACCGAAGCCCGATATCGCAGCAGGCATCGCTCGGAATCGAACGCGAGCTGGGAGGTGGCTTCTCGCTGGGTCTGAGTTACATTTACGTTCACACGCAACACCTGCCTCTCGCGCTTGACACGAACCTGCTGCCGGGCGCTCCTTTTGATACGGGGTCCAGCGGGCTTCCCTCAAACGGTATTAAATTCCAGGATTGGGGAGCGCCGGTGTGTACTGTGATCAGCCCGACGAATCCCTGCTTCCGGGATGGCACACTGACGATTCTCCAGAACAATCAATATAGCTCGGTCGGGTCGGCGGTTTACAACGGCGGGATCCTGGAATTGAAGAAGCGCTTCTCGAATCATTTCACTTTGCTGGCGAATTACACCTACAGCCATGCGATTGATGAGTCCACGGATTTCAACAGCGACTATTCTCCGTTCAATGCGACGCAGTTGAATGCCGAGCGCGCCAGCTCCGATTTCGATCAGCGCCAAAAAGTGGTGGTTGCGGGTGTACTCGACAGCCCCTTTAAGTCCGTGTGGCTATCGGGCTTCGAGCTTTCGCCGCTGTTTACCTACAACAGCGGGCATCCGTTCAATCTACTGGCCGGGGCGGACATCAACAGTGACAATCACTTCACGAATGACCGCCCGCCGGGCGCGCCGCGCAACAGCGGCCTGGGCCCGGACCTGATCAATTTCGATATGCGGCTCAGCCGGACTTTCAAATTCGGCGAGAGGTACGGTCTGCAACTGCTCGCGGAAGGATTCAACATCGCGAACCGTACGAACTATGCCAGCGTCAACAACATCGTCGGCCCGGCGTTCGCTCCCCCGTTTAACGTGACGGGGACCGCGGCGCTTTCCCCGAGCCAGCCGCTCGGCTTCACGTCGGCGTTTCCGAAGCGCGAGATCCAGCTCGGCGTGCGGTTTAATTTTTAGGATTTCGTTCCCGATCGCCGGCGGCAGCCCGAGAGGCTGCCGCCAGCGAATCCTCGCAGGTCCTCTCGATAGGGTTGAGGTGTATCCGCGTCTCGCGGGTGTGAATGCAGAGCTATGGGTCACTCCGCGAACGGTCAAAATTCTAGCTTCGAAACGAGGAGGAATGAAACATGCGGCGAACCGGCAAGAAAATAGCTTTCTCTCTGGCATTCACGGCGATCCTGCTGCTCTCGGTTTCGGGCAGCGCTTTCGCGCAAGGAGTGACCACGCTGCCCGGCACCCTGGCCGACGGCGCTACTTTCGTGATTCAAGTTCCGGCCAATTGGAACGGCACTTTGTTTCTTTACAGCCACGGCTATGTGACCCCGGGCAGCGCTAATCCTGCGGAAGATGTGGGCGATCCGGTGACGGGCGCTTTCATGCTCGCGAGCGGGTACGCGTTGGCGGGATCTTCTTATGCAAGCACCGGCTGGGCCGTCCACGAGGCGTTGATAGATCAAATCGCCGTCCTGGATATATTCGATAACGCTTTCGGCCATCCCAAGCGGACCATCGCGTGGGGACACTCGCTGGGCGGAATGATCACCGCGGGACTGATTCAACGGAACCCTCACCGATTTGATGCGGCGCTCCCGATGTGCGGAGTGCTTTCCGGCGGCGTGGCCACGTGGAACACGGCGCTCGACGCCGAAGTGGTATTCGGCACGCTGACCGCGCCGAATAGCGGGCTCCAACTTGTGAACATTACCAATCCGACGGCCAATTTCGAGCTCGCCGAAGGACTTCTCGCCGCTGCGCAGGAGACGCCTCAGGGAAGAGCACGAATCGCTTTAGGAGCGGCGCTCAGCGACACGCCCGGCTGGTTCACTTCGCTATCGCCGGAGCCAGTGGCGACGGATTACGCTAGCCAGGAAGAGAACCAGTTTTTGTGGGACGCGGAAGTGGATTTTCCGTTTGTCTTTGCCTTCCGCGCCGAGCTGGAAGCGCGGGCGGGCGGCAATGTTTCCTGGACCACGGGCGTGGATTTCAGGGAGCAGCTGAATCTCTCGCTTGACCGCGACGAGGTGCGGGCCCTTTACAAGGCGGCGGGCCTCAACCTGGACGCGGACCTCGACGCACTAAATCATGCGGCGCGAATCACGGCGGACAAGCACGCCGTCGAATATCTCGAGAACAACATCATCTACAACGGCGAGATCCACTTTCCCGTCCTCACGCTGCACACGAAGGGCGATGGACTGGTGGTGGACGAAAACGAGTCAGCCTATAAGGACCTGGTGGACGAAGTGGGCAACGGAGAATTCCTGCGCCGCGATTTCATCGACCGCGCGGGCCACTGCGCATTCACTCCCGCGGAAACAATCGCGGCCGTCGGCAAGCTCATCGACCGGCTGGACACGGGAAAATGGCACGGAGACGTGAGCGAGCTGAACGCGGCTGCTTCGGCGCTCGGGCCGGATTTCAATATTTTTGCTACGAGCGCGGGCGTCTTTGAAACTCCGCCGGCATTTATTCACCTTCATCCCGGCCCGTATCTGCGGCCGTTTGATGCGTTCAACAGGGAGTGTTTCTTCGGGTTCGGCTGCTACTAGCCGGGGGCACGAGCAGGCACTTCGGCGGCTGACGTTTCAGGAGACACGGCGGCGCTCCGCGAATCGCTGGGCGCCGCCTTATTTTCAGCCGGAGGCGCGGCGCCCGGACAGCAGCTGTTTGCTCGGTGAATCGAGATTTATGGGGCTTGTGGGACCGGCCAGGAATTCTTCATGAACGTCAAGCAGCTATTCGACCTCAGCGGACGTGTCGCCATCATTACTGGCGGCTCGATTGGCCTCGGGCGCCAGATGGCGGAGGGTCTCGCGGAAATGGGCGCCCACCTGGTACTTTGCGCGCGCAAAAAGGAACGCTGCCAGCAGGCCGCCGAAGAATTGCAGCAAGCGGCGGGTGTGAAGACGCTCGCGCTGGGCTGCGACGTCAAGAATCCAGCGAGCATTCACGAGGTTGTGGAGGCGACACTGGCAGCTTTCGGCCAGATCGATATTCTCATCAACAATGCGGGCGTATCCTGGGGCGCGCCTGTGGAGGATATGACACTCGAGCAGTGGAACAAGGTGATCGAGACTAATCTGACGGGAACGTTTCTATGCTCGCAGGCGGTGGGAAAAGTGATGATTCGGCAGCGCGCCGGAAAGATCATCAATATCGCGTCGGTTGCCGGGCTGGGGGGATCGTCGCCGCAGTTACAGGCGATCGGATATCATGCCAGCAAGGGCGGGGTGATCGTCTTCACGAAGGATCTGGCTTGCAAGTGGGCCATGCACAATATCAATGTGAATGCGATCGCGCCGGGTTGGTTTCCCACGCACATGTCGGAAGTCGTCATCCAGCGCGGCAAGGATGCATTGCTCGCCAGCATTCCACTGGGGCGATTTGGAAATGAACAGGATTTAAAGGGGGCGGCGGTGTTTCTTGCTTCCGAAGCTTCGGACTACGTCACCGGGCACGTGTTAGTAGTGGATGGAGGCCAGTCCGCGTGATTGGAGCGAGCTAGAGTATGAACATTCCCCTTACACCGATTCGCTTCCTTCGATATGCGCGGGAGCAATATCCCGATAAGCTCGCGGTGGTCTGCGGGGAGGAGCGCTTCACCTACGCGCAATTCGCGGAGCGCGTGAGCCTTCTCGCCGGAGCCTTGCGCGCCGCGGGCGTGCAGCCGGGAGACCGCGTGGCGTTTCTGAGCACGAATTGCCACCGGCTGCTCGAGGCGTATTACGGCGTGCTCGAAGCAGGAGCGGTCTTGCTGCCGCTGAATATTCGCCTGGGGACCGATGAGCTGGCCTATATATTGAACGACTCGGGCGCAAAAATTCTCTTCCTCGAGAGCCCATTCACGCCGATGGTGGATTCTTTCCGCCACAGAGTATCCACAGTCGAGCGGTTCATCCTGCTCGATGGCCATCCCCAGGCAAGCTGGCTTTCGCCGCAAAATTACGACGAACTCCTGGCAGCCGCCACTCCCTATCGCGCCGACATCATGGATTTCGACGAAAATTCGCTGGCCGAGCTTTTTTACACCAGCGGGACGAGCGCCGAGCCCAAAGGCGTGATGCTCACGCACCGGAACGTGTATCTCCATGCCATGGCCGTGTGCATCGCTTTCCAGACATCGGCCGACACAATCGAGCTGCATACCATACCGCTTTTTCATGCCAATGGCTGGGGCGTGGCACACTCCGTGACCTTTGTAGCTGCCACGCATGTGATGATTCACAAGTTCGATCCCCCGGAAGTTTTCCGGCTAATCGAAAAGGAGCGCGCGCAGGCGTGCAGCCTGGTGCCCACGATGGCCGCCGCGCTTGTGAATTGCTCCGAACGGACGAAATACGATCTGAGCAGCCTGAAGCGTGTGGTCATTGGCGGCGCGGCTTCGTCACCCACGCTGGTGCGGGAAGTGGAACAGAAGCTAGGTTGCACGTGTTTTTCCGGCTACGGACTCACGGAAACCTCTCCGATGCTCTCCCTCTCGCGCATGAAATGGGGGCTGAATTGGGAGGGGGAGGAACGTTACAACGGTCAGGCGATGACCGGATACGCGGTTCCCGGGATGGAGCTTCGGGTGGTGGACCCGAACGATCGGGACGTCGCGCGCGACGGTAAAACGATCGGCGAAATCATCGCCCGCAGCGACGGCGTGATGGAAGGCTACTGGCGGCAGCCGGAAGCCACCGCGCGCGCGATGCGCGGAGGATGGTTTCACACGGGCGACATGGCCACCGTCAATTCGAATGGATACATCCTGATCGTGGACCGCCAGAAGGACATCATCGTCAGCGGCGGAGAAAATATTTCGTCACTGGAAATCGAGAAAGCGCTGGTGGCGCATCCGAGCGTCTATGAAGTGGCCGTCGTGCCCGTGCCGGACCAGAAGTGGGGCGAGGTTCCCAAAGCGCTCGTGGTGCTGAAGCCGGGCGCCGAGGCCGGCGAACAGGAATTGCTCGAATTTTGCCGCTCGCGCATCGCGCGTTACAAAGTCCCGCACACGATTGAATTCCTTTCTGCCCTTCCGAAGACTGGCACGGGAAAAATCCTGAAAAAAGACCTGCGCAAGAAATACTGGGGTGGCCGGGAAACCATGCGCGCGGAATTCACGGACAAGAAGTGAGTCTTCAACCGGAGGAATCGCCCAGATGGACCTGAATTTAACGACGGAAGAATTGCAGTTTCGCGACGAATTGCGCGCCTGGCTTGCCGCCAACATCCCGAAGGACTGGAACGAATGGCGCGAGAAGCCAATCGAAGTTTCCTTTCCGTATTTGCGCGCGTGGCAGCGGAAGCTCCAAGAAGGGCGCTGGGCCGCCGTTTCCTGGCCGAAAGAATACGGCGTACGCGGCGCAAGCCTGATGCTGCAAGCCATCTTCTGGGAAGAAATGGCGCGCGCTGAGGCGCCACCCATGGCCAATTCACTCGGCCTGGGATTGATCGGCCCCACGATCATCGCCTATGGCAGCGAAGCTCAAAAGAAGCGGTACATTCCGAAAATTTTGAGCGCGGAGGAAATTTGGTGCCAGGGATTTTCCGAGCCGAACGCGGGGTCGGATTTGGCCAGCCTGCAAATGGAAGCGCGGCTCGAGGGAGACACGTACATCGTCAACGGGCAAAAAGTGTGGATGAGCTATGGCTGGGTGGGAGATTGGTGCGAGCTGGTGGTGCGCACCGATCCCGCTGTGCCCAAACACAAGGGGCTCACGGTGCTGCTTGTGGACATGAAAGCGCCGGGAGTAGATGTGCGCCCGCTGCGGCAGATGACCGGCGAATCGGAGTTCAACGAGATATTTTTTCGCGACGTGCGCGTGCCGGCTGCAAACGTTCTCGGCAAGGTGAATGACGGCTGGAACGTGGCAATCAGCACGCTGATGCACGAGCGCGGCGCCTATGGAGCGCGGCTTCATCTGCTTTTCAAGCGCAATATCGACCGGCTCATCGAGCTTTCGCACACACTGCAGCGGAACGGCAAACCCGCCGCCCAGGATCAGGTGATCCGCCAAAAACTGGCGCAATGCTATGGCGAAATCGAAATCATGCGCCTGAATCAATTGCGCGCCTTCAGCCGCATCACTTCGACTGGCGTTCCAGGCCCGGAGGGATCCATCCTGAAAATTTTCTGGAGCGAATTGAACCAGCGCGTCCAGCAAATCGCGCAGGAGCTGCTCGGCTCGTACGGCCAGCTCTTGGGAACGGACAGCCGCGCCGTAGATCACGGAATCTGGTCTTACGCCTACCTGCGCTCGCGCGGAAACACGATCGAGGCCGGCACATCGGAAATTCAACGGAACATCATCGGGCACTTCGTCCTCGGCTTGCCGAGGAGCTACTAAGGGGAAGAATCATGGAATTCGGATTGAGCGATAGCCAGCAGCTTCTCAGAGACAGTGCGCGAAGTTTTTTCACTGCGGAATGTCCGATGGCGCAGGTGAGGCGGCTGATGGAAACAGACACGGCGTATGATGCCGCGCTTTGGTCGAAGATGGCCGAGCAAGGATTCACGGGCATCATTTTCCCGGAGGAATACGATGGCGCCGGGCTCGGCAAAGTCGAGCTGATTCTTTTGATGGAAGAGGCGGGGCGGGCACTGCTCCCGGGGCCATTTTTTTCGACAGTTGTCCTCGCGGGCGCGGTGCTCCATGCGGCTGCAACGCCGGAACAAAGGAAGAAATACCTGGCGCCGATCTGCCGCGGCGAGCTGCGTTCTACGGTCGCGATTCTGGAAGCGGGTGCGAACTGGGACCCCGCGAGCGCGCAGATTTCCGCCGTGAAGGGAGCGCTGAGCGGGGAAAAGCTATTCGTTTCGGACGCCGCCGCGGCCGACTTCATCATTGTTGTTGCGCGCAACGGTGTGTACGTGGTGGACGCAGATGCGCCGGGGATTCGCATTACGCCCATGTCTGGGATGGACTTCACGCGCAAACTCTACGCGGTGCAATTCGAGAACACGCCGGCTGAGAAACTGGGCGATGCGGCGGGATTGCCGAATGCGGTCGACATTGCTACTGCTGCGTTGGCGGCGGAAATGGTCGGCGGGATGCAGCGGACACTCGACATCACCGTCGAATACGCGAAAACGCGGAAGCAGTTCGGCAAGCCGATCGGAATCTTCCAGGCCGTGCAGCATCAATGCGCGGATATGTACCTCGAAACGGAAAGCTCTCGTTCGGCCGCTTACTACGCGGGGTGGACGCTCGAAGAGAATGCGCCCGAGGCTCCGGTGGCCATTTCCATCGCGAAAATGTACGCGAGCGATGCCTCGCGCACCGTCGGCAACCGAGGAATTCAGGTGCACGGCGGCATGGGATTTACGTGGGAGAATGATCTGCATCTCTATTACCGGCGCGCGAAGGCGTCGGAAACCATGTTCGGTGATGCGACATTTCATCGCGAGCGCATCGCGCGCCTGACGATCGACGCCGCGGTTCGATCCGCCAAATCAGCGTAATTTTTGATCAAAGAGAGCCACTGCCATGAGCGATCTAGTCCAACTCGGCAAAGAGAATGGTATCGCCATCATCACCATCAATAATCCGCCGGTGAACGCGCTCAGCCCGGGCGTGCCGGAGGGCATCGCCGAAGCGATCGAGCAAATTGGCAAGGACGACGGCGTCAAGGCCGCGGTGCTGATCGGCGGGGGCCGGACGTTCGTTGCAGGCGCGGACATTAAGGAGTTCGGGAAACTCACTTCCGGCAAATCGAGCGGCACGATGAATTTTCCGACCGTGCTTTTGCGAATCGAAGATTGCGTGAAGCCGGTGGTGATGGCGATTCACGGCACGGCATTCGGCGGCGGCCTGGAGCTGGCGCTCGCGGGGCACTACCGCGTGGCGGTTCCGGGCGCGCAAGTGGGCCAGCCGGAAGTGAAGCTCGGGCTGATCCCCGGCGCGGCCGGAACGCAGAGGCTCCCCCGTCTCGCGGGAGTCGCCAAGGCGCTTGAAATGTGCGCGGAAGGCAATCCCGTCACGGCGGCAGATGCGCTGCGATTTGGAATCGTGGACAAGATGATCGAAGGCGATCTGCTGGGAGGAGCAATTGCTTTCGCGCGCGAAATCGCATCCAGGCCCGCGCCGAGAACTCGCGACCGCAGCGAAAAACTCGGCACGCCCGAGCAAAACGCGCCCATTTTCGCCGCGGCTCGCGAAGCTGCCCATAAGAAACAGCGCGGCTTGATCGCACCCCTTGCCGCCATTGATTCCGTCGAAGATGCCACGCGCCTGCCCTTCGAGCAAGGCTGCAAGGCGGAGCGCGAGCGCTTTGTCCAGTGCCTCTTCTCTGACCAATCGAAGGCGCTCATTCACGTTTTCTTCGGCGACCGCGAAGTAGCAAAGATTCCCGACATTCCAAAGGATACGCCGGTGATTCCGGTGAATTCCGCGGCGGTTGTCGGCGCCGGGACGATGGGTGGCGGAATCGCCATGGTGCTCGCCAATGCAGGTATTCCCGTAGTGCTGAAGGAAACGGACCATCCCGCGCTGGATCGCGGGCTCACCAACATTCAGAAAAATTATGCGAACTCTGTGAAGCGCGGGCGTCTCACGGAGCAAGCCGCCGAAGAACGGATGAAGCTGATCCGGCCGACGCTCAGCTACGACGGATTTTCGACCGCCGACCTTGTGATCGAAGCGGTGTTTGAAGGAATGGCGCTCAAGAAGGAAGTTTTTGGCGAGCTCGATCGCGTGTGCAAGCCCGGCGCAATTCTGGCCAGCAACACGTCCACGCTCAATATCGATGAAATTGCATCCGCCACCTCGCGGCCGCAATTCGTGATCGGCACGCATTTTTTCAGTCCGGCAAACGTGATGCGCCTGCTCGAAATCGTCCGCGGCAAAGCGACCGGCAAAGAAGTGATCGCCACATGCATGCAGCTCTCGAAGAGGCTCGGCAAAGTCGGCGTGCTGGTGGGCAATTGCTTTGGATTTGTCGGGAACCGCATGTTCGGGCCTTACCGCCGCGAGGCGCAGTTTCTGGTGGAGGAAGGCGCGGGAATCCAGGCGGTGGATAACGCTCTCTATAATTTCGGCATGGCCATGGGCCCGCTCTCGACGGGCGACCTCGCCGGCCTCGACGTCGGCTGGCGCATCCGCAAAGAAAATCGCCACCTGCGAAAGCCGGGGACGCGGGACCCGCTCGCCGAGGATCGCCTGTGCGAAATGGGCCGCTACGGCCAGAAAACAGGCGCGGGCTGGTACAAGTACGACGAAAATCGGCGCCCGACTTCCGATCCCGAAGTCGGCGAGTTGGTGCGGAAATGGGCTGCTGAAGCCGGGATTCCGCAGCGGCAGATTTCCGCCGAGGAGATCGTGGATCGTTGCATCTATGCGCTTGTGAATGAAGGCGCGCGCATCCTGGAGGAGGGTATTGCTTTGCGCGCTGTGGATATCGACATCATTTATATCAACGGGTACGGGTTCCCCGCCTATCGCGGCGGCCCGATGTGGTACGCGGACACTGTGGGACTGAAGAAGGTCTACGATCGGATTTTGGAATTTCACCAGCAGCATGGCGAACTCTGGCGCCCCGCTCCTTTGCTGAAGCTCCTGGCCGAGCAGGGGAAGACGTTTGCCGAGTTCAACAAGGGGCAGGGCGCGACAGCCTAGGCCGCCGGGAACCTGATGAGCCGCCTTCTGCTGCTGCGCCACGCGCAAGCCTCCTACCTCGAGCCGAATTACGACAAGCTTTCCGCAACGGGCGAAATGCAAGCGCGCGTGTTGGGAGAATATTGGGCGCGGAATAAAATTAATTTCGACCGCGTTTTTTCAGGTCCGCGCGTGCGGCAATTGGAAACCGCCAGAATCGCAGCCGCCTCTTGCCGCGAAGCCGGCCACGCGCTTCCCCATCCGGTCGTCCTTCAGGAATTCGATGAGTACAACGGCGAGGCGGTCCTGAAATATGCGTTGCCGCGATTGCTCGAGAGCGACGCGGAAATCCGCGAACTGCACCAGGCGTACCTCAGCTCGAACCCTCCGGAAGATCGCTCGAAGAATTTCCAGAAAATAGTCGAGGCGGTGATTGATATGTGGGTCGCCGGAGAGCTGGTGGTACCCGGCACCGAGTCATGGCTGGAATTCACGGCTCGAGTGAACCGCGGGGTTTCGCACGTCATGTCCGGCGCCAGGCACGGCGAATGTTCGGTGATTTTCTGTTCCGGAGGCCCGATCGCCATCGGCGTGCAGCGCGCCTTGAATTTATCGGCGCAAGACACGTTGCGCATCGCCTGGATGTCGCGCAACTGTTCTTACACGGAGTTCCTATATTCCGGCGAGCGATTCACATTGAGCGCGTTCAACGCGTTTCCGCATCTCGACGACGCGTCGTTGCTCACGTATCGTTGAGGGAGAGAAATTCCGGAAGCGTATGGCAGACTTTCGCGATCATCCATCCGCTGTGCGGCCCGGCGAGGAGCTGAGTCTCGCCGCGCTCGAGCCCTATTTGCTGAGCCGCCTTCCGGGCGCGACGGGGCCGCTCGCCGTCGAGCAATTTCCGAGCGGCCATTCCAATCTTACTTATTTGGTGCGGCTCGGAAACCGCGAGATGGTGCTGCGCCGCCCTCCCTTTGGGAGCAAGGTGAAATCCGCGCATGATATGGGCCGCGAATACCGCGTGCTTGCGAAGTTGCATGCTGCCTACGCGCCGGCTCCGAAGGTTCTCCTCTATTGCGACGACCTCTCCATCCTGGGCGCGCCATTCTACGTGATGCAGCCGATTCGCGGAGTCATTCTGCGCAGGGCGTTGCCTCCGGGGATGGATTTCCCGGCGGAAACCGCGCGGCGGCTAAGCGAAGCGTTCGTGGACAATCTCGCGACGCTGCACGGTCTCGACTATTCCGCCATCGGCCTTGCCGATCTTGGAAGACCGCAAGGGTATCTCGAACGCCAGGTCCGCGGCTGGATCGAGCGTTACCACGGCTCCCGGACTCACGACTTGCCGGAAGTCGAACGCATCTCTTCCTGGCTCGTCGAGCACATGCCCGCAAGCAGCGAAGCCGCGCTGATCCACAACGACTACAAGTATGACAATGTTGTGCTCGATCCCGCCGACATCACGAAAATCATCGGCGTTCTCGATTGGGAGATGTCCACGATCGGCGATCCGCTGAGCGACCTCGGCACGGCGCTGGCTTACTGGGTGGATGCTCACGATCCCGAGGAATTGCAGAAAATCCGCTGGAGCCCGACGAACCTCGCGGGAAGCCTGACGCGCGCGCAACTCGCAGAGCGCTACGCGCGAATGACCGGGCGCGACATCTCGCACATGCCCTTCTACCTCAGCTTTGCTCGCTTCAAAGTCGCCGTGATTGTGCAGCAGATTTACTATCGCTATCACCAGGGATTGACGAAGGATGCGCGCTTTGCCTCGATGCCGGAAGTGGTGAAAATTCTTTTGCGCGCGTCGCTTCACTCCGCCGAGAGCGGCTCGATCTAAGGTTTTTTCCTGGGGAGAAGTTTTCTGGCGGCGTTTTGGGGATTATCAAGCGTAGTAGCGGACGAGCCATTCCGCCGTGCAGCAGGGCTTCTCGCTGTTTTCGCTCTCCACGCTGAATGAAAAAGTCACTTCGGCAGCGCCGGGGAGCTCTTTCAGGGATTGCAGCGAGACGCGCGCGCGAATCTTCGAGCCCGCGCGGACCGGCGAAGGAAAGCGCACGCGATTCAAGCCGTAGTTGATGCCCATGCGCATGCCGCCACGGATCTGGACGGCCTGCTTCATGAAATGGCTGAGCAGCGAAAGCGTCAAGAATCCGTGCGCGATGGTCGTCTTGTAGGGCGATTCTTTTTCCGCGCGTTCGCGATCCACATGAATCCATTGCCGGTCTTCGGTGGCTTCCGCAAACTGCTGGATCCGCTCTTGCGTCACCGTGAACCAATCGGTGACGGCGATTTCGCGCCCGACGAAATCCTTCAGAGAATCGAGAGTATCCACAACGAGTGGGGCCATAGGAATTTTCGGGCCGCTCCGCGCCGAATGGAATCAGGTGCCCGGCGGTATCACGTTATCTTCGAAGGAAGCTATTCCAGCAAATCCGGCTCCTCACGCACAATCCGCGCCAGAAGCGGTTGAAACTGAAACCATCCGGCCAGATGCGTTCCCACCTGCTCGCGCGTGGCGGCGGCGTTTGCAGGGTCAATTCTGACCGGCATTCCGGCAGCTTCGGCCAGAAGCTGCGCCTGGCAGCTACGATCCATGGTGATGAACCACCACGCCGCCTCTTCGACCGTTTGCCCCACCGTGAGCAGCCCGTGATTTCGAAGGATCACGGCTTTGCATTGGCCGAGGGCGCGCGCGATTCGCTCGCCCTCGGACGTTTCATAAACGACGCCGGTGTAATCCGCGAAGACCGCGTGGTCCTCATAAAAAGCGCAGGCATCCTGGGTGATCGGATCGAGCAGCCGCCCGAGCGTGGCCCACGATTTCCCGTACATGGAGTGCGCGTGCGCCGCTGCAATCACGTCCGGACGCGCCGCATGGACCTGTGAGTGAATCGCGAAGGCCGCCGCGTTTACCGGGTATTTCCCTTCCACCACGTCGCCGCGGTGATTCACAAGAATCAAATCCGATGCGCGGATCTGACCGAAGTGCGTCCCGAACGGGTTCACCCAGAAATGGTCCGGCTGCTCGGGATCGCGCGCCGTGATGTGCCCGGCCACGCCTTCGTCGAAACCAAAGCGCGAAAAAAGCCGGAAGGCAGCGGCCAGCCGCTGCTTGCGATGGGTGCGCTCTTCTTCGGTTGTTGCGAATACCGGCGGCCTGGGAATGTTCAGTACGTTTGCAGTTGCTCCGCCCATATTTCCTCCTGTCCATGCCTGAAAAATTCCGAATCAGCGGCTAGCGCGGTTCCGTTTGCGCTCGCGCCTTCTCCCATTTTCTGAGCTCCTGCTTGGCGATGGCTTCCACGTGAACTTCGTCCGGCCCGTCCGCCAATCGCAGCGTGCGGACATTCGCCCACGCGCTCGCGAGAAATGTATCTTGCGAGACACCGGCACCGCCGTGCGCCTGGATGGCGCGATCCAGGACTCGCAGGGTCACGTTGGGAGCGACCACTTTGATCATCGCGATTTCGGCGCGCGCTGCCTTGTTTCCGGCTGTATCCATCATGTACGCCGCCTTGAGGGTGAGCAGCCGCGCCTGCTCGATCTCCATTCGCGAGTTCGCAATATCCGCGCGGATCGTTCCCTGCTCCGCGAGCGGCTTGCCGAAAGCCACGCGCGCCTGCACGCGCTTGCACATCAATTCGAGCGCGCGCTCCGCCACGCCGATGCAGCGCATGCAATGGTGAATCCGTCCCGGCCCGAGCCGCCCTTGCGCGATCTCGAACCCGCGCCCCTCTCCGAGCAACATATTGGAAGCGGGCACGCGGACATTCTTGAACGTGAGCTCACCGTGTCCGTGCGGCGCGTGGTCGTAGCCGAATACGGTCAGCATGCGCTCCACTTTCACTCCGGGTGCGTCCATCGGCACCAGAATCATGGACTGCTGCTTGTGCGGCGGAGCGGACGGGTCCGTCTTGCCCATGAAGATGGCAATCTTGCAGCGCCGGTCGCCGGCCCCGGAGGCCCACCATTTCCTGCCGTTGATCACATACTCGTTTCCGTCCCGGACGATGCTGGCTTCGATGTTCGTTGCATCGGAGGACGCCACGGCGGGCTCGGTCATAGCAAAACAGGATCGGATTTCACCGGCAAGCAGCGGCTTCAGCCAGCGGTTCTTTTGCTCGGGCGAGCCATAACGCGCCAGGACTTCCATATTGCCCGTATCGGGGGCGGAGCAATTGAAAACCTCCGGGGCTATAAAGCTGCGTCCCATGATCTCGCACAGGGGCGCATATTCGAGGTTCGTCAACCCCGCGCCATGCTCGTCGTTGGGCAAAAATAAATTCCACAGCCCGGCGGCGCGGGCCTTCGGCTTGAGCTCTTCGATGACCCGTGAGGGCGCCCAGCGATCGAGTTCGATCTCCAGGTCGTGTCGCTGCTCGTTGGGATAGATGTGCTCATCCATGAACGCGCGCAACCGATGTTGGAGGTCTTTTGTATCGTCGTTCGGTTCGAAATTCATGGGGTGATTTTACCAGTACCCCTCCCCGGGCACCTCAACAAGATTGTGCCGAGCCCCATCTGAACGTGGCCGAGAGGTTTGCTAGAACACCGGATGGGCAAAGCCATGTTTTGTGCGTTCGATGGCCGAAGCCTCTGAGCTTCTGCTACCCTGTAACCATCCGGCGGGTGCGGGGCCTAAGTAACATTGCCGTAACATTAGGGCGCTACGCTCGCGGGTCTCAGAGGTACCCATGGCACGCAGCAGTGTGGCTGATCCCCAGCACTTCCTCAATCGGCACTTCTCCTGGCTGCAATTCAACGAGCGCGTGCTCGAAGAAGCGCGCGACCCTGCTAATCCCCTCCTTGAGCGCGTAAAATTTCTCGCTATTACGGCGAGCAATCTCGATGAATTCGTTGAAGTCCGAGTCGCCGGCATCCTCCAGCAAGTCGAACACGGCAATCGCGAACCCGGGCCCGACGGCCGCATCCCCGAGGATGTGCTCACCGAGCTCTCCGCGAAGATCCACGCGTTCGTCAAGAGCCAGTACGACTGCTGGCAGGATGAACTGGTGCCGGCGCTCGCCGCCGAATCCATCCGCGTTCTCAGCCTCGCGGAATTGCGGCCGGCGGCGCGCGAGTACATCGACAATTTTTACACTAAGTCGGTTGAGCCGCTGCTCACTCCCGTCACCGTGGACCCGGCGCATCCGTTCCCTCACGTCCTCAATAAAGCGCTCTGCCTCGCCTTCCTGCTGAAACGCAAACGCCGCAACTCGCATATTTATCTTGGCGTCGTCACTGTCCCTCGCGCGCTTCCGCGCTTGGTTCTGCTGCCGTCGGCGGAAGGCGTCGTCGAATACGTTTTCCTCCACGACATCGTCCATGCCTTCGCCGAGCGCCTATACCACGGATACGAAATTCTTTCCGCCGCGCCTTTCCGAGTGACGCGCAACAGCAATTTATATCTGGAGGAAGAAGAATCGCGCAGCATCCTCGACTCAGTCGATACGCAGCTTCATCGCCGCCGCAAAGGCGCCGCGGTGCGCCTGGAAATTGAGGCCGGCGCGAACCAGGAGATTATTGACCGCTTGCAGGCGAATTTCCGTCTCGCGCCCTGGCAGGTTTTCAGCGTCCGCGGCCCTGTGAATCTCTCGCGGCTCTTTCACATGTACGATCAGACGCCGCGCCCCGACTTGAAGTTCGCGCCCTTCGCACCTCGCGAATTGGCGCTGAAGCCCGGCGCCGCTTCCCTATTCGAATTGATGCGGAAACGCGATTTCCTTCTCCATCATCCCTATGATTCTTATTCCGCCGTCGTGCGCTTCATCGAAAGCGCGGCGCAGGACCCGGACGTCCTTTCGATCAAACAGACGCTTTATCGCACGAGCGAAAATTCGCCCATCGTCCGTGCACTGATCGATGCGGCTGCGAAAAAGGAAGTGGCGGTTGTTGTCGAGCTGAAGGCGCGCTTCGACGAAGCCTCCAATATTCGCTGGGCGCGCAACCTCCAGGAAGCGGGCGTGCAGGTGTATTACGGCGTGGTCGGGCTGAAAACGCATTGCAAACTGGCGCTGGTGGCCCGGCGCGAATCGAACGGACAGATTCGCCGCTACGCTCATCTCGGCACGGGGAATCACAATCCCTCCACCGCGCGCTTCTACACCGATTTGAGCTTGCTCACCACCGACGCGCAGATCACTTCCGCCGTGCATCACGTCTTCAACTACCTGACGGCTTATTCCGAGCGTCCGAGCTACCGCCCGCTATTCGTCGCCCCGCTCAATCTCGGCCGAAGTTGCGCCAGCCTGATCGATCGCGAGGCGGCCCACGCGCGCGCCGGCCGCCCCGCATTTATCATCGCGAAAGTGAATGCATTGCTCGACGAGAGGATTATTCAGGCGCTGTACCGCGCCTCGCAGGCCGGAGTGCAAATCGAATTGATCGTTCGAGGAGCGTGCGCCTTGCGGCCCGGCGTTCGCGGCCTCTCCAGCCGGATTCGCGTTCGCAGCGTCATCGGCCGCTTCCTGGAGCACAGCCGCATTTTTGTGTTCGGTAACGGCGGAAAATCGGAAGTGTATCTCGGCAGCGCGGACTGGATGCACCGCAACATTTACGAGCGCGTCGAAGTGATGTTTCATATTCGCGACGCCGCCCTGTGCAGCCAGATTTTCTCCGAGGTGATCGAGCCTTATCTCGCCGATACGCAGAAAACGCGAATTCTCCTGCCGAGCGGTGAGTACATCCATGCACGGGACGCTCGCCAGCTTCTCCACATGCGCAACGGTTTTCACTTCAACGCGCAGGAATTCCTGATTGGCGTCGCCGAAGGCCGCGAGGAATTCCGCTCCGTCCCGTCCGCGCGGCCTCCGTTGAAGCTGTCTCATCCTCGCCCCAGCTCACCGAAGTCCGCCTGAATCAACGCATATGAGCTCGTCGAGCCGGCACGCTTCGCCGGTATAATCGCGGTGCGATGTGGGCGAGACTTTCTGCATTTGCGAATTGGCTCCTCGGCGCTGAAATTCCGAGCGAGCGCCATCCCGGCCATCTCTGGCCGCGCTGGATTTTCCTGCGCGCGCTGGGCCTGATTTATTTCTCCGCGTTTTATTCGCTGCTGTTCCAAATCAAAGGACTCATCGGCCCCACCGGCATTCTTCCGGCTGGCGATTACTTGCAAGCGGTTTTGGGCGCGCTTCATTCGCAGCGATTCTGGTTTGCGCCTACGCTGCTCTGGTTCAGCGCGAGCAACCATGCGTTGATGCTCATTTGCTGGGCGGGAATTATCGCCTCGGCGCTCGTGGTTGTGAATATCTGGCCCCGGGCAATGTTGGTGGTCTGCTTCGTGTGTTTTCTTTCCTTCGTCAGCGCCGCGCAGGATTTTTCCGGCTACCAATCCGACGGAATGCTCCTCGAGGCCGGATTCATCTCGCTATTTTTTGCGCCACCCTGTTTCTGGCCGGGGCTTGCACGCGCGCACGCGCCTTCGCGCTTGAGCCGTTTTCTGCTGCAGTGGGAATGGTTCCGCATTTATTTCGAGTCGGGCGTGGTGAAAATCGGGAGCGGCGACCTTTCGTGGCGAAATCTCACCGCCATGGACGACTACTACCAGAACGGCCCGCTGCCCACGTGGATCGGCTGGTACGTGCAGCAGCTTCCGCACTGGTTTCATGCGTCGGCTGTCGTGCTCACATTTGCGGTGGAGCTGGTGCTGGTGTGGATGCTATTTCTGCCGCGGCGATTTCGGATTATTTGTTTTTTTATTGTTACACCATTCGAAATTTCCATCATTCTCACGGCGAATTACACGTTTTTGAATTACCTCGTTCTCTTGCTCGGATTTTTGCTCCTCGACGACCGTTTCGTCGAATGGGTCATCCCGCAGCGCATCCGCGGAATCATTGAGCGCAGGCCGGCGCAGGAAGTGGCTCCCGAACAGCCTCAAGAATCGCAGACAGAAACGTGGTGCGCACTGTGGCGTCGCGTCCTTTTGCCCGCGCGCATGGCGATTGCGGGCTTTCTGCTGATCTGGGTCTTGTATTCAACCTCGGCACAGCTTGTCTGGACGCTTTTCCGCGGAATCTATCTGCCCGAAAAGCCCGTGGAGCTTCTCGAGCCCTTTCGCATCGCCAATCGCTACGGTCTTTTCGCGGTGATGACGCACGCGCGCTGCGAAATCGAATTCCAGGGCTCGCGCGATGGAAAAACATGGCTCGCGTACCCGTTCCGCTACAAGCCCCAGGACGTCACCAAGGCTCCCGGAATCTACGCCCCGTATCAGCCGCGCTTCGAATGGAACCTGTGGTTCGCCTCGCTCGGTTCCTGGCGCGAGTTTCATTTTGTTATCTGGACCGAAGAACGCCTCCTGCGCAGCGACCCGGACGTCCTCGCGCTCTTCGCTGCCAATCCGTTCGCGGGAGGCGCGCCGCCCACGCAAGTCCGCGTGATGCTTTGGCAATACTGGTTCACGGACCTAAAAACAAAGCGCGCCACCGGCGACTGGTGGCGGCGGGAACTCCTTGGCAACTACGCCCCCTCACTCGAACGCCTCCCCGACGGAAAAATCATCCTCCTCGATGTCCCCATCACCGAAGCCCCTCAGCCGTAGCGCCGAATTGCCACATGCGGTCAAATCCGCTAGCCTGTCGGTGCCGCCATGAGTCCGAGTAAGCGCCACTCCATCGAACGACGAGAACCGTCGCCGACTCCCGAAGTCGCGCCCGAGCAGGTAATCGCTTATCTCTCGACGCTCACGCAACCCGCGAGCATCCGGCAAATTGCGCACGGCATGGATTTGAAGCATCGCGGCCGGCGCTATCTGCCGCGCGTAATCCAGCAGTTGAAGCGCCGTGGCGACATCGAAGAAATTCACGGCGGACGGTTTCGGCTCGCGGGATCGAAACAAGCGCAACCGGCCAGGCCCGCGCGTGCTGCCGATGCCACGGCTGAGCCATCCAAGAAAACCGAAGCCGCAAGTGACGGTGCGCCAAAACTCACGCCGAAGCAAGGGCGTGATCCGAATCTCGTTTCCGGCCGACTCGTCGCGCATCGCGATGGCTACGGCTTTCTCGTCCCGGACTCGCCGATGCCCCGCGTGGAGGGGGACCTGTTTATCGGCCGCGACAATATCGGCGACGCCATGCATGGCGATCATGTCCTCGCGCGTATCGAACGCCGCCGCGCCGATGGCCGTGCCGAAGGCCGCGTGGTGCAAATTCTCGAACGCGAGCATCCCACTCTCGTTGGCCTGTTCCGCTACGGCCCGCACGGGAATGTCGTTCTGCCGTACGACACGCGTATTCCGCATGAAGTTTCGATCCCTCCCGGTGAAGAATTGACCGCCGCGTCGCGCCAGAAACTCGGGATCGAGACGGCGGGTGCCTTGCCGCCGAGTCGCCGTTTGCGCCTGCCCGAACTGGATGGGGCCGTCGTGAACGCAGAGATCACGCGCTTCCCCAAAGGAGGCCTCGCCCCTGTGGGACGCGTGATTGAAATTCTCGGCCGCCCCGGCGAGATCGGCGTGGACGTCGAGATCATCATCCGCAAGCACCACTTGCCATACGAATTTCCGGATGAAGCGCTCGCCGAAGCGCGCGCCACGCTCCAGCACGTGGCGCCGGCCGATATCCGAGGGCGCCGCGATTTCCGCAATCTCCCCATCGTCACGATTGATGGCGAAACGGCGCGCGATTTCGACGATGCGGTTCATGTCGCCTCGCTCCCGGACGGCCACTTCGAGCTTCAGGTCCACATCGCGGATGTGGCGCATTACGTTGACCGCGATTCGCCGCTGGATCGCGAGGCGCGGCTGCGCGGCACTTCCGTCTATTTTCCGAATCGCGCCGTGCCGATGCTG